>Ga0208542_1001226_pt1 | contig 11008 bp, 7 predicted proteins | sample DEB08_DNA_3_FD_185495 | JGI IMG/M metagenome (GOLD analysis project Ga0208542, IMG submission 185495) | Aqueous microbial communities from the Delaware River and Bay under freshwater to marine salinity gradient to study organic matter... | ecosystem: Environmental > Aquatic > Marine > Coastal ... | reverse complement strand
GCTTCTTGCCAATCCTTACCACTACGCTGTCACCACCAGTGAACTCGCCAGTTTTGCAGCCAGCACGATAGAACAGAACCTCCGGCTCAAAGCCTACGTTCTCACTAATAGAGGTGAAGGTATCCACGTCATGCCAAGTGGAATTGTCGTAGCTTCTCTGGCAAGTAACCGTGGTTCCTGCGCTTAATGTCCCAGATATGGACAGGTTAAAATCACCATCAAAACGAACCGCGTCCGTGAAGGAGTTGGCCGAGGTGATTGTTTTCTCTACTAAAGTAGTCATCTTAATCTCCTTCTTCGGATTCCTGTAGCTCTGACTTCAAAGTATTTCCATACCCATCAATCAAAAATTTTAGCTCTTCTATCTGATCTTTCAATGATTCAATTCTGACAACCATCTTTTTTTGTTTGTCGGTCAGTGAATCAATCTCGTACTTATCATCCCCAATGGTCAAAGTTCCCATTTCCGCTCCTTACAAGTTATTACCAAGGCACTCCATTAGCCTGAGTTGGGTTCTTCTGATCGTTGATGTTGGCTGCAAGCGATGCTTCGATACCGTCTTTATCAACACCATCATTCCAACACCAGCCCAAAACTTGATCCTGCGTAAGCTGGTCATAAGGCGTGAAGTCTGGGCTTGATGCGTCATAAGTAAACCCACAAGTGCCGTATGCAGAAGCGGAGTAGTCTCCGTCTACTTCTGATACGCGCCAGTGTGCGACTGTTACGCCACCGTCAGCTACGTTGTGTTCAAGATTTGCGATTGTCCATGTTGCCATTAGTTAGCTCCTTATTTATCCTATTAACCAGTTAGTGCCGTCTGAGAACACAGGCACAACATTTGAACCGCTTCCTGCTACAGTAGCTCCAAAGTTTCCAGAGGCCGCTACGGTGCTGTCACTGACCATAAATCTGTAACCCGTAGAAGATGCTGCTGCTGGTAACTCTGAAACAAGAACTGTTGATTGATTAACACCACCTGACAGGTAGAGGTCTTTGAAGCGTGCCAGTGAATCGCCTAAGTCAACGGCTGCATCATTATTAGCCGCACCGTTTGCTGTGCGGGGTCTAAAGTCAGACGCTAACATCAAAGAGTAGTTCGACGAACCGCCGTCAATGTAAACGGAGCCGCCAGCAACACCAATACTCCCGACTGCGGAGCCGTCATTGCGGAACTGAACAATATCGCCCTCGCTGGCGACCCTGTTCATTATGGCGGAAATATTGCCACTTGATTTAAGTTGCAAAGAACCTTTTGATTCATCGTAGTATAAGCCTGTCCCACTGCTGTCTGTTATAACTTCGCTAGTAGTCCCAACCATTAGATCGCCGCTGGAGTCGATGCGCATGGCTTCTACAGGAGATGTTGTTCCTGCCAAGCCTTGAATTAAATTGAAAGTCATGGCGGCGTTGTTTGCCGCACCATTCCAAGTTCCAATTCCTATAACTTCTACTGAGCCTACTTCTCCAGAGGAGTTTGTAGAGGTATCGTTAGAATAAAAACGTAACTTTCCTATTGAAGGATAGTTATCAATAGCTGTTGCAGAATTAAGAGTAATTACAGAATTTCCTGTAGAACCCTTAACATCCAGAAGTGAAGCAGGACTCGACGTGCCAACCCCGACGCGATTATTAGCTGCGTCAACAACAAGTGTATCTGTATCAACAGTCATCCCGCCTGTTACATCAAGATCACCGTCAACCTTAAGATCGGAATTAATGTCGATGTCACCATCAAAGGTTAATTGTCCTTCAATAGTTACGTCATTGAATGTAGGGTTGCGTCCGAATACGCCGCCTAATTGTTTTATAGCCATGTTATGATTCCCTATTGGACATTGTATCCATCGTTATCTGTAGCGAAAAACCCAAATACTGCATCAGTTCCTTGCGTTGTAAGGAATTGGACCGTAAAAGTTGTAGCGGTAAAATTATTCGTATACCAGCCACCTCCAAATAATGCGGCAGCATATTGATCTCTAGGGTTTAGAGAAATCGCTGGTCTTAAATATGTGTCTCTGGAAGTTATATTAGTTGCGAATGTAACCACTATGCTACTGGCCCCCGCTGGAACCGTAAATGCCCCAACATTCTGAGGCATGGCAACATATCCTAAGCCACTCAAGTCTCCACGATAGACTAAAGATTTTTTGTCTGTGGTAGCTCCGCCAGTGTAATGGCTAACATCTTTTGAAATACGATAAACTGTTGGATCCCAGTTTGTCCGAACTTCGTTACTGTAGACTCCACCGCCACTATACGCATTAAATACTTGCCTTTCTACTTTGCCGCTTTGGGCAGATTCAACGTAATATTCGTCAATAATCCCTGAATCAAATCCTCTAGTATTAATTGATTTTATTCTGTTTTGAGTATCTGCCGTAGTAATTGAATTTACGTCAACATAATACCAAGCATCTAAAATAACCCCAGCGTGTTGGCTAGACCCTAACGTTAATTTAGTTGTGGCGTTATCCAAGAATGGTGCGGTCAATTTAACTTGTGACCACTGGACGTTGTAGCCTATATCGACTTGAGCGCCAATATGAACTTGATTAACCTCATTGCCACCCATTAATGGCAATCCGCTACCGTATGTTTCTGTGCCATTTAATTCTACAGCCACAGCCGTTCCACTAGCAGTATATACAAACTCAAACCAAGGAGCTTGCACTACAGTGTCTCTGGTTATTCCAGTGATATACAAACCAATAGGGTGATTTATCTCAACCCCACTGACTTGGGTATAATCTATCCCGTTGTAGCTAAAGGTTTTACTTACATCAAAATTAGGGTTAGGTAGCCAAGAAGTCCCGATCTTGTCTATATTTGGATTTGCGATAAAACACGTTTGAGTATCGAGATACATACCAATTCTATTACATGATTGTGCATCGACTCTAATAACGCTATTTAAATTAAATCCATTTCCACTGCTATTCCTGCCGAAAATAACACCAATGTTATTGTTTAACGTAGCAATGTTTTGGTACAAGGATGCCCAGCCGCCAGTAATAAACAAACCTACTTCTAAGCAGTTGGAAATAAACAAACCACTTAGCTCACTGTTTACTATGGGATGTTCAGTGATTGCGTTGGTAATACCAAAGTCTGCTTTATAGTTACCATTAATTGATAACTGACTAATTTGAGTGTTAATTGACTGTGTAAGAGCGCCATAAGATACGCCAACCAGTGAAAAAACAGAGCTAATAACTGTATTAGTGATTATTACAGTGCCGCTAACTCCATCGCCTATAACTCTTGTGCCGCCATATACTAACAATGGAGATGAAATAACATACTTGCCTGTAGGAATATATACAGTTAATTGGCCTACAGATCTAGTCGGGCCTGATCCCGGATTAAAACTATCAGACGATTTATTTTGATAAGCATAATCCAACGCCGCCTGAATAGCCGCTGTACTGTCTGTCGATCCAGTTGGGTCAGCACCGAAGTCCTTGACCGATATTGATTCGTTGAGTTTTGTTTCTACAGTCCTTTCAACCGCACCAGTTCCAGCTTGAGTGAAAGAAACATTAGTTGCGGATGTCGCGCCAGAAGCCAGATTAATTACTTCTGGATTGCCGGTAGTTGCATTAAATCTTAGGATCTTATTGAGACGATCAGCCTTGGCTGGAATCGTCATATCAATGGTTAAGGGATCAGTAACCGGAGCCTTGAGGCTTCGATTGACTTCTTCATTGACTTGTTGGGTAGCAATCCATAAGCGGTCAAAGTCGTTATTAACGTCAGCCGCCAAGAAGTCCCCAGCATTGGTGTAATCAGTGAGGCGCTCATAGGCCATGGCACGATAGAGCGTGAGGATGTCCCCAGCAGTTGCGCCGACTACCAGAGTGACGTTACCACCGGAGTCTGTGCCTACACCGGATACCGTGTAATCTGCCGTTTTGGTTAGGGTTACGCCATTCTTGAGTACGACGATATCGTCATCGCTTACGATCTCAAACGTGTAAGCAAAGACCGTCTGCCCTGCGGTAGCCGTGTATTGATTTCTACTGGCGCTGCTTGATACTGTCATAAGTCACCTATTTTGCGGTATTCTAACAAGTAAATTGATCTTCTTCGACCATTACTTTATTGCTCTAACTCCTTGATATATTGGGCATATCTCTCATTTGCTTGTTTTGCCCTAGCCAAGATCATATCGTCAATAATCCTTAGCTCTTTTTCCTTCTCCTCGCCTGTCATCACGAGGTTTTCATATACCAAATTCCTACGTTTATTGAGCTTTCTTATAACTTTTGTGCTCGATTCAAAGTATGGGGTGGCGCGGATTATAGCCTCATTCTCTTTCCTGTACTCAGCCCTTTCCTCTGCCTTCAAATTCTTCAGTTTGTTTTTAACTTGTGTCGCTAAGTTAGCGGAATCATAGAAAGTTTGGGTGCTTTCTGCTACGCCGCCCGTGGGATATCTCATGGTAAATGCGCGGATTAGCGGATCATCTACCGGAGTCGTAGGCCGAGCAGGGATCTCCTCACCATTCCATGCCCTAACTTCATTCAGGATGAAATCGCTCGCATCGGTAATGTATTGGGCGCTACCCGCTAACTGACCTCTCAAAGCATTATCTATCTTGGCCGGAGAAATCTTTAATAGTTGACCAATTTCGTCGGCCATTTGGCTTGTGCCTTTGGTCCTGCGCTCTTCTGGCGGCAGATCATCCATCCAGTCAGGGTAGATAGGACGCCCCTGGAAGAAGTTGTAATTAGCCACGTTTTCAATGGTCACTTTGACCAATGGCGGGATGATTGCACTAGGATCGTATATTGGGCTAACAGACCCAACAATGCCTTTAACAATGTCGAGCCAGAACTTTTGCCCTTCTTGAATGTCCTCAGTGCCCATCCAGTTAAGGAATCTTTCCGGCACACTCCCGAATATGTAACCCAGAGAGAACGGTTTGGGGTATCGCATCCAGGTATCACCAGACTTGAACACCCAGAACATATCTTTTTGCCATTGTGGAATCTCAGCGTATTCTTCTCGCTCATCTTCCGGTGCGGCATACAAATAGTATCCGGCCAGGATCACGCTAGGCAGGGTAATGGTGGCAGTTGCCCACATAACCGTAGCCTTGGGATGGTCTCGCATTGACCTAAATAGCTTGTCAGCACCTTGCATCCCAGCATTAAAGAATGGAATGTATCGGTTAATGATCTTTGACGCAGTTCCACCCCTAGCAAAGTCAAGCGTTGCATCTCTAGCCTCAAACGCAGCTTCGAGATCAGACGCGCCTTTCTTCTTCGCGGCATTAAATACGCCAATCCTTACTGATTGTTCCAATGCCAAGCTGATGTCATACGGCAGATTCAGCGGGTTCTTCAAGTAACGGAATATCTTACCCTCTGGACTAAGCAATTCTTCTTGTGCTTTCTGCAATCCGTTGTCAGATAACTCCATGTAGCTGTTGAACGAGCCGCCAGCTTGCATCCATTTAGTATGCAGATCGCCCCTTCCAGCCAAAGAAGCCAAGCCTCTGATCGGATCAATGATCGGAATAGGTCTGGCAGGAGACTGAATGAATGAGCTTTGCATATCCCTGAGAACGTTTCTCGCCCAGAACTCAGGAATCAAGGTAGCGCCAGCGCGTAACAACGTAGCCGGAGCCTGTAACATCCTGGTAACAAAACCTAATTGTTCAGGTTGCATTTGCTCCATTGCTTTGATTAGCGCCGGATGAACCCGATAAAACTTCTTTTTACCGTCTTCAAATACGATGATTGCGTCTTTAGGCACGATTTGGCTTGGGCGATATTCAGGTTTGCCATCGACCATAAACCGCTGCATCGGAACCTTCATCGGTTCGATGTACTCTTCCATGATCGGAGCCATAGATGCGATGGATTGTGCAACACGGTTTTGCCACGCTAGATCAACAATCCTAAAGGTATTCTTGATAATTGACTGAATAGGATCCTTGATTTCTTTCTCAGATCCGACAATTTTTTTAATTACCTTATTGATCGTTGCATTGGTAAATAGCTTGCCTTTAGTGCCTGTACCGTATTCGCCAAATTCCTCGTCCAATACCCGCTGGAATGGGATGTAGTTTTGGTTAGTCTCTTGGATCTTGTCGAAGGTTTCTTGCGACATATTTCCAGAGCGCACCAATAACTCCAGCATCCTAGTCTGATAGTCATAAAGCTCTTTAGCTGCGCTATCGAACCATGCAAGTCCATCGCCGTATTTAACTGCCAATCGGTCTAAGGTTTTTGCAGTCTCAATCTTTTGCTGATCAGTAACCTCAACATCAGGACGCATCTGCAAATCGTTGTAGTAACGTCGAGCGATCAGATAATCTATTAAGTCTTGCTTTCTGTTGGCTTTGTTAGGCTCGATGTGAAAGATTGAATTGTCAAAATCCTCCAATATCGACTTCAAGCCTTTGCCTGTAACCACGGCTTGCCCACGATTGCGGTCAATGTAGAACGTATTTCCCAAAATGTTTTGGGTTGACATCCCCACAACGCCAGCATAGGCGCGGTATAGGTAACGTAAATCACGACCTGCCTTAGTCTTCAGGCCACGCTTCATAGCTTCAGTGGCTAGATCCCTGAATGCCCCAAGCGAATCAAACCATCTGTAGTAAAAATCGTTAAAGATACTTTCTTGCGGTGCCAGAGCAGTAGGTTCTTGAGCGACTACAGCATCAGTTTGTGCCTCAATGATTGAATCACCGCCAGGGCCGAGAATGTCTCCCTCAGTTTCTATGTACGCTTCAAGATCCCTGACATTGGCCTCAAACTCTTCTTGAGTAACCCGAGGGAAGTCTTGGTCAACAATTTGCTCTAATTCTTCAGCAGATAATATTTCCAGATCAGGCAGATCGACAATACCCTCACGTTCAAGATTATTGTAGTAATCCTCTAGCTCTAAGTTAGGAACGCCAGTGAGATTATCTACCTCTCTCTGGATATACATTTCTTGCAGTTGTTTTTCTTGGTAAGCAGGAAGTGTAGGATCAGCAATCATTTCCTCAATAGTATTCAGAACTTGGACCATATCGGTATCCATATCCCAATACTCTGACTCAATTTCTTGGATCTGATCGATTGGCTTGCCGCCATCCACCCTGAAGACAGTTGCCCCCAGTCTCTTATTGACCGTCCTAAGATCAGCCCTGTCAAATCCAGTCTCTTTAACCAGTGATTCAACGTTGATACCGCCAGCCTTGGCGATCACTCTTGCCAGCTTGGTGTTGGCTTTCTTCGCAGCATTTAGCTTGCGGTTCCAATCCTTCAGCGTTTTGTTTTTAACTTCGAGAAGCGAATCAACAACGCCTTCTCTGTATTGATCGTATGCTTCCAGTGCAGCAGCGCGAACAGGTGCTACACCAGTTTCAATTTCCGTCATGGCTTCTTCAAGCGCAGTAGAAACGGTCAGGGCTTCATCAATCACAGCCTCTTGCTCGGTAACATTCATGTTACTCACGGCTTCTTCAGCCTGATCTTTAGTCATTCCCTTCTTAATCAAGAGGTTAGTGACTATGTTTGCTGATCCCCGAACGCCGCCAAACGCACCAATTAAGCCAGCTTCGAGCAATAATTGATCTTTGGATGGAACTATCCCCTCTAACACTTGGTCAAAGGTATATCCTTCTTCCAGCGTTAGATTGACAGTCTCTCGCAAAACATCGGCAACACGTTCCTCGCCTAATTCCGCGATCATTCCGTTCCAGCCAGCACGAGTAAATGCCTCGCTAATCCTAGCATTTGGCTTGATTTTCTTGTACGCCTCAAACAATCCAAGCTTTAGGTTCTCAGGCAAGCCGTTAATAGCGTTGACCAGCGGAGTCTTTAGCTTGTTTGTTACCGGACTAATCAGATATTTGTTTAGCGTAGCCCCAGATAGCTCGCTTGCTACCTCTACTGACGTATACGCTAATGCCTTGAGTGCGCTACTTGCAGGAGAATCCTTTGATTCTTTGAATAGAATCTGACCTTTATCGCTGACAGCCCATGGTCCTAACCTTTGATCCCCGTAGTTTTTAACGCTCATTGGGACCATAGCCGCAGTTTGCGCCGCTACCCTAGCGACTCGGCCAGCTTGACGCGCAGCAGTTTGCTGCAATGCAGTTTTTGCCACACCCTTAGTTATAGCTTGAACCGTAGCAGCTTGAGCAGCTTTACCAACACCGCCAGTTAAAGCAAATTCAGCCATGAATGCTGGCATTTGCTCACCGTAATAACGGAACTGACCGCCGTAATTCATGCCACGAATGGACATTTCTAGCTGTTTATCAATGAACTCATTGATTGTCTTGTCTTCATCAGGGGTTAATTGTTCGCCACGCTCTATTTTCTTGGAGATAGAGACGATGTTTAACGCCTTTGCGCCCTGAACAATACCGCCACCAGGAAGGATTTGCGACCAATCTAGGAAGTCACCAGCTTCACCGAATCCGATTGGGTTGTCTTCCCATGTACTTAATACTTCAGCAGGAAATCTCGTAGACGCAAGCTCAAGCATTTGCTGGCGTTGCTGTTCGTTTTCATCGAACAATGCCTTAGCTTCTTCATCTTCAGTGTCGGCAGTGATGACATTGCCTAATGCCAAAGAATTGGCTTCTGGAATATCTACCTTGACAGGCTCAGATTGCTCGCCGCGATAAGCGTCAAAGATTTCTGCAAGCTCGGCATCCGTTGGAGGAGAGTCACCAGTTAAAGATAAAGTGCGCCCTGTAACGGAATCGGTTACTTCATAAGTAGGCATTAATCAATCACCTTCACATTAAACCGACCAACCGTTTTTTCTTGCGCCTCCTGCATGTTGATTTCTTCTGGCTTGCTTAAAATTTCACGAACTTGCGTAATTACTTCGCTACGCCTGTTTTCTTGGATCTGTCTGACTACTTCAGGCGCATATCTTTCCCACAAATCTCTTTCGACAGCCCTAGTAATCGTTTGGCCTTCATCCATTAGGTTTTGTTTTTCAGCTTCTACACGTTCAAACAGCGCCCTAACGGCCACGCCTCTAAGGTTTGGATTCAGTGAGTCCTTGATGACTCTATCGGCTTGGGTCCAATTAGATGCAATATCCGCTGTAGCCCCTGCAATCTTTGCTGATGTCAAGGTTTGCAGTTGTTTCAGGATTTTGGTTTCATCTTCCTTGGTCAATTCGCCTTCAGTGCGAGCGGTAATGACTTCTTCTCGCAGCGTATTGATACCAGTTAGATAGGCAGAAGAATCGGCTTCTAAGTCTAGCTGTGCATTCAGGTCATAAGCCCTGGCTATGATGTCTCCAAATCTCTGTGAATTGCTCTTAGCTTTTAGTTTTTCAACAGAATTGACATAAGCCCTTAGTTTTTCTGCGCCAGATCCGCTAATTTTCCCGAGCATTTCTGCTTCGTTGATGGATACAATCTTTTCATCGTTGGGGATGCTTGGATCTTGCACCATGTCCATTGAGGCTGTGTAGTTTTGAGTTTGAGTAATTGCATCTAACTCAATAGCTTCCTCTGCCTTCTGGATTTCACTATCTTCGTAATCCTTGACCCTTTGCTCCATTTTTTTGATAAGAGCATCTCTTTCCGTAGGATCAAGCGTAATAGAGGTTTCTGGATCTACAGGATTTTCTATGCTGTATATATCTGATTTTTTGAAAGCAGATACCACCTTCTTAGCGCCTTCAATCTTTTGCTGAGGCGTTAAGTTATCGTTACTCAAGAACGCAGCATCTATCCTTCCAATAGCGTATTGCTCTGCTATTTGGTCATTTAGCTTGCCAATCCTTACTGCAAATTTCTCTGGATCTAGCTTTGGGTCTTTTGCCGCCATATCTAATAACGACTGATAGGCTGGTCTAAGACTATCGCTATCTTGTTGCCTTGCCAGATTCAGAATGTTGACTGATTCATTTTCTAATGCTGTTTGAATCTCTGCCGATTGTTGCGCTTCTAATGCTTTTCTTTGCGCGGTAGCAATGGGCTTGCCAGACGTTCTAACTGATTGCTCGTAGTATCTTGTTATCTCAGGCTGTAATGTTTCTGGAACAGTCCCAATCAATCCCTGGAACGATGCTTCAGACATTTCGAGGAATTTTTGAAAGTCTTGAGGATTGCTTGTTGCGTTTTTTGCAACATCATTTGCTATCGAGTTTTTAACGCCAGCCTCATAACCAGCCAAAAGGCTTTGGTTAAAAGTAATGTCTTCTTTGAGGGTTGAGTATTCTTGATACTGCCTTAACTCGGGCGCAGTACCAGTTGCAGCAGACTCAGCGCCAGCAAGCAAACCTTTTTCTACGGATTCTTCTTGCTTGATTTGGTCTCTAACAGCTTTTCGCTCAGATATTTTCTTTTCAGCAAATCCTAATGCTAGATCCCCGACCTGTTCAGCCAATCCTGCGAGCGCACGAACACGACGAGCGGAGTAGTCATCCGCTGGCGATGGTGTAAATTTTCCATAATATTCAATGCGCTGACGTGCCATTAGGTAGCGCCTCCATCGGTTCCACCGCCACTTTTAATTCCAAGAGATGCTATTTGTGCGCCAGTACTCAGAAGAGTTGAAGCTGCTCCCAAATAACCCGCTTGTTTTGCTGATGCAGCTTGTCTTCTTAGCGCAGCTTGTCTTAATCGGTCAGATAGACTAATCGTTGCCTCACTCAATCCGGCCTGTTTAGCACTAGCCAATGCCAATGATGCAGGAGTGCCCTCGCCAGCAATCCCAGCTTGCGATTGCGCTGCGATATTAGCCGCTAATACCCTGTTCAATTCTTGTCTGCGCTCAATCTCTCTGGCTTGCGCGGCAAGTTTTTCTTCTTCTGCTTGGCGCTTTAACTCAATCTCTTGCTGTTTACCAGCAACGTATTGGCCTCTAGCACTAACGGTAGCCGATGTTGCTAGTACAGCAACCGCAGTGATTATCCAAGACATACGTCCTCCGGCACTAAAATTTGTTCTGCTATCTTGTCCACATCCGTTTCCTCAGTAACGTGGAAGGTTGTCCAGACTGTATCTGTGATGGCGTAGATCACCCGCTT
>Ga0208542_1001220_pt1 | contig 11046 bp, 12 predicted proteins | sample DEB08_DNA_3_FD_185495 | JGI IMG/M metagenome (GOLD analysis project Ga0208542, IMG submission 185495) | Aqueous microbial communities from the Delaware River and Bay under freshwater to marine salinity gradient to study organic matter... | ecosystem: Environmental > Aquatic > Marine > Coastal ... | reverse complement strand
CTACGATTGTATCTGCTTTTAATGTACTCATGCTATCACCAAGTTGCCATTGACAGTCAATGTAACCCCTGTTGCCACTGTCAGGCTAAAGAAAGCCCCAGCGTTATCACCAGCCGCAATGGTGGTATCTGTGTCTAGCTGTTGCTCATGCACCCGAAAGATATCGCCCTTGCCATTAGTGGTGTCACCTGTCGCACCGTTCTCGCCCTGAAAGTAGCCAGCACCGCCGGACAGGCTTGTCCATGCCAGTGTACCAGAACCGTTGGTCTTAATCACTTGATCTGCCGTACCATCGCCATCCGGCAGGGTAAAGGTGGTTGTGGTTGTTACCGTTGCTGGCGCTTGGAGCTTGATAGAGTGGCTTGCGTCATCATCGGCTAGGGTAAGCACATCAATGCCGCTAGTGCCGTCTGAGAAGTCCTTGAGATGCGTCATAAGCTCCCGCAGTGCGTTATTCACCGCGCTGGGTAGCATACCCTCATCAATGTTGACCCCACCGACATCCGTGTTGGATGCGTTGGTGGCGCTGTAATCGCTAAGTTTATCTTTCGGCATTATGCACTCTCCAATGCGGCTATACGAGCCTCAAGTTCCTGTATGGTTGCCACTAGCAACGGCACTAGCTTGCTCTGGTCAATGCCCTGATAAACAGGATTGCCATCAGCATCCACTGCATCCTTAGTGCCAGTGATTGCCTCTGGTACAACGTCCTGAACCTCATGTGCTAGGAAGCCATCAACAGTAGTATCCGCATCTGCAATAAAGTTAAAGCGGACAGGGTTAAGTTGCTTTAGCCGTTCAGTTGCGCCAGTGATGTCAGTGACGTTTTCTTTTAGGCGGTAGTCTGATGATGTATTGTAGGATGTAGCTGATGTTGATGTTGTTATACTGCCAACAACGCCATTGCTAACATTGCCAAAACGCCATTGAAAACCTGTGCCACTACCAGAAAAAATGCTAAAGTTACCACTGTTATCTGGGTGGGATATTGATGTGCCTTGTCCAGAATATGATGTACCCCCCACCATCAGATTGCCACTGCTGTCGATACGCATACGTTCAGTGTTTTCAGTTTTGAACGTCAAAGGAACACTACTCGCATTACCGCCATCAGTCCCGATAAACGGTGTATTGCCATTTAATGAGCCAATAATTACACCAGCGTCCGCCCCTGATGTAAGAGACGCACGAAATCTTGCGGATGTGTTAGCATTACTATCAATAGTGTCAGAACCAACCACATCAATTTTAACGCTAGGAGATGTAGCCGCGATGCCCACGTTGCCACTGCTGTCGATACGCATACGTTCCGCACCGTTGGTAGTAAATTCCATTGAGTCTGTATTGTGACTATAACGCAATAGCCCAGATTTTGCGGCAGTGTCAGAGAAATACAGGCGTGATGCACCATTAGAACCTGTTGATTTTATCTCAACATCCGCAAAACCATCAGTGTCAGCACCAACAGCCAAGATTGCATTTGTACCAGTAAGCGTAATAGATTGCAGTTTTGCGCTAGGCGAAGTCGTCCCAATGCCTACCCGATTATTCGTGCTGTCAACGTGCAGTGTGCTAGTGTCTACGGTCAGGTCGCCAGTGACAGTCAAACTGCCAGCCTGCGGGCTTGTGAGCGCCACTGTGCCGTCATTTACATCGGCTAGGTCAGCCATAACCTCGCGGATAGCATTGTTGATGCCGCTGGGGCTACAGCCCTCTGATATGTCCACTGACTGCACATCGGTGTTATTGCCCGATATGTTGTCGTAGTCCGTGATAGAGTTCTTTGCCATTTCTTGCTCCTAACGGGTGTCCGTTACTTATATCATATTTCTGATCACTCTGCTAATAGGCCGCCAACTTCTTGCTCTGGCTGTACTATTTGGCCTATCTCTCTAGCTGGGTTGATAATATTAGCCACAATGTTTTGCGCTTTTCTGGACTGCGGGTCTAAAAGAGCCAAGCGCATAATCGCGTCCACAGCATCATCAGCAACCATTGCATTGGCTATTTGCTGATAGGATCTGGAAACAGATCTACGCTGTAGGGCGCGGCCTACCTTTGCTGTGGGCGCTGTAAGCTCTAACTGAAGCGCTTTAGGTAACAGCCCAACCGATTCCCCTATAGCCGCTTCTGTGGCCTGTCTTGTTTGCGTAGGGCTACCAAAAGCATCAATAAGGTTTGTGCGCTGTAATACATCCAGCATATTATTGAAGCCTTGCTTCATTTGGCTTGCATCAAGACCCTTAGCATCAGCAACACCGTCCAAGAGACTGTTTAAAGCGGCTTGCCCTTCTGGTGTGCCGCGAACAGCCTTGACGAATTTAACGCCAGAAGATAAAGGAACTTGGCCTTTTGTGGTTATCTTTTGAGCATTATCTGCCGCAACTTCCATCCACCTCTTAGCCAACTTTGGCATAACAGTTTTGTCCTGAGCATTTAAGCTCTTGGACAAAGAAGCTATTTTTTGAGCTGAAGGATTTCCGCCCATAACAATGTTTATAGCTGTATCTTCTGCGTCTGCCTTTAAAGCAGATATAGCTCTCAAACCACTGTCATCCACTACCCTCACAACTTCCGGCGTGGCCTCTTTAAATATGGCTCTAGCCTCAGCAATGTTCTCGTTAGACAGAAGAGCTTCGTCTAACTGTTTGTTTAAGCCTCTCAATGTGGCGCTGGCTTCTTTTGTAGGGGCATCCGCAACTTTACTCGGATCTAAGTTGATGCGATCCCTGAAAGCTCTGTATTCACTCTCTAGCCTACCAACATTGGTAATCGGCACTCTCACCCTCTTTTTGTTTACAGTCTTTACTTCTGTGATCCTGTTGATAAACCTGTCTATTTCTGCGCGAGTATCTGCGCCGACTGTTTTCTTCATCTCCTTAGCCTGCTTTACGATAGCGGCAAGTGGGGCGGCCTCTAGGCTTTGCTCTTTAGCCGCCTCATATAGGGCAGTTGTTTTGCCAGTTCTTATGTCTTGCGCCCTTTGGACAGCGCCCTTTGCGGCCTCTACAGCCTCTCTCTGAACTGTGGCGGGCAATTCTGTGGGGGCTTCTTCAATGCCTAATATACCGCGCTCTATGGCCTGCGGTATAGCTTGCTGACGGCTGGCGATCTGGCGTGATATAATACCTGCGCCCTCTGGGCTGGCGGCAACTGATGCGGCTAATGTCCGAAGGGCTGGGGCTTCCATGCTCTCAGCCGCTGTCAAGGGAACGCCTATTTGCCTGCCTCTTTCCTGAAACCTCTTTGCTTCAGCTATAGCTTGCGGGGTCTGTTCACCAACAACGTCACCAAGAAGTTTTTCTACACCTCTTCTACGAGATGCGATAGCTCCAGCAGTTGTGCCACCAACTAACCCAGCCGCCATGCCTAATGTAGGGTCAACTTCTGACAAAACGCCTGTTGGCAAGCCTGCCGCCGTGCCATACATCAAAGCACCCTTTATTGGCGCTCTACCCATAGCGCCGCCGCCAGCAAATTCCGCTGTTGTTTGAGCAACTCGGCCTGCTCTAGTTTTTGGTTGATAGGTAAGTGTACCCTCTGGGAGAATTGTTCTTTCTAACCCTGTAAAAACTTCCTGTGATGTCGGCAGGGTTGTTGGAGCTGTCATTTCTGGCATTGGCCTTGCCTGAGCTTCCCTAATCGCCTTTTGCATACCAGAAGGCATACGAGCTATATCTTCCTCTGTGTATTTCTTTGCGCCCCTTGTTTCCGCGCCCGCCGCCATACGAGAAAGTAACTCAATATCACCGCCCATGCCAAAGATAGAAGGCAACACCCTAGCAACGCCAGACCCTAAAGACTTGGCGATATCTTCCGCCATGCCTACGTCACGGACTGGTTTTTTTGCTGGGGCTTGTGCGGCTTCCTTATCAGCCTTTTCAGCTTGTTTACCTGCCGCCTGTCTTTCTTTAAATTTTTCGTAAAGAGATTTTTCAGCCAATTTATGCTCCTATAACCGAGCTAAATAACGCTTCTACTTCAGCTTCGATAGCGTCTAGCTTCTGATCATCGCTCATGTAGTCGAACTCAGGGGCTTCATACTTCTTAGAGATGGATCTAGCCTCTTTATCTCTCAGGTAATCCATATCACCTAAGTCAACTTTTCTGCCTTTGTCATCTACATAAATAACATTATCCTCACCCTTTTCAGGGTCAGCAGATGTGTCTAATTTAATGTCGAAACCCTTGTTTAAGAAGTAATAGTTTCTTGCCAAAGAGGCTTCCACTTGCGATATGGCATCATCCAATTTTCTCTTAAACTCAGTGGGAGAATCACCTTCAAACAAACCCAATCGCGGATCTGGGAAGGATTTCAATATTCTTTGAGCCTCAGCCTCAGACATTTGTGCGCCAGTAAGATACTTAATGTATCTGTTCGCCGCATCCCAAGCATTTTGCTTGTAAGCGGAAACATCAGAGATTAATTGTTCTTCATCGCGACTTAATCCAACTCCGCCTTTTTCTAGTATGCTTAAAATGTAAGCCTCACCGCGTGTTGCGAATGTCTGCATACTAGGGTCAAAACTTTCCCTAATATTCACCAAACCTGAACGCGCCTGCTCCAAATCTTTTATGTCTGTTTGTATTTTGCCTTTAACAGATGTTGTTATGCCAACGTCACCTTTGCCGCCAGTAAGCTGTGTGCTTTCAATTATTCTGAATCCTTTATTAGCAAATTCGTCTGCTTCGGGAGAACCTTCCCTAACATTTTTGACAAATTTACCTTGCTTATCGTAAACGGCGACAAAACCAGATGGTTTGCCTGTTTTTGTATCTTCAGCTTTAACACCGCCAACGCGAATAAATCTGCCGGAATCATTAAAGTAGCCCTTAACCTCTCTGCCTGTTTCAGGATCAAACACTGATGTTATTGATGGGGCTTTTGGCTTCTCCCTCTCGGCTATCTGTGAGAGGATATTTTTTCTCTCTAACGCATCCTTCTCTCTCTGACGCTCTAGCTCTTGCTGGGCTTGAAGCGTAGCCGCTTGCTCTGCCGCTGTCTCTTTTCTAGCCGTGGTGTAAGCCTGAGCCGCTTCACCTAGTATCTGGCTCATAGCAACTGGCCTATCTGACCAACCTGATAGCTGTAGCATCTTTGCGCCTGCCGCACCTAGACCAGCGGCCTGTGGTGTGCCAGCTTTAGGCATCATGCCGGAGATACGGTCACTCAGTGACGGCGGAGCTTTCGGAGCTTGCTGTTGTATGCGTGTAGGCAGAGCCATCATCTGCTGTGCCGCTGTGCGCTGTGGGCGCATCTGCTGTTGAAGTACGGCCTGACGCAATGGCATTAGACCTTGGCCAATAGGAGCGCCTGTGCCAGTCTGATCTGCCAGCCCCAGAAACTGAGTGGCTAGTGGACGCTGTACATTGCCATAAAGAAGGGGGTTTCTAATGCCGAATCTATCAGCCATGTTAAGCTCCTAATAAACCTGCTATGCCACCCATAGCCGCCCCGCCCATAGCTCCAAATGGAGTTCCAGCACCCATCTGTGCGCCTGATAATGCACCGCCGAAGAATCCAGCGGCAGGCTGACGATATTGCGGGGTAATTGTTCTGCCACCCAATGCACCAGAACCGCCCTGAACCATAGTAAGGTAATCAGCCAGCTTCTGTGCAGGCCGTGCCTCTTGGAACTGGAAGCGCTCGATATCTGCCGCCAGTTCTGCCTGTTCCTGAGCCTCACGAGCCGCGCCCACCTGCGCCAGTGTCTGCAAGTCAGCAAAGCCGAACTCACGCGCCGCTGGAGCTTGCTGGATAGCCGCCTGCTGTGCCTGATATACCAGAGGCGCTACAGCTTCTGCAACGGCCTTCTGTGCGTATCCTGAGCCGTAACGCCCTGACATCTGCGCGGGGTTTAGAGCCGCCGCAATGGTTGGCTGTAAAGCCTGCTGGAGAAGCGGGTTAGTGCCTGTCAGGTTCTGCATAACAGCCTGCTGTACGGCTGGTATCATAGGTGAGCCAGCGGTGGCGGCTGAACGGTAGCCGGACAGAGCCATCTGTGTCTCAGGGCTGAAACCAACTACAGTGCTTTTAGGGTAATACTGAGGCCGTGCAGACTGGTATAAGTCCTTTGCCTCTTCCATACCATATTCGATAAATGGCTGGGCAAACTTGCTTGGTGCTGTTGTCTGCGTGATTGTTCTCTGTGAACCGCCGCCTTTACTCATCTTACAAATCCTTCACCAATATGGTTGCTGTGGGCTGATAATCTTTTAGCTGTCTCTCCCAGCCCTTGCGCCCGATAATCTCCATTGAATCGCATCCCTGACCTCTTGCCCAGATGCTTACCTTTTTCTCCGCCTCTATAAGCTCTTCCATCTCACCGCCTGCTAACCATATCCGGCAGGTAGCTCTTTGAGGGTAGTCAACTATCTCCACCACTATAGCAGATTTTTCCAAAGGAAAAAATGCCGCACGGTTATTCGTTATCGCTTGCCACACATCCTGTAACGTATGACTATGCCCTGCATATACTAGCGCCGCCTGTATGTAGTCAGCGCATCGCTCAAACTCATCAGCCGATGATGAGATATGCAAATCTTGCTGTGTGTCCTTGATTGTCATGTCCAATCACCATAGTTCCGTTTGTGCTAGTGCCTTTCACATAAGGGTTGTGATGCCAAGGGTCGTGGTCAACACCACAGAAAAACACTAGGCTTTCCACGCTATAACGAGGCTCACTCACAGTCGTTTCCGTAACATTTGCGCCTAAAGTGACGTAGCCAACGCTGTTGAGGCCGCCCTCAATAGTGCGGTTCAGCACTTCAGCGATTTCTCGCGTGGTGGCTGTAACAGGATTAAGGGTTCTGAAATTAGTAGTGCGCTCTGAGATTGTCATCTGCGACCTATCTCCCTAGCCTCAACATCAATGCCATGAGCAACCTTCCACAAGCCGCTAATGTTGAACCTGACACGATGATACCTGCCCTGTTCCCTAAAGGGGGCAAAGCCATTGGCATTTGGCGCAACCGCGCTGGAGAAGTTTACCGCGCCGCTGTGCAGGTTTCTTGTGCCAATCTCCATAGTGGTGCTACCGCCTTCATGGTAAGGGTAAACCCGTGTAACTATGGCGTGTTTGCCCTTCGATAAAGATGTCTCGGCAGTTGTTATGGTTGCGTCTATGGGGTCGCCAGTAAAGGCATATATCTTATTCCCCAGAGCGCCGCCAAACAGGAACTGACCGCCCTTATACAGCGCACTATCCAATGAGGCTGGCAAAGCATCAACGCTTGTGCTGATATTGTCCAGAGCCTCAAGCGTATATCCGGCTGTAAAGAACGGCGCAATTAAGTCAGCGTCTACATTAGCAATAGACCACCTGTTCAGTGCATAGTTGTATATCAACAGTCTGTTAGGGGTTGTTGTCAGCGCATTGTTGGACACATAAGACCAAACTGCCAACTGCCTCTGCGGGTCAACAGTGCTGGTCATCTTGTCCTTTTGGCTGAAATCAAAGTCCTCGAAGAAAAAGCGGTTCACCTTCTCAGCACCAATCGGGTTGGAGCGAGAACCATCAAAGACATAAAAACCGTCATCTGATAGATAGAAAATCATGTGGCCTACATTGCACACAGAACCAGATACCTGACAGCCTCTAGCTGTCTCAACCTTGTCAAACTGGAACACCAGAGGCAAGCCGCTGTATGTAGCCCGCACAATCGCCCGTTCCATCAGGATGGTGCAGTATTCTCCGCCCACCATGCCGGTGATGTTCCCAGCGTCAGGGATGTCCTGAAAGTCAGACTGGTTTGTGCCGGATGTCCAGCTTGTCGCATCGCTGAAGCCTGACCATCTTACGCGATATGGAACACGGCCTGAACCCTCATCAATATTGCCTGTCCACACAAAGTCACGAACCACCGTCAGAAAGTCTGCCTTTGGTGGTGTGCCGGAAAGATCTGCAAAGTTGCTGTCCGTGCCAAGCTGAAACTTCTGCAAGTTCTCGCCAACACCACCAGCGGCGATAACAGTGTCGCCAAACTGCACAAAACGCCAGCGCTCACCAGAGGTTAGGCTATAGTTGCCGCCAGTGTTTGTGATGTCGTCTAGGTTTGATGTGCCGGAGTTGAACTCATACAGCTTTGTGTCATCGCCAGAGAACAGCTTGATGTTTCCACTGTTATCCTTTGCGGCAAAGATACCTTTTATTGTTCCTGACGCAGAATTTGAGTAAGAAACAAACTCGTTCAGGGGCGCATAACCACTGGCTTGCGGCACGACATTGGTTGCCTCAACAACGCCGGAGTTCATATAGTCTGGTTGGTCTGGTAGCCATTCGCCGAACTGTATCATATCTGCGCCCATGTTGCTGTGCTAACAGTTGGCTGTGACCAAATCTCACTACCAACCGAAATGTCTGTCCAAATCTCATTACCAACCGCAACATTGCCCCAATCTTCGCCAAGTATCTTGGCTGTTGATGTGGTGGTCATGCTGGCGGACGGTGTGCCTGCCATAGCAAATATACCATTTGCTGAGGCTGTTGTCGTCAGGGCAGTGGATGCCGCGCCTGACATAACATACACAAAGTTGCTTTTTGATGTGGCTGTAACCGCCGCACTAACTGAGGCGCTTGCCGTCCTTATTCGTGTGTAGTCATTTGCCGCCGTAACTGCCACACTGACAGAACTGCTGACCTGCCTCAGGGGCGTAATAACAGCAGAGAAACTCGCCGCGCCTGTAACAGACCCAGCCATTTCCCTGATGCGTGTGTTATCCGATGTCGCTGTTGCGGAGATAGAAACAGCGGCTGGCATCTCAATGGCAAACTGCACAGCACCTGCGGCTGTCACAGCAAGGCTGGCAGAACCAATGAAATGCTTTACATCAAGGTCGGCAAGTTGCTCCAGATTGCCGAAGCCATCCAGAGCGTCCATTGTACCCCAAGCATCCAACTGCTCTAGCGTTGGATTTGACCAGTCAACCTGCGTAAGAAAATCTGCGCTGTCTAGCGATATAGTCAGCGTGTCGATATTGTTCTTAGTAAAGTTGTCTAGGCTGGGAGTACCTGTCGGCATGGCCTACACCTAGTCGGCTGATATGTCTAAGTCGCCAGCAGAAATCTTCAGAATATCGCCTGTATCAATCAGCTTCGCGGTGGTAAATGCGCCATGAATAAGCAGGTTGCCACCTGTGCTTGCGTCAAAGATGCCAAAGTGGCTAACAGTACCCCAGCTTGCTGTAGCCGCTGAGAACTCGATTGCCGCGCTGTTATCGGCTGTGCCGGAAGCCGCCGCATTGAAAGCCGCTGACTGACGGGCATACCCTGAGCCGGAAAGCTCTGTGCCTGAATGGTCATCGTTGAATGATGCCGTCGCTAGGCCAACGTAAACTGTTGACGGCATGGTGTAAGCACCAGTACCTAAGATGTGGTCGAGAATCTCGTTCTCTAAATAGTCGCTCATTGCTGACATGGTTATCTCTCCGCTTGTGCGTTTTGCTGTGAATATGCTGATTTGATTGTCAAAGAACCTGTGCCATAATGGCTTCTCTGTTCGTCCACCTTAATCTCTTCCATGATTCTGGTGAACTTCTGATCATACTGTGCGGCTCTAGCCTCATCCAGTAGATAGGCATATCCCTCTGCCAGCGCACCGTACAAATACAGGTCGGGGCTTCTGAGGAACAATGTGGGGGTTACAGTCGCGCTGAGAGAGGGTAGTGAACCGATATATACAATCTCAGAAACATACGCAGAATCAGGAATAGGCCGGAGCTTCATCTCCAACCCAACAATGCTGTAACCCTCTGGCATCCCTGTGCCATTTGAAGAATACATACTGTCCAAGGCAGACGGGCTGTAATAAGTTAGCACCCGTGTTGGTGATGCGTTTATCTTTACTTCGCGCACCTCGCGGAAATCGCTGGGAAGCGCTATATATTCATCACCCGCAGTAAGCGTAGCTTGAGAACGCTTTTCCTGTTCGCGTGTCTCTAGCTCACGGCTCATGCGTGATTCAGCCAACTGGATGAACTCAGGTATCTGTGTGGTCAAGTCACTCCGCGCCATAAAGTTGGCGATGGATGACTGCAAATCTGCGTAGCTAGTAATGCTCATAAGTGACCGCCGCCTGTTCTAAACACTCTGTTCTCGTTACTGTTCAGCCACTGCTTCCAAGCCTTCGGATTATCAGCAGGTCTGCCGAACTTCTGCACCAGCTCATTATACAGCACATTCGGTATTTCCGCCACATGAGCCATGTGCTTCTGTGTGCCTGTCATCTGCCCATAGCGCCAATCGTCAGCCATGTGCTTGTTAATCTTCAACAGTTTGTCGAAAGTCTGGCTCTGCTCGATAACTGTGTCGCCGTAGCGCCCCTGCTTCATCTTGACCTGAGTGCCAGTAAGCGGGTCTATCTTTAGTATTCTATCCATGCTTCCCCCAAAAGGGAGAAGGGCAGTTGCCTGCCCCTCTCTGCTATTTCGATGCCTACGAACCGTTCAGGTCGTAAACTACAGCGTGTGCCTTCGGTGCTTGCACCTTCAATGACCATTCAGTGATCAACTGCATCTTGTCTGCGTCACCTGTTGCGGCAATTTCCTTCTCAGCGAAGTTACGGCCTTTCAGGGTGCATAGTGATGCGAAGTCTGGGTCAATCAGGAACATCCGGTCATTGCCCATGAAGCGTGATGGAGCAACGTCCAATGTGCCGAAGTCTGTCAGGTAAACAGAGGTTGAGCCAACATAAGTAGTTGCCTTCGCCTGTGTCATGTTGACATCGTTAGACACCAGATTGCCAGTAGCTGACAGGTCTGAGAAGTTTGCACGGTTGGTTGCAGAACCTACCAGCATCTTCGGTGAACCGCCATCTTCCCATGCGTCCTGCATCCCATCTTCGATAAGAGCAAGTGTCAGCGCACGAGCAGTACCTGATGTGATGGTGTCTGTGCCATCGCCAGTTGCGAATGAACCAGTTGCACCAACTGAGCCATTGGTCATCCAGCAAGTCAGTGAAGCTGACTTACGAGGGTCTGAACCGTCACGGGCTACGTCTGTGTCACCGATTGACTTTTCGATGTCACGGCGCAGTTCCAATGACTTC
>Ga0208542_1001219_pt1 | contig 11058 bp, 16 predicted proteins | sample DEB08_DNA_3_FD_185495 | JGI IMG/M metagenome (GOLD analysis project Ga0208542, IMG submission 185495) | Aqueous microbial communities from the Delaware River and Bay under freshwater to marine salinity gradient to study organic matter... | ecosystem: Environmental > Aquatic > Marine > Coastal ... | reverse complement strand
AAAGCAACATATAATGTTGATGGTGCTGTATAAGCATTACCACCAAATACATGGTCTAATACTTTATCTTCTAAGTAATCACTAAATCCAGCCATATTGTCTCCTAATTATTATTCCAATAATAAATGTTTTTACCAGACTTGCCATAAGTTCTTCTTCTTTGCATTAGAGATCCTTTGCCAAACTCTGCTTTCTCTTGTTCCATTCTCATCTCTTCTAATGCCTTTTCAAATTGTGCTGTAAATAACGGCACTCTTTCATCTTCCATTAGATAGATAGAAGCATGTTTTAAAGCACCATATAAGTAAGCATCTGGATATCCTGTGGATATAAAGTTCGTTGTATTAGAACTGCTTAAAGCATCTATAGTGCCATAGTATGTTAATTGTAGCGTATAACTTGCATCAGGGGTAGGTGCTAACTCTAATGAATTATCTACAATCGCATAATAAATTGGTTGACCAGTAACATTATTATTAGCTTTTCTATATACATCTAATGATTCTAAAGACTGTTGAAACAATGGTCTGAAGTCGTTTGATGTTATTTCTACATTAATAGCTTCTAACCAATCAGTTGGTAAGCTCATGTATTGTCCATCTGCTGTAGCAGTTGCACGCTTTACCATGTCTTTGTTTCTTAATCTTCTGTTAAATTCTGATTCTGTTGCATCTATAAAAAAGTCTAACTGGTCGGTTAAGTCAGATCTGTTCAAGAAATTTGCAATATTAGTTTTTAATTCATCGTATGTCATACTTTACCTTTCCATGTTCTAAATGGTTTGTTATCTGAATGGTTTAGCCATTTCTTCCATTGCGCAGAATCTTGCGCCCATCCTTCTCGGACTGCTCTTTGATATACTACCATAGGTATTTCTGCCACATGGCGAAAATCTTTACCAGGTGTATATTCAGATAGATTTTTTACATAATCTAAAGTTGGCTGTATATCCTGCTTTGTGTGATAAACAACTTTATCATCTTCTGTTGCGAATACAGACTTAAAACCTTTCTTATGATCTATTAATGTAGTCTTTGCCATAGACAGATTTTAGCACAAAAAAAAGGGATGCCGAAACATCCCTTTAAGCTAATTAATAAAACTTATGAAGTTGTTAAATCAGCAACGACTCCGTGAGCAGCTTCGTTAGATACTTCTAACCCATACTCAACAACAATCATTTTTGTTTCAGCATCGCCTATTGTAGCAATATCAACAGTTTTAAAGTCTCTTAAGTAAGATACTTTAGCAAACTCTGGATCTACTAACAATAAAGTTCTTTCTCTACTTCTGTTTGATGGAACGATTTTTAGTTCACCAAAGTCAGATGAGTAAACAGATACTGAAGCTTCTACAGTATTTGCATCAATCATTTGTCTAGCTTGAGTTCTACCTGTGAAACCAGAAATAACTTGTTTGTTATGTGGTCCACAAATTGCCATTGAAGGCTCTCCGCCATTTTCAAAGCAAAGTTGTAGAGTGTCTTTTAGCAAAGTCTCAGTTAAAGCTCTTTGAGTTCCGTCTGTTGGAGCTGCACCACCACCTGTTGAAGCACCTGAAGTACCTCTTGAGTCGTTAGATGTAATCCATGATTCAAAACCACCAGTTACCCTAGCTGTTGTAGCGTTTCCAGTTGTTTTAGCACCATTTTTACAAAGAGCTTCTTCCATGTCTCTTTTTAAAGCTTTAGACATAATAGCTAGTTGGTGAGCCATTTCTGATCTCTTACCAGCTGGGTCTGAAGCGTCTTGTGAGCCAGTTACAGTTGCATCTCTTTTTGAGATCATTGCAACATTACTTACTCTAGTTGTAGCTGTAGCAGTAGATCTTGATAGTTCAAAACCTTCTAACTGACCAGCAGCACTAGGTGTAGGTAATGATTCTGTCTGCCAATCAAACACTACGTTATTAATATTTCGTTTACCAATTGATGACATAAATGGTGTTTGCATTGGAGAGATGTTGTAAATGATATTACTTAAATCTTCTCTGTCAGCTGTTGCCGAATATGTGTCAAAGGCGTTAGTTACTTTAGCCATTCTTATACTCCTGTATAAATAAAATTATTTTAAAAATTGTTCAAAAACTTTAGCCGCATCTTGGACTTTTCCAGATTTAGCTAACCTTTGTTTTGCTTTCTTCACAGGTGCTGCCGATTTAGGTCGGTTAGTAGTACCAGGTCTAGCCACTCTTGCTGGTGCTTTTTGTGTTGGTTTTTTCTTTGTGGCTTCAACTGTTTTAGAGTTTAACCAAGCATTTCTTAAACCAAGCAAAGCACGATAATCATAAACCTGTTGAATTTCTTGAGGTGTATAACCTAAAGTATTCACGGCATATTCGCTAATAGCCAACTTTTCTTTTGTAGCAACCTCAGGGTTTTGCCACTCAGGGATTATTTCAAGAAGCTTTTGATTACCATACTCAACAAATTGTGCAATCTGTTGTTGCTGTTTAACTAAGGCTTCTTGTTGAAGTCTTTGTTGTTCAGCACTTACAGCACTAAGCTTTTCTTTCTTTTCATCCCAAAGCTGTTTTTCGCGAACATAACCAACAGGATCATCTTCGTACAAAGTGTTCCAGTCTGGTTCGTTAGCCAGTTCGCCCTTTAATTGGGCCTCCATCTTCGGTAACAACTGCGAATAAATCGCATCTCTTTGCGCTAACTCTGCTTGCTGCTGCTCAATAGTCTTACGCTGTTGAGAGAGTTCTTGTGTTTTGCGCGTATAATCTTGCTGACGAGAATATCCGTTGATGAGTTCGTCTTGCGTCACCTCAACTTCTTGACCATCTACTTTTACTGTAAATGTCTGAGGTTGCAAGGCTTCCTCTTCAACATCGGTTTGTTCTTCATCTAGTTCTTCATCTTCATCATCAAACTCTTCATCATCTTCTTCAAAATCTTCAGGTGATTCAAGTTCTTCTTCAAAGACTTCTTCTTGTGTTACTTCTTCTGTTTCTGTGACTGCATCCTCAACCTTATCCTCTTCAGGGGTTAAGAAACTTTCAAACATCGAAGTAGTAACTTCCTTATCAGTTTGTAAAGCAGTCGGTTTATCCGTTATTGCCATAATAAATACTCCTTATGTATTTAAGAGTATTTTAGCTTAATAATGTGTAAAAAGGGAAGGTTTAACCAATATTTCTAATTTTGTTTATATTAGCTTTTGTTAGCTTGCCTTTTTCTGCAATGATACGCAGATGTCTTTCAACTTCTGGTAATAGTAATAATGATCTGTGGATATCTTCTCTAGCAGTAACATCTGAGATATCCCGTGAGTTTAACCAATGTGTTATATATTCGTTTTTAAGATTTTCTATTGCTTCTTTAAAAACATCGCTTGTTAATAATTGTTCAGCTTGTGCAGCTCTAACTACTTCTTCATGTGATACTGACATTAAAATAATCCCCTAGGTAATTGTTGGTCTACAGAAAATCTACCGCCAGTTGGTGTTTGTAAACCAGCAAGTTGTTGTTCTAATTCTGCAATTCTTGCGTCATAAGCAGATAAATCTGGTGTTTGATAAGTTGGAATATCTATACCAGATATAGCTTTTTGTATATCTTCTTGAGTTACAAATTGCGATACATCAGGTACTTGTTGTTGAGGTATTGACATTAATATATCTTGTTTTAAAACATTAGGGTCAAATGAAGGTATATCTTCTAATCTAGCAAAACCACTCAAGTCTGGTGCTTGGTATTGTGGTATATCTATGCCTTCTCTAGCTATAGATAAAAAATCTTCTCTATAATCTTTGGGGTCAAATGTTGGAATTTGCGGTATATCTTCTAATCTTGCAAAACCAGATAGGTCAGGGGTTTGGTAAGTCGGTAATTCTATACCGCTTCTAATATCTTCTATTAATGCTTGCCTATCAATAGATGGTGGTTTTGGTATATCAATACCCTTTCTTATATCTCTAATTAAAGCCTCTCTATCTACTGAAAAGTCTCTGCCCGTAGGAACATCTGGTATTAATGTAGGTATATCTTCTCGTCTTACAAATTGTGATAAGTCTGGAGCTTCATATTTTGGTAATCCAAATAAGTTGGTAAAGTCTATTCCTGATTCTGCTATTTGTTGACGAATTGCATCTATATCAATAGCTGGAGGAGTTTGTACTGGAGGTCGCATAGGCACACCACCAAATATATCTCTAAGCGGAGGCATCTTCATATCTCTATCAACTGGTATTCTTACACCACCAATACCTGTACCTAAAAAGCTTGGTATATCAGGCTCTTGTACTGGAGGTGGTGGTTCTACAGGAGTTGTACCAACAGCTGTATTTAATTGTTCTTGTGTATAACCCATTGGTTGTTCTGGAGAGTAGCTTACGCCTGGTGCAATAACTTGTGACATTGGCATACCGCCAGCTATAGAACGCGCATAGTCAAAACCAGAACGATATGTAGGATCTGAAGTTGGTATTGTATAACTACCAAAATCATCTGGGCCTAATACAGGTCCTTGTTGTTGTTGAGCCATTCTTCTAATATTATCAATAAAACTAGGATAGTTTTTTTCCTGTATAAGGTTATTAATGCCATCTACACCCATGTAGCCGCCTATATTTGAAAAAGTACCCGCAACATCACCTACTCTTTCTAGATTTCTATTTTCGCCTGGACTTCCTAGCCTGCTGTTTTTTCTTGCCATATTAACCTGTTATTAACTTGTCTATTTTAGCGTCTAGTTTATCTAAACGATCTATAACCCTATCTATGCTTATTGCAAACTCTTCTTTAGTAACATAATTTTTTGCTACTTCCTCTCGGGTCTTATTCAGTAGTATATCAACTCTTTTTAATTCTGTCGCGTTGGTTCTAATGCTATGCACTATAGGAGCAAAAACTATAGTAATGATTATGTTCCAATACATCATCGGGTCCATGCTAATAACTCCAAATATGTGGCCTTGGGCGACCTTGTGAATCTTTGGATATGTCTAAATGTATAAACCTAGCACCACCTTTTTGATTGACTCCAATACCAGTAAAACCATAATTAGTAGCTTTAGATATAATCTCTAATGCCTGTTTACCTCTAACACCTATGTCAGCTGCTAAACCAACAGCGTGTGTGCCTGGTTTTGATTTGTTTATTTCTACAGGATGTTCAGCACACCTATAACCACTTGTTATCTTGAATGGAAAACCACAGTCAGTTCTAAGTGCTTGTAGTTTATCTATAAGCTCATGTTCTATTTTGTTTTCACCACAATGCTTACAAGCAAATTCTTCTAGTTTAAAGTTATCCCAACTCATCTAGCAACTCCTTTGGTTTTTTCAAATGTTCTAAGTCCGCCAAGTCCTAACATACCCATCAATACAGTCATTAACGATCCCATGTCAAAGGATGGTAATACAAAAGATATTCCAAATGCTGAGAGTGCAAAGATAATAATAGGCTGAAGCAAAAAGTGATAAAGCAAAGCAATACCGCAAGTCCAACCCACAAATGGCCGCCAACCGCTAACAAATATAGACTTATGGCTAGCTTCAATTTTATTAATCTCCACTTGAGCCATATTTGCTTTATGTAATTCGGTTTTAAGTTCATGGTTTAGTTTGGCCTGCAAGTCCTTGTCAGGAATCATTTTGTTTACTATGTCACTTACTGGACCTATTAGCTTATCAATCATTTTTTATTTTTCTTTGTTTTCTTCTTTGGTGGTCTACCTACTTTACTTCCGTATGTTCCTTTTCCTTTTGGCATAATGTTTCCTCGTCTATTGTATATATCGATAGTTTTTGGCTTTTGCCTTTAACACTTATCGGTTTTAATAATTTTAACCTAAATTTACAATCTATGGCAGTAGAATAACCAATCAATATGTCTTTTCCTACTTCTTTGGTTGCAGACTCTAATCTTGCCGCTGTATTTACGCAGTCTCCAATAGCAGAGTAATCAAATCTAGTATCGCTACCCATGTTGCCTATAACAGCTTCACCAGTATTAATACCTATACCAATATCTATACCTAAGTCCGCCTTCTTCATGTTTTCTTTTATTTCTATAGCCGCTTCTACTGCTTTACTTCTATGATCTTCTAAATCTATAGGTGCATTAAATATAGCCATCATTGCATCGCCAATATACTTATCTACCATGCCACCATATTTTTGCACAGCGTCTGATTGTATTGTCAATGCCTTGTTCATAATTTCAGTTACTTCTTCTGGTTCTAATTTTTCTGACAAAGATGTAAAACCTCTAACATCTGTAAATAAAAATGTTGCTTCTTTTTTCTCACCACCAAGTTTTAATAAACTAGGATTGTCTTGTAATTGTTTTACTTGTCTTGGATCTAAATAATGTTCAAACTGTTTTTTAATTTGTTGACGCAATTTATATTGCTTTTTGTAGTTAATATAGAAGGCAATAGTAGAAGTTATGATTTGTGAGATAAAAGTCCATGAAAAATCTATCAAATAGCCCTTCTGAACGCTAAAAGCTCCTAAGAAGCCTGTGGTGAAGAGCAAAATTACAGCGATACTTAGACCCTTAACCACACCGAGATAATTGATTACAAGCCACGTCAACGACACGAAAATTCCAAAAATTAAAATTTCGGCTGCCAATGACCATTCTGGAATCCTTGGAGAGTTTTCTATAAGAATTGACTCAGATAATGCTGCTTGAATTTTGTGTGGTTCTAATAATCCAGTCGGCGTTGCAATTTGTGGCATGATTCCTGGCGCAGTAATTCCAAGAAATACAAACTTACCAGCAACATTCATTTCTTGTAAATCTGTTTGAGGTGTGTCTACCCAACTAATCCACTTGCGACCAAGACTATCTGTTTTGATCGGTGGTATTCCTTTGACTGATATTTCCTGTATACCATTATCATTAGTTTTTATAATGTAGGTTCTTGCACCTGTTAATGCTTTTAATACCTCTGTACCAAAAGAAGAAACATAACCATCTGGTGTTTTTAGTAGCAGTGGTATTCGTCTGACTAGATTATCAACATCGGTGGGTGCAGCAGATATACCTTCTTGTATATAGTTAGTTCTAAGGTTGTGAGTATTCTGTACTACACCCTTGGAAAGCATACCACCAACATCAGGTCCTTTGATAACCGTACCAACTGTTTTTGGGTATATTTGATTTGGGTATTCAAATGAAGCCAAAATAGATGTACCATATCTTAACGACTCCGCAAAAAATTCATCACCACCAAATCTATCTGGATGCGGAAAACTAACAACCCAACCCACACCCAATGCACCAGCATCTATAATCTGTTTATGTATTTCTCCTAGTCTTTGTCTTGGTATGGGCCAACCGCCTTCTGCATCTATATCTTCTTCGGTAATGTTTAGAATAGTAAAATAACCAGAAGGATCTTGTTTGGGTACAAGATAATCAAATACTTTTAGCTTTAGTGTTTCTGTTGGCGTTGACTGATATAAGACAGGCAACACTAATATTATAAGTATGGTGAATAGTAGTCGCTTCATTAATTACTTTGAGTGATTTTTATAGTGCCGCCAGTACCACCATTTATTTTAATAATATTGGATGCACCATCTTGTATAAAGATAACAGTATAACTACCAGCAGAGTCTATATCTACTCTAGCTGTATCGCTAACACTACGCATAAGCGTTAATACTTCTCCTGTTATAAAAGATGTTATCTGCGTGCCTAAGTCTTGACCTAGTTTAGTACCAACAATATTAGTAGATGTAGCGTCTTGTGCTAACTGATCTTCTTGTTGTATTTCTTGTAGTGCGTCTATGACATCTAGCAAATCTTCCAGGAAGTTTACATCAAGATAGTTTATATCTAACTCTGTAAACTCTAGTTCTTTTTCTGAGTCTAAAAAATCTTCTTCTAAAAAGTTCTCGTCTAAACCATCAAAGTCTAATATGTTTTTCTTTTTGGTTTGTGTTGTTTCTTCTATAGCCACCTCTTCTTTAGGTGGATTAACAATAAGCATATTGTCTATAAGGTCTAGCGTTAAGTCTAAGATTACAGGTGAGCTAGGTGATTTTTCAAAGACATCTACTGTTGTAGCTTCGTAAGGTTTATTAAGTGTAACTGTACCCATAGCTGTAGTTACTAATATCTCACCACTAGAATTACCAAATTCATCTGGTAAAAGTATAAGCAAAGACCTGCCAATTTCATCTACCGTAACTGTGAAATCAGTACCACGAATTGCTATGTTTGCTGTGGGTGTTTTAAGATCTATATTGTTTTTATCTATCTTGTTTAAACCGCCAGTAATAAACCTGGCTGTACCAAGACCAAAGGTAATAGCCATTTTAGATTTACTAGGGTTAGGGTCAAAGATGTATTCGTCTATGGTTAGCTGAGAGTTTTCTGTAAGTCTTACCTTGGAGTCGTCTAGGAACGTAATAGCCATACGACCATTAGTCGTAATTGCTTCATCATTTTGTTGTATATCAAAAGACTCTTTTGCTTCATAAGGCTTGTCTCTTAGTATCTGTGCTGAACCATTTAGTTCAGATATGTTTCCTATATCAACAGCTGGTGGTTGTTCCGCCATCGTTCTGAACGACACAAACAGTACCGTTAGAACCAGTAGAGTTAATCTGTAGCCAATCAGCAGCAAGAGTTGATGACTGTATGATATTGAATGTTCTACTGTTTCCTGTTTGGTCAAGATAGAAATACCCACCTGCATATCCGCTTCCTGTAAAGTTTATTGTATTGCTATCTCCATCTACATCTACATAGTTAGTAGCACCATCATAGTTTATATCAAAATCAAATGTGTTGCTGTCGCCGTTGATTATCCAGTCTAAGTCAAGACCAGAAGCTAATGCTGTTGTACCTGTATCAAGTGTGAATGTATTAGAGCTACCAGTTACATCTACGTTGTAGTCTGAGTTATCAATACCATAGGTATTGTCTGGATCGCCTTGTATAGTAAAGGTGTTGCTGTCACCATCAAACTCAAAGAATCCTGTTACGTTATCGCCATAGATATCACCAAGAAACTTATTAGTATTACCTATTTGGTTTATGTCTAAGGTTAGATTAATACCATCTAAATCTAATGCTGTTAGTGTGCCTGCAACAGAGTTTAGGCCTCCAATAATGTTAGATGATCCTAACTGTTCTAAGTCTATGTTTGCTGTAGAACCGCTTTGGTCTATATATATTTCGTTATCAGCCGCGTATAGAGGCGACACAATCATTGTCGCAATCAATAGTATTAATTTGTTCATCAATATTCCAATATCCTCTGGTTGTTCCTTCCTTAATTGTTTCTAATACAGCAGTTTCTATTGCTGTTTGTAGTGCTATATTGATTGACTCGTTCCTGACTAAACCGTTTTCTATTTCAACAAGTTCGGTATTGTCAGTAATAAAACGAAATATATCTTGATCGATAGATGCACTTAATATCGTTTTAGTTACTAATACTTCTAGTAACACTCTACCTGTACTTACAGATACTGTGCGTAAAGATATGGTTACGGTGTCTTGCTTATACTGCCTAGACATTCCAATGCCTAAGTATCTAGCACCTGCACCGCCAGACTTTACATTACTTTCGTATGATATCACGCCACCTTGCATTATCAAACCAGCAAACAATAAATCTGGTAGTTTTTGTTTTTCTTTGTTTTCTTGTCTAGCGCTTCTTATTATCTGTCGTTCTTTGGTTACATTGTCTAAACCAACACGCTCAACCACATCAAAAAAACCATTTTTACTACTACCTGCGTGTTTTAAAGCTCTAATAAGATATGCGTCTGGTGCTTGTGTTACCGCAGATGAAAAGGTTGCATAAGAACTATTACTTCGTCTTTGCCCTGTTTGATCTGTAAAAGAACCTTGGTATATAGCTACGACTGGTTTTACTTTGTTGTTTGCTTGTATGTTTGCTAGTTCAGGTACAAGCAATGCACCTATTTCTGGCTTTTCTATTTTTTGTATGGGAGGTAAATTATTTTCTAACGGATCTATTATTAACGCGCAACTAGAAAGTAAAACTACCGATAGGGAGAGATATAGTTGTCGTATTACCATCTGAGTCTGTTATTTTTAAAGTTATAATTCCGTCTACAACATTATACTCTATAGTGTTTCCTTCTAAAGTTAAAACACCACTATCGCTAGGTGTTTCACCAAATAAATTTTCTACAAGCTGTCTTGATAACTGTGCATATATTCTTGACTCTAGGTTTCTTATAAATCTTGCTAGGGTTGTATTTTCTTTGTCTCTTTCTATTTCATCTTGCAAGGCTTTTATCTCTGCTTTAAGCGCTTGTTTCCGATTGAACTGTTGGTTTTCTATGGTTAGATAATGTGCAGATGTGCCTATACCAGAGAATGATGGTGACTTAAATTTATGCACCATTTCGTCAGCCCACAAAGGATTAGTAAAAATTATAAGAAAAAAAACTATACATAGTATTCCTGCAATTCTGTATATGATTATGTTGTCAGTCTTTTCTTTTGTCATTTCTTCTCGCCTTAGATATTTTATTTGTATCTATAAGTTGTGGTACGCCTAGCATTGTTTTAATCATAGTGTCTTGTCTAATGATTTCATTATCCAAAGACCTAACCCTATCTATTAAGGCTACTAAAATACCATGCTGTGCGTCAAGTTTTGTGCCAAGGCGTTCTTCCATGGCGCTTATAGATGTGTTGACTTTATCATCAACGGTATCAAGCTTAGTCTCCATACCATCAATAATTCTGTTGATAAGTTTCCAAACAAACATTCCTAAACCTATTGCTGCGGCTATAGGAAATCCTAGTTCGGTTATAAGAACTACGATGTCGTTCATGGTTTACTTTTTAGCTGTTTTCTTAGCTTTCTTAAAAGCTTTAGCTGTAGGTGCGCCTTTAGTTCCAGGCTTTCTCATCTTCTCGTTTGATCCAGCTTTAATTCTTTTTCTTTTGGCGTGTATGTTTGCGTATAGTCCTTTTGGCATAGTATCTCCTTATTTTCTTCTTGATTTAGCTCCAGAACATTTCCATCTTTTTCTTGATAGATTGTTAGGAGTGTTGGGATCGTTTTGTTTTTTCTTGGAGAGTCTTTTTTTTATACCAAGACTTC
>Ga0208542_1001210_pt1 | contig 11101 bp, 10 predicted proteins | sample DEB08_DNA_3_FD_185495 | JGI IMG/M metagenome (GOLD analysis project Ga0208542, IMG submission 185495) | Aqueous microbial communities from the Delaware River and Bay under freshwater to marine salinity gradient to study organic matter... | ecosystem: Environmental > Aquatic > Marine > Coastal ... | reverse complement strand
TCAAAGCCAATCCTAACACTTCATTTGCGTTACCCTTCAGTGACGCGACACTGGCCTCTCTCAACTTGGTCAGACTGACAGACGACACCAAGCCAACCTATGACACAGCTACCGAAAAGGTTATTGAAGGTGTCATAGAAGTACGCGATGGCGTTGCTTATCAGACTTACACGATGGTAGCTAAGTCGGCAGAGAAGATTGCATCAGAACTGGCTAACAAGAAAGCTAATGTACGAATCCAGCGTAATGACAAGCTGTCTAGAACAGATTGGGCGGTTCTTCCTGATAGCCCACTGTCAACTGATGACAAGACTGTCTACGAGAACTACCGTGCAGCTCTACGCGATGTACCTGCACAGGCTGGCTTCCCAGATAACGCACTGCCTGAAAGCCCTGACGAGTCACCATACGCCTCTTGGACATACGACAGCACTAACTTTGTCTGGAACGCCCCACTGCCTAAACCAGAAGGTGAAGCGTCTTGGGATGAAGAGGCTTACCAAGCAGACAATACAACTGGCTGGATAACCATAGGCGCATAGCATGATAGGTGAAATAACTCTTGCTCTAGGTGTGGCTGATAAAGCATATAAAACTATCAAGACCGCTATTGAGCGAGGGAAAGACCTTAATGATATGAGCGCGACCCTGGGTAAGTTTTTTACAGCCCAGGAGCAGATATCAGAAGCTAATGTTGCGAGTCGGGAAAGATCAAAAACAGCCAGGCTTATCGCAGGTAAATCTATTGAAGAGCAGGCCCTGGAAATTGCAATGGCCAAAAAAAAGATGGAGACCTACGAGAAAGAGCTAAAGATGCTTCTTATATACACCAATAATGGGGACGTATATAGGGAGATGCTAAAACAAAGACGTATACTAAAAACCAGGAAGCTTGAGCAGGCTAGGATTGATGCAAGGCGAAAAGCAGATGTTCAAGATATCGTTATGATAGCATTAGGTCTTGGGGTGTCTGTCGCAATGGTTTTTGTAATGATAGGATTTATTGCTCAGGTTAGTGCAAATCCAGAGTTGTATATTTAATTATGGCTAAAGACTCAAAATTAGAAAAAGCAGGTGTTAGTGGTTATAACAAGCCCAAAAGAACTCCAAAGCATCCAACCAAGTCGCACGTTGTTGTAGCGAAAGAGGGGGATAAAGTTAAAACGATTCGTTTTGGGCAGCAGGGAGTTAAGGGAGCAGGTAGTAGCCCTAAAACAGAAAAGGAAAAGGCTAGACGCAAATCGTTTAAGGCTAGGCACGCTAAGAATATATCTAAAGGCAAGATGAGCGCGGCATATTGGGCCGACAAGGTAAAATGGTAAAACTATGGCATTAGTACCATTAGAAATACCCCCAGGTATATATAGAAATGGCACGGACCTACAGCAGTCAAGTAGGTGGCGCGATTCGAACCTGGTTCGGTGGGTAGACAACACTATGCAGCCGGTAGGTGGATGGAAGAGAAGATCTGTTATTGCCGCTGATAACAAAATCCGTGGACTGCTTACCTGGACAACGAATTCAGATGTGCGGTTTGTGGCTGCAGGAACTTATGCAAACCTCTACGCTTATAACGCTGCAGGGACACGGTACGATATAACCCCTGCTGGGTTTACTGCTGGCAGAGAGGACGCAAATGCCTACACGGGTTATGGTTCTGGCGCCTATGGGTATGATGAGTATGGTGTTGGCAGGCAAGATATAACAACTATAGACCCTGCCACTACCTGGTCCTTAGACACCTGGGGAGAGTACCTGGTTGCGTGTTCATCAGACGATGGAAAGATCTATGAGTGGGAAATTGACACAGCCTACACTGCTAATATTGTGAGCAACGCACCAACTGGTAATGTTGGCATAGTTGTAACAGATGAAAGGTTTATTTTTGCACTAGGGGCATCTGGTGACCCCAGGAAGGTCCAGTGGTGTGATAGAGAAAACAATACGGATTGGACTCCTTCAGCAACTAATGAAGCTGGTGACATATTGCTACAGACAGCCGGCAACATAATGTGCGGTATTAAAGTAAAAGGCCAGACTCTAATACTGACAGATATAGATGCTCATTCTGCTACTTACCAGGGACCACCGTATGTGTATGGTTTTGAGCGAGTTGGGACATCTTGTGGCATAGCATCTAAAAAAGCTGTAGCCAACACAGATTTTGGCGCACTATGGATGGGCAAGAAGGCATTCTTCACCTATTCCGGTGGTGCTGTTTCCAGGATACAGTCAGACGTATCAGATTATGTTTTTTCGGATATTAATGAATCCCAAATAAGTAAGGCTTTTGCTGTAACCAATTCTAGGTATTCAGAGGTCTGGTGGTTCTATCCATCGCAAGATGCTACAGAGTGTAATAGGTACGTCTCTTTTAACTATTTAGAAAACACCTGGTCCATAGGGCAGCTAGACAGGACCGCCGGTGTAGACCAGGGCGCATTCAGATACCCGTTATATGCTGCAGCATCTGATAACCATTTTTACGATCATGAGAAGGGCTTTGTTTATGACAATTTAACGCCATTTGCAGAGTCGGGTCCAATTAGTATTGGGGATGGTGAGCAGGTAGCAAGTATTACTGAAATGATTCCTGATGAAAAAACCCAGGGTGATGTTAATGTGACATTTAAGACCAGGTTTTATCCAAACGACACAGAAACATCTCATGGGCCTTTTTCTATGTCGAACCCAACAAGCATGAGATTTACAGGTAGGCAGGTCAGAATGCGGGTGGAGGGTCAAAGACTCGCTGATTGGCGTGTTGGTGTTAATAGGGTAGAAATAGTGGCCGGAGGTAGGCGTTGAGCGAATACATCCCACAGCCAGGCGGAAACACCTGGCAGACATGGGCTAATAGCCTTAACAAGTACCTGGCGCAAATAAGGTCAAAGCTAAGGCAAAAGACAGTAGATGAGTCAGCGTCTGATGACGGTCTTATATTATGGGACAGGGACAAGAAGTACCCAGTAGTATCCAGGGATGGGGAATATGTACAAATTATCCTGGAAGATGGACATGCTGATTTAGGCATATCTGCAGACGTCACCGCAGCCCTAGTAAATACTGCATACCCATTAACATTTGACACTCCTACAAATGCCAAGGGAATATCATTAGGGACACCAGCCAGTAGAATAGTGTTTTCAGAGGCGGGAGAGTACCTTTTGAGCTTTACAGCACAGATTGCATCTACATCATCTAGCACTGTTAATTTTTGGTTCTGGCCACGCAAGAACGGTGTAGATGTTACTGGAAGCACCATAAAGTCATCTTTACACCAAAATAACTCTACCACCGTGGTATCTAGGGCCGCCTTGTTTACTGTGGAAGAAAACGACTATGTAGAGGCTATGTGGGCTGTAGATTCTACAAGCGGATACTTAAGCAACGCCCTTTCCACTGCATTTGCCCCATCCACGCCAGCGGTGACTTTATCTATAACAAGAATACATGGTTGATAATCTAGTTAAATGCAAAGAATGGATTGAGGCTGCCCTGGCATATAGTGGCGGCACACACAACATAGATGATGTTTTCCATGCTATACTCGAAGGGCGCATGCAACTATGGCCTACAGAAAAGGGCTGTTTAGTTACTGAAATATTGGTGTACCCTAGAAAAAAGGTGTTACACATATTTCTTGCAGGCGGTGAATTAGACCAGCTGACTGATATGCACGATGATGTCATTAAGTGGGCAAAGCAGCAGGACTGTTCCGCCTTAACGCTGTCAGGAAGGCGGGGATGGTCCAAGGCATTAGAGAAGTTTGGCTGGAAGCTACAGCTAGTTAATTTATCAAAAGAGATCTGATATGAGCGGTGGAAAAGGCGGTAGCCAGACGACACAAGTAGAAATCCCACAATGGCTGTCAAACGCAGCACAGGCCAACCTGGCTCAGGGTAGGGATGTATCTAAGATTGGATACACACCTTATTATGGTCCAGATGTTGCAGCATTAACCCCCACCCAGCAGGCTGCCAGGTCAAATATAGGCCAGTTTGCTCAAGCTTTCGGTATGCAAGGCCTGCAAGAATCAGCACTACCACAGCCTACGCAGTACGCTGGAGGTATATCAGGATATTCATCTGGAGGTCTTTACGATCAGGCTGTACAAGAATTGGCTGCCAGAAGGCCTGGCCAGTATAGCAAGATGATGGAAAATTTCGTGGATCCATACACCGGCGGCGCTCCACAGGATAGATATTCAAGCTACCTATCTCAGCCAGTGATGCCATCATCAACAAATACGCCTGGCGTAGAAAGTTATGCAAGCACATATAGTCCGCAGGCTCCAGCCCAAAGCAATATTGTTTTGGATGGCAGGGTATACAATTTATCTGATCCAGCTCAACTTGCTCAATATCAAACAGATTACAACGCATCAGTAACGCAGCAACAACAACCACAGCAACCACAGCAACCACAACAACCGCAGCAGCAGCAAGTAACAGCTGAGGCGGCTGTAGCATCCTTAAGAAGTGCGCCAGATTGGAAATCTCTATCCGCGCAGCAAAAAATAGAGCGGGTAGTTGATATGGCCAACCAAACTGGTTTAACAGCTGGTGAGCTGGCCGCAATTCTACCCTACGAAGAATCAGTAATTGACAGGTACATATAATGGCAGGCTCTCCAGGTACACCAGTAATACCAGCGCCTATGACAACAGCCGCAGGCGGCATGGGTGCAGCTAACCCCTATTCAGCTAACAGAATTGAGCAAAGGTTTAATAATTACGGCCCAATGGGTGGTGTGGCCGGTGGTATAGCTGAGTCTATGCGTGGTGCAGCCACTGAGATGGGTTATCAGCCAGGTCAGATCGGGGCGCCGATGGCACAAGCAACCGGCTACCAGGCAAGCCAACTGGCCGGCACATCAATGGACCCTTACATGAACCCGTACACCGAACAGGTTATAAGGGGTAATGAGCGCGATATTCTTAGGGGCGCTACTATGGGATTAAACCAGCTAGGCGCACAGGCACAAGCAGCCAGGGCGTTTGGTGGGTCTAGGCAGGCTGTCACAGAGGCAGAACTAGGCCGTGACGTCTTGCAGCAACTAGCACAGTCATCTGCAGGATTACGCCAGCAAGGCTTCCAGCAAGCACAGAATGTAGCGTTGCAGGATATTGCTGCACAAAACATGGCATCTCAGTTTGGTGCTGGTGCGTACAACCAGGCTTCTATGCAGAACGCTGCTAACATGCTTGCCGCACAACAGGCCAACCAGCAGGCAGGATTGGCAGGATCTCAGCAAAGGTTATCTGCTGCTAGTCAGCTAGGGTCTTTGGGTAATTTAGGCTTCGGTATGGTTCGTGATGTCAATCAGGATCTGATGCAGCAGGGCATGCTTGAGCAAGCAATACAGCAGGCGCTTATTGATTCGGCTAAGACACAATACGGTGGGTTTGTAGGCGCACCACAGACAGCTCTAAATACGCAGCTGGGTGCATATGCAGGATCTCAGACCGGCGAACAGACACAGACCACCGCTAAACAACCTGGTCTATTTGATTATCTCCAACTTGGAGCATCGTTCGCATAATGAACCCAATGGACGCTATGGTCATGGCGCAGCAGTACCAGGCGCCACAGGGACTCCTACAGCTACCTACTGCAGGATTACTACAGGTTCCTGATATGAGCGCCAGTTACACAGATATGGGCGTGTCTGATGAAGAAATACGAAGAAGATTGGGTTTAGGTCCAACAGATAAAATAACACCGGATATGAGGATTCAAGTAGCTGGTGAGAGACTTAAAGAAATACCTAGCAACATAATGGCGGTCCCTGGAAATATTATGGAAGCTGGTAAAGCTGTTGGCTCAGGATTACTAGATTTATTTAGGTAGGTAGCAAAATGACAGAAGAAGAATATCTACAGATGATGATGGCGCAGGGTGGATCGCAGGGCGGTTTACTTGGTGGCGGATATAGCCCACCATCATTCCCTTCCGTTACTCCAGAGCAGCAAGCTATGGTAAGTCAATCGCCGGTTCGCACCAGAGGACAGGGCATAGTTGGCGCTATTGGTGGGCTTCTTGGTGGGCTTGGCCGCGCCGTTGGTCCTGGACTACAGCAAGCTTCACGCGCAATCTATGGCGATGACGAAATCACTAGGCTTAGAAGGCAGAATGCTTTTGCGGCTATGACGCTGAATCCTAACCAGGCTCTGATTACATCCAATGCTGCGCAGATAAAGGGTCTTCAGGAGCAGGACTTAGCTACAGCTAGCGCTGCTGATATTGCGGAGTATTTAAGGGGTCGAGGCAGGCATGCCGAGGCAGCATTAGTAGAGAGGAATCCTGAGTTAGCATCAACGGTTTTGGCTCCCGAGTTTAGAGCAGGAAACACATACGCACCTCAAATGGATCCGAAAACTGGGGAATACTATGTAACCCGCGTCACGCCAACAGGTGAAGTTGAAATATTAAAGACAGGGCAATTTGGCGAAACACCTGAGACAGAAGGTCAGAGAGAACTGCAAGCTCAGCTTACACTGCAAGACAGGCAAACAGCCATGAGCCGCGGCGTAGAAGCGATGGGCGCTGCAAATATATTGCAAGGAAATGTCGAAAAATACATACAAGCGTTAAAAGCTTCAGAAAGCGGGGCTCAGAGCGGAGCCATCCGTCAATTTCTTCCTGCGTTAGACGCACAAACAGCTCAACTAAGAAGGCTCGGCAGTTTGCTTGGTATAGATATTATAAATAGCGCGACATTTGGCGCTCTCAGTGCAACAGAGTTAAATCTTGCGCTTTCAACAGGTTTAGACTTGTCTCTGCCACCTGCAGAATTGCAGGAAGATCTGAGAAGGAGACTTGCTGCAAGTCAGAAGCTTTACGATGAATATATAAAGATTGCCGAAACACTTTCATCTGGCGATGTTTTGTATTCCGATTATATCAAGAGTATACCGCACACTCCGCTGGTTCCCCCGCAGGATATGGAAGGCAACTTCCTGGTAAGTCCTGCAATATGGGATCAATTTACAAGGGATGAAAAAGTCGAATTTTTTAATGAAGGGCGTAAATAATGGCTGAAAGACAAGAACAGCTTACGCCGAAGCAGTTAGCCATACTTCAAAAATATGAAGGTGGTCCTGCGCCTGCCACTGACGGTCTGACGGAAGGCCAGCGCCGTATTGTAGATAAATATCAGCCGACCACTGCAAATAGTAATTTGACGAGTATTCAGGACGCAAACTTGTATCAGGGCGGTAATTATCCCCCGCTATCGGGTACGTTAAGGGCTGGCGCACAAGGTCTTACACTCGGCTTTGGCGAAGAAATCGAGGCTATGATTCGCTCTGCAATGCCAGGCGGTCCTGAGTATGAGCAAGCCAGGGATCAGTTAAGGCAAGAGATAAGATCATTTAGACAAGCATATCCTGGAACAGCTATAACAGCAGAAATTGTTGGCGCCATGACCACTAACCTTATACCTGGCGTTGCCGCAGTAAGATCCGGGCAATTAGCAAAAACCACTATGCCAAGGCTCATGGGCGTAGGTGCGACAGAGGGCGGTATATATGGCCTTGGCACCTCAGAAAGGGAAGGTATAGGTCAAACAGCTGTAGATGTTGGGACAGCGACTGCTATTGGTGCTGCGGCTCCACTTGCCATTGTCGGTGGTCCTAGGGCGGCTATAGGTATATTCGAAAAGGTTAGCAATTTCGTATCTGAGAAGTTCGGCACAAGGTATAGCGACACTGTGTCTGCATATCTGAATTCACTCGCGCAGCAAATGGGCAAATCAGTAGATGATATTGTCGCGGACATTGCTGAAGGCAAAATGGTTACCGATAACGAAACAGCAAATGCCGCGGTAATCAGTTTTATTAGGGAAGGCGGTGAAGGCGCTAACATTTTATTGCAATACATTAGGGATAGAGCGAAAAATACAACTGGCGAGGCTGTTTCAACAGTTAGGGCTGCATTGGCGCCAGGACGCTCAGATGATGTTTTGAACTCATATCTTGATGATATTGATAGGCTCCGTGAGAGGGAGTCGCAAGCCTATGACATTGTTTTTAAAAATCCGGACAACCAGCAGGTCACTGGGCAAATATATGACAATGTAGAAACGATATTAAAAAGATTCCCTGAAGTTAGAGATGAACTTGAGAAAATTTATACTGCCAGGAATTTGGTGCCTTTATTTGCCATGGACGAAAATGGCGCAATAAGGTTAGTAAGAGCCCCGTCTGTTGAGGACGCTGATATTGCGTACAGAGTTCTTAGAGATGAAGGAAACAAGTTATACGTTGCTGGCTCTGGAACCAGGGGTGAAGTTTACAAAGAGTATGCTGAAAAACTTAAAAATAATTTGGACAACACATACGAAGACCTGGCGCAAACAAGAGCCAATTATTCACAGCAATTTAAGCAGCAGGATGCATTTGATGCAGGGCTAAAGTCACTAGGCAAGAACTTAGATGTGACTCGTAGAGCTTTGCGTAAATACAATGCAGAAGAGCAGATGGCCTTTAGGGCTGGCGTATTTGCTGCTATACGCGACAAATTGCGCACATCCAAAACCCGCACAATTACTAATTTAGCTAATGAAGATGAAAAGCTTGGCGAGCTGCTTAGACTTATTGCTCCAGAAGAGTCCCTTGATGAGCTTGATAGAACTCTAAATATAGCAGCTGAAGCAAGAAGAACTGCTCAGGCCGCCCCACAAAGAGCAGGAAGTCAAACGGCAGTGTTGCAAAGGCAGAGACAGAGAGAAGCCGCTCTACCTGTAACAGCGCAAGAAATAAGAGCCGCAGTGGCCGGCGATCCAGTGGCGATGATCAATGTTGCCAAAAAGGCAGTAGGCTCAATGTTGGGAGATGTTGAAATTAGTCAGGCAGACAGAACTACTATTGCAAACATATTGGTTAGTGAAGATCCAGAGATGCTTGTTAAGGCAATGGTAAATGAAAACGTCATGGATCAACTTAGGCGCAAAATTGCCAGCATGGCGTCAACAATATCTCCAGGGTTAGCAAATATGAGCATGGTGCCTTCCAGCGTGTCAAGGATTGCTGAGAGGTTGGGTGGCGGTCTGCCAACCGGAGCGGGCCAGCAAGTTATACAGGGTGGTCAGGGTATACTGAGCGGTACCCCTTACGGTGAGAACCAATAGATGAAACTGAAACGAATGACAGAAGACGATATACAGCAGATCGTGGCAGACGCCATTGAAGACGCTGTAGATTTTGTTGAGTCTGAGATATCTGATGAACGTGTCAAGTCGCAGCGGTACTTTGATGGCGAGGTAGACATTGGCTATGAGGAAGGAAGGTCCAAGGTTGTCTCAACAAAAGTAAGGGACATAATCAGGCAGATCAAACCTAGTCTTATGAGGGTATTTTTGTCCACTGAGCGCCCTGTTGAGTACACTCCTAAAGGCCCAGAGGATCTTGCTGGCGCAGAGCAGGCGAACTCATACATGCACTGGAAATTCAGCGAGATGGGTGGATACGAGATTCTCAATGATGCCTTTCATGACGCATTGGTAAAAAAGACCGGCATTGTAAAAGTATATTGGGAAGACTATGAAGTTGGTAAAACATACACCTTTACCAATCTAAATGACGATGAGTTTGCTCTTATAGTTAATGAAGATTCTATTGACGTTATAGAACACTCTGAGTCTATAGAGATGTCTATGGATCAGATGGGCATGGAGATCGAGAATAAGAGCCATGACATCAAGGTAATTAAGCGTGCCACAGGTGGCAAATTATGCGTTGAGTCAGTTCCCCCTGAGGAGTTTTTTGTGGACCGTAACGCCAGGTCTGTTGAAGATGCTTATATTGTTGCACACCGGGCAGAGATGCGCGTTGGTGACCTAGTAGCAATGGGATATGATTTTGACGATGTTATCGACCTGGCTGGAATTACAGAAAACGACACACTAGTAGATGAGGAAGTCTATGCCAGGACCGGGTATAGCCGGGACACGGATGAAGCAGATTCTAAGGACCCTTCCATGAAGATAGTTCTTGTCACAGAGGCTTACATGAAAATGGACGTTGAGGGTTCTGGCGTCCCCATGATGTACAAGTTTGTGACGGCAGGCACTGGTTATAAAATTCTGGATATGGAATCTTGTGACAATGTTCCATTCGCTATTTTTGAGTGCGACCCTGAACCGCATGCGTTCTTTGGTAGGTCTATCGCTGACCTAATCATGAATGACCAGGACGCATCTACAGCTATGCTTAGAGGTGTTTTGGACAACGTAGCACTAACGAACAACCCTGCAATTGATGTGGTAGAAGACCTGGTAAATATGGATGACGTACTCAATAATGAGATAGGCGCTATCCGTAGGATGAAGCAGATAGGTGCTATCCAGGCAAATCCCGTACCGTTTATTGCTGGCACTACACTGCCGGCTTTACAGTACATGGACCAACAGGTACAGGAAAAGACCGGAGTATCCAGGGCGTCAATGGGACTAGATCCTGACGCGCTGCAGAATGCTACCGCTACTGCTGTTGCCACAACTATGCAGGCTGCCGCCGGCCAGGTTGAAGTTATCGCAAGAAACTTTGCCGAGGGTGGTATGAAGCGCATGTTTAAACTGATGCTGGAGGAGATGATTAAGAACTCCACAGACGAGGTTCACATGCGTCTAAATGGGCAGTTCGTACCTATTGACCCCAGGGTCTGGAATACCTCAATGGACGTCCAAATTAATGTGGGCCTTGGCACTGGCAAGGAAGACATGAAGATGGCCGCGTTAAATCAAGCCCTGACTATGCAGATGCAGATATGGCAAAACTACGGTCCTGCCAATGGGCTAGTATCCATGACACAGATACGCAATACTATGGCGGATATGTTAGCCTTGAGCGGAGTAAGGAACTCCGACAGGTACTTCATGCCGATGGATCCACAGACTGAACAAATGCTAATGCAGCAGGCTCAGATGACGCAGCAGCAAGCGGCACAGGGCCAGCAGGACCCGAACCAGGCATTCTTGGCGGCTGAACAAATGAAGGCCCAAACGAAAGCACAGACAGACATGATGAAGCTACAGCTAGATGCACAGAAGGCCGCTGCTGACGATGACCTGAAGCGAGACCAAATGGATCAAGATTTAA
>Ga0208542_1001206_pt1 | contig 11124 bp, 16 predicted proteins | sample DEB08_DNA_3_FD_185495 | JGI IMG/M metagenome (GOLD analysis project Ga0208542, IMG submission 185495) | Aqueous microbial communities from the Delaware River and Bay under freshwater to marine salinity gradient to study organic matter... | ecosystem: Environmental > Aquatic > Marine > Coastal ... | reverse complement strand
TGCAATCTCCTTTTGAATAATCTCATTCATTACTTCCTCAGCAATTTCCTCTCCCATATGCTCTTTCATTAGGTCATTAATATCCTGATTTTGTTTTACAATGGTTTCCATAATAGTCTGAGATTCCTTAGCAACCTGCTCAAGCCTCTTAATCTGCTTACGGAACATTTAATCACCTTTTAGAATATCTGTCCAATGTTCCTCAATATCATTTTCAGATAATTTAAATTCACCCTGACCTCTTCTCGCTCTACCTTTAAATTTAGCAATCACTTGAGTTACGACATTTTTAATTGAACGAGAGTTTGCTTTATTTCTAACAACATCACCTGAGATTGGAATACGAATAGTTCTGCCTGTAGATAATTCCATAATTGTTGGTTGATAGTGTCTACCACCCTTTTCACCCATCTCTACAATTTCATATCCTTTTTCTGCTAATGCTCGTTGTAACTCTTTAGGAATAGTAGATTTAAGTATTTCAAACCACATAATAATCACCAATCTCTACAAGCCATACAGCGGGGAGAATAATCACCACCCTTACAGGATTTACAGTTATGTCGGGCATTGAAAGACTTCTTTCTCTTTGTATTTCCCTTCTTTCCTGTAACTGTAACTCCACGTTGCCCCCAATGAACGCGTTTGTAGCCTCCCTTTCCATTAGGAACGCAAGCCATCCACTTCTTCCCCTTAGCGGTGGAGGAAGTTTTCTTGGTCCTCTTTGTGCAAGCGGCTTTGTCCACAGACTCTATATCCTCATCCTCACAGGAATCACACCCACAGTGGCAACCCTTGAGAATTTCCTGCCAAGTTACCACCATTTCCACCACCTAATTTTAATACCATTACGGTATACCTGCTTATCAAGCACGTCACTAATATATAAATCTAACCAAGCGTCACGCATTTAATTCCTCCCTTACACTATCCATTGTTTCATCAACATCCTTTAATATAATACCTATAACTTTATTCTTTAATTGCTGAATAGGTTCACCCATAGCCTCAATTGCTATACCTCTAAATTCAGCAGTTCTATTAGCAAGTGATTCAGTAAATATACCATCTATTGTTTTGTTAGCTAAACTACTTAATTTTGTTTTAAAAATATTATAAGCAGGTATCATAAATTCTAATACTTCTGGTATTCCAGCAATTGTTAATTGTGGGGGAATCATAGCTAAATATACATCAGTTACACGGGTTACGTAATTAGAGAATAAATCTATTGTTTTAGCAAGGGGTTCTAAATTTTCGGATTCCTTAGCGTGGCTTTCTAAAATAAGATTTTCCTGTATTTGCCTATATAATAAATTAAATAATTTATTTGCATACGCTTCTGTTAATTTACGCATATTACTATCATTACCCCTAAGTTTAGCAGCAGCGATAGGAAGAATTAAATTCGACATATAATTTATATCTTTCATAAAATTGTTACGATATTGCCTATAATTGGGGTCTAACCTACCTACTACTTCTTGAGCGTGATGGGTAGTTTCTTCTGCAATAATTTGTGCTATTTCTTCAGGAGTTTGATTTGTAATATTAAATGCATACTCTCCTGTATCTGTTTTATAATGAGCCGTTGTTTCATCGTCTGCGGTAGGTCTAAGAAAATCCCTAACTGTCGGGGACAAAGGTTCATCGGCGGGTCTAAAGGTAGCCTTAAGAATATCAACCCAAGACTTCTTCACATATCCACTAGCATAAGCAGCGGCGGCTACTTCCTCAGCCTTTTTACGTGTTTTGTAGGGACCGCGAGAACCCCAATACCAACCGTCTTTACGTTTTTTAATTGGCATTTTTATCCCCCTCACCAATATTTTTCTAACATATAATTTATGTGATTAATTGCCTGTATTGGTTTTGCGCTTTCCTGCACATCTCTTAAAAACAACAGCATTTCACTATCATTTTGCTTTAACCTATCAATTATTTTTAATCCCAATTCTTTAACTTTAGAACTAGGTAATTCTTTAAAATCCTTTGTTTTATCAAAACGTTGAAGTATTTTTTCTCCCCACGGCGTTTGGTGCATATGATATGAGGGGGTAGGCCAATCTTTTTTTCTAGGTCTTCTTCTAACTACACCTGCTCCCATAATACCAAAATCAAAAAATAAATCCTTAGTTTCTTTTGTTGGTAATAATTGAATTAATCTAGGCTTACCCTTATCTCTAAACCTTACATCACCATCTATTTCATGCCATCCTAAAAAAGCATAAAGAGAAGACATGTAAATATTAGGTGAAAAGTATTTTGAAACACCGGGCTTATTTATATTTTTAATATCTTGTCCCTGATACCCGTGATATAATTTAGAATAAGACACTCTTGGAAACTTACCTTCTCGATAACTCTCACCTCCAATATAATATGGTGATTTTAATATCTGTTTCCAGTTCATCTAACCCCTCCTTTCAAACCAACCGTGAAGACCCTTCTCTTCCTCTCTATCGAATGTTCCTGCTTTACGCTTCTTAGGTTTCCCACCTCTTCTCTTGTAATCTTTACAAGCAGAACAGGTTGGCCTACATCTTCTCTTTGTTCCCTTAGATGCATCTTTACGTCCACAGGGACGACGTTTTTTTCCTTTACCACAAGAAGAACAATCTACCCAATCTTTTAGTAGAATGTCCTCCCAACTCATGCAGTAGCCCCCTCATTACGAAGGCCCTGAACCATAGCGTCTAAAAACTCAATAGACTTATCAATGCGACCGGCTACCATTTCTTCTCTTAGGGCTAAAAGGTGGTGAATAACTTGGTTCATAACCTCAACCACTTCTTCATCATCTTCATCAAAGTCGGGGTTGCCTAAACCTTCCGGTCTGTTTTTAATAATATCTTCCCAACTCACTTCTTCTCCCCCCAATTCTTAGCACCTACTTTTCTACATTGAACCAATGCACCTGAAGCATAAGCGGAGGGCCACTTCTTATATCTACTCTTAACTTTGTAATAGCAGGCATCACGCTTTACTTTTTTCTTAGCCTTAAGCGTTTCCCACCATTCTTCCATAGTATCACCCAATAAGATTTTGTAATTTTTCCACATATGCTTCCATATTTGCCTTTAATTTAGGGCTTAAATTATTTCTGAGAATTCCCAAATGCTGTTCCATTCTTCTAATTTCATTAAGAATAGCGGCGTCAAGGTCACCAAATTTATTCCAATCTGATAAAACCTTAGCCCCCTCATCGGGTTCTAAATGCTCTCTAACAATACTTACAAAATCTGTAAGTCGGTTGAATTCCTTATTTTTAATAATATCCCACCACGCCATATCAACACCTCAGTTACCATCTAGATAATACATCACTCGTCTATTCATCTTTATAATCTTATCCACATCGGCTTTATATGAATCGTATTTACTCTTAAGGTCAATACCCGAAGTGCTTCCACCTGAGTCTAATAAAGTGTAAGAATCATCAGAAGCAATCATTTCACAACAGACTAATTTAGTAGCCGCATCTTCAATAGTGGCAGGAACGCGCCCATTACCGTAGGTATAGGTTACCTTCAACGCGTATTTCTTATGCACAGGAAATTCAGATACAAAGAAAATATCTCCACTATCGCGGATATCCCACCAATTCTGTCGTCGGTCGTATTCTTCCTTATTTGTAAACCCTGCTACACTAATCCCCGTTCCTGTCTTAGCGATTGTGCATGAGGAACCATCACTGCCCGGAAGTAGAGAAACAATAGTAACTGTATCATCTGTTTCCAAAGCGGCGTAGAAAAAGTTTGAAATTGCGTAGGTATCAGTGCTATCATTCAAACCTTTGCTTGTAGTGGCCCCTGTAAAGGATGCTGTAATAGCGGGAGCCTGTTCATTGATAAGATAGCACAATTCCTGTGCAGTTGTGCGAGTGCCAAACGCATTGTTAAATCCCGTAGATGTGCTATTAGAAACGGCGGTTAGAGTCCAAGAAAGACTTCCCGCTGTTAATGTAATGTCTGTAATATTCGAGAAATCGGAAATTGTAACTGTCGCCACTGCTGATGCTAAATCTCTATAAGAGCCACCCTCCCAAGATTGAATTCGAATAACTTTCCTAATATGCTCATTTTCTAAACGAATCTTTCCAGCGTAGTCCGCATATGTGTATAAATACTTATCAAAAAGTTCAAAGTCGTGGTATTCATTTTCCACTAAATTTTCTCTCCAAGAATCATTTGTAGCGTTGTCTATGTAATCCTCACACCTACGAATAAGGTCGCCCACTTCAGCAACAGTTGGAGAAGTGGTGGTCGTGAAATCTGAGATACCCAATAAGGCGGCTACCTTAATTGCGGTTGTATAGGAACCCACACCGTTAGCATAATTTACTGAATTAAGACTACTATCTGATGGTGCTATAATTCTTACCATTATCAGACCCTCCTAAATAGATTATCTAAATCTAAAAGTCGAGTTCTAATATCATTCATAGACTCTAACGCCGTTTTAATAATAACATTACTAGTAGGTGAAGGATTTCTTTTTCTACTACTACTTAATTTTGAAGCGTGTCCCAAACCTTGAAGACTACCTCTCGACCCCAATTCAGGTTGAATTTCTACTTGACCTGTAAAGGAAATTTGAATATTTCCATTTTTTCTAAATGCAAGAGTAACAGGTCCAATATAGCGGGGATTTAGTTTTGAATTAAGTAAAGCAGTAATTAAATTATGTTTATATTTCTCAACATCTGATATAGAAAATAAATCCGAGTTATTTCTAATCTTTACCATTACATCCACTAAATCATCAATCTTTGTTGGGTCTTCTCTAGCATCTGCTAATGAATCATCATATAACTGCTTCAACCTTTGACCGAAGGTATCAGCAAGTCCGTTTAAATTTTCATCTTCTACTTCAACAGATTTGGCGAAAAATACACGGCTAAGAATTTTCACAATTTTATTTAATTCCTCTGCGAGTTCTTCAATACCTTCTTCAAAATCTTCTTGTTCCAATAAATTAGTTAATGCGTTATTTGCATCTAATAATTGCTTATCTAATTTACTAATTAATTCCTTATCTTCAGCATCGGAAGTAAGAATATCTCTAAGTGTTCGTAAATCACTACCAAAAATTTCTTCGCGTAAGTATTTTAAAAATTTATTTAGTAATTCGTTTTCAGGAAATTCACCTTCAATTTTATTCATACGTTCAGTCGCTCTCGTTAGACTACTAAGTTTTTTTGCTACTCGGTTTTTGAGAGCGGGTAGATATTGCCCCATTTTATCTCCAACTCTTAACATAAGCCCATTTTGTTCCGTTGGTTTAATGGTTTGTGTAAATGAATAAGAGTTAATACCCGTTTGTGGGATTTGAAACTCACTTCTCCCCGGATAATATGACCTACCAATATCCCACATAAAATTAATCTGTTCAGTATTTTCCTGAATATCAATTTCTGTTTCTAACCACTCGCGGACAGTTTCTCTTTTTTCTCTAGTTTGTCCTAAAGTTTCTCTTCTTTCTTCAATATCTTCAACGCGAACAAGTTCTTCATCTTCTAACATGGTGGGTTTTTCAAAACCACTTACGCCATATCTTTCTTTAAATGTTTCACTCAGGGGGTCAAACTTAGAATATAGACGAGCATCGTTTAAATCTAAAACGTCTTGGAAAGTAATTTCTAAAGTTGAACGGTCCTGCTCAATAAGACGGGCCTGTTCTAACATATCCTGTTTCGTTTGTGTTTTAACTTTATCCCTTTCAGCATTTAAACGCTTATTCTTTTCATCCTCATTTGCAAACTTTACCCCTTCATCTTCAAGGTTCTGTTCAATTTCTTCCATTTTTTTATCAACTAAGGATTTTAATTGCCCAATATCCATAGAGTCAGTAGCATAGTCTAAGAAACCAATTGTTTCCATTACAGACATTTGAAGAAATTTATTATATGCTTCTAAATTAATTTTGTCGAAGACTTCATCATTAAAGCCATCTACTAAATGTTCCTTAGAGAGCCAATCAATAAACTCCCTCACAAACTGTTGTTTATCGCTTGTAACGGGGTTGATATATTTTGTAAAAAGCTGAACCGCCTTCTTTTCATCATAGTTAACGTTTGGGTCAATTCCTCCACCGCTAATCGGCTCTACCTTTGTAGGCATTCAAGACACCTCAACAGTAGATAACGTAAACTTCTAATGCCGTCCAATCACTTGCAGTAACAACGAGTCCATTTACACATACTGTGCTAAAGCCGCGATAGTCATTCCCATTGGGGACAGAACCCGTAGTATGGAATTTAGCAATTTGGTTAGCAGGTGTGCTTGTCGTTACATCATCATACACAGAAACATATGTGTTAACAGTAGCACCTGCACCCATGTAGAAAATAATACCTTCAAATGTTCCACCCTTATCTGTAATCACTGTATCTGCCGTAATCCTTTTAATTCTGTTATTAGCCATGCTATCAGCCTCCTGTAATATAGGTAAGTAAGAGTAGGTATTTAAACTTACTCTTCTTCGCCAAGTGCTAGAGCCAAAAGTGTAGCCTTACTATCTGAGAATTTATAAGAAATATCTAATTCACGAAGATGGGACTGTAATTCACTCTTAGTCATAGACTCCAAATCTAGGGAAGGCTCCGAAGGGGAGTCCTCCACAACGGCAGTTTCTTCAACCACCGGAGCAGATTCTTCCCCTTCGGAAACCAACACAAATTTGTTGCGAAGGTATAAACTAACTAGGTCTTCCGGAACATCAACAATGTCGTTTCCTCCAATATCTCTACCGAGGACTGTTTTCGTTCCACCTGCTTTGTTAATCATTCGCACCATCCTAAATCACCTCAAAGTTTACCTGTTACCTTTAGGGTAGCCACGCCAATATCACCGGATTTTAGGCTTGCGCTCAAAAGAGCCGCTGACCCTGTGGTGTAAGCATATAGATAGAAATAACTACCATCCGCGCTTACATCTCCAATAATAAAGTTACAATCGTGGTTTTCTTGACCCACTAACTCAACACTAGTAATACTCGTTAGACCAAAAGACGAAGCAAGAACCTTTTCGCCTGCATGGGTTACGATTTCATCACCATCACCCGCGTCTACAGTAACAGCCTGTGTAGTAGTTAAATCATCGGCAGTAACGGCTGATAACTTAAATACTACACTGTTATTACCTGCGGCAGAACCCGCAAAAGTCACATGGTCCCCTACTACAAACCCGTCTGATACGAAACTAGCATCATCAGTAGTAAATGTCTTAGTAACGTTATCTGCGTTAATTGTAGGTGAGCCAGAAGTAGCAGTTGTTCCTGTTCTATAAGATGTAATATCACAATCTGCTAAAACAACATATTGGTGTCCAACAACGTAAGGCCTACTAGTGCCTAAGTGGTCTGCTTTAATTGAAACTGTATTAGTCAATTAAAACACCTCACTCTAAGTCAATAATCTTGCCCTGTCCACGGAAGTATGTGCACATTGTTTCTGCAACGGTTCGGTAAAGACCACGGTGTCCGAGTTTGCCATGACCGAATACATCGGCATTGATACCACCCTCGAAATACTCAGTGGGCTTTAGTGTGCAAAGGAACAAGTGGTCGGTGTCTAGAATTAACATATCGCTTAGACCTGCACCACCATTCGGCATATCCTTTACGGGGATAATCGGAATGTCGTGGTATGTAGCAACACGGAAACCTACTTCACGGCCAGAAACGCCCTTAATACCCGAATGGGTTGGGACGATTTCAGAACGACCCATGAAACGCTCTTGGGCTTGTAGTAACTCACCAAGAGTTTGAATGGTGTCGTAGCCGGTTAGAATAACCTTCGGGTCACCACCGCGAGCCATCAATTGACGGAGAGCGGTGTTTAGTAGGTTAACAGTTAGAGCACGGTCTGTGCCGCTGTTTCGGTCAACGTAAGATTCTAGGTGAGGGTCCGAAGCGGAACGTGTAGCACCAAAGAGTTCTAACGAGTTAGCAAGAGCGGGAGAAGCGGCTTCTGCGGCAGTAATCTCAGCAAAGTTAGAAATAATGTGATAAAGAGAAGTTAAGTTCTGCTCTCTCTCAGCCTCAGTAAATCCGCTTGCTCGAAGACCCTCACCGGCAGTAGCGGTAAGGTCTAGAAGAACCATTTTGTTCATAACTTCAGCGTGGCTAATACCAACTTCCTCACGGTAGTTTTGCATGAGGTCGCCAATACCGTCGTCAAGTCCACCCATTAACTGTGCAATCTCCGAAACTTCGAAGGTGTGTGCGATGGTCTTAGGCGAAATGCTGAGAACATCGTAAACAGGTCGAATGTTTGTAATGTTGCTAAGAGCCTCGTTTTCTACAACACCACCAAGGGTAGCGGAATCAGCAACAGTCATTAAGTCTGTTCCACCGCCGAGAGCACGTTCCTTTAGGACTCTCCAACCGGAGGACTTCCAAGGCTTCTTAGGAAGCATAGAAAGTGCGTTAATCTCACGGTTAATCATAGACCAAACCTTTTGTCCATATACAAGGTTGTATAGTGCGGTTGTGGTTGTTCTAGCAGCACCATCATGGTGACTACCTTCAATTCCTGTTGTAGCACCTGTAGCCTTAAGTAGTCTGTCGCCACCGAAGGAACCATAGGTTGCTCGTTCTAAGTCTGCAATTGTCTTATAATATCCACTCATTTTAATCATCTCCTGTTGTAACGAGCCATTAACTCGTGTGCTTCGCTCCACGACATTTCTGCAACGCGGGAAAAGTCTTCGTCAATCTGAGCCTGTTGTGCTTCAACAGACTTTGCGATGGTTGCATCGCCTTGCTCAAGGGACTTGCGGAGAGCGTTAAACTCATCCTTAAGAGCCATAACTGCATCAGCAGCGTCAAACTCTTCCTTAGCAATACGGGCTTTCTCAGCCTCTAACTCAGCCATATAGCGAGCCTCGAATTGAGCCTTGACTAAATCATAGGCTCGCTCCTCTTCACGCTCGGCTCGGAAGGCTTCGTAAGCCTTCTCAATGTTAGAGGGAGAGAGGTCGAGAGTATCTGCACGAACAGACTTCATTTCTCCGTCATAGTTCTGCATTTCTACATCTTTCTTACCATAAGACTCCATCTCATCTTCTTGAGAAGTAGGCATAGCGTCCATCATTTCTACATCTTCCTCGGACTCCATTTGGAAATCACTGTCTTCTGAATCATCCTTCAAAAGAAGTTCCTTACGGAGTTCCGACATTACTTCGTTAAATTCGTTTAGTGCCTTTTCAATTTCACTCATTTTCTTATCCTCCTTTACAATATCAAATTTGGCTTCGGGGTTAATGCCTTCCTCACAAATTGTAATCTCGTGGAGTTCAAGTTTATCAATTTCCTTGTATGTCCCCACGGATTCATCATGTCGGTTAACTTTATTTAACGCCTGTCCACCGATAGAGAAAGAACGTAGGCGTCCCTTTCTTACATCGCGGGCCACTTCTCGCGCCTTCTCTATATCATCTCTTAACTTAATTACTACAAAAAAACCTGTATCATCAACGCCTGTTTTTAGGACTTTTCCTTTGGAATCTGTATATTCGTTGAGGACTTCTCCAACTTGAACGTTGGAGTGCGTAATCATTACGTTTCGATAACGCTCCTCTTTCATAAATTTATCCGCAGCCTCACGGATTGCGGGTAGGGTGATTTTATCATTTTGCTTATCAACCACGTCTACAGAAGCGTAGCCTGCAATTACCAATTCCTTATCTTGCTTTAGGATAACAAACTCACCACCGTCGAGGGGGGAGTTTCCAAACATAGGTGTTTCTAATTGCATTATCGTCGCCTCGTTTATACCGTTTTTACTAATGACTATATAAAGGTTATTAGGAATTTTGCCTCTCGCGGGAGATTCTTAGTAACTCAGTAGGAAGGTCAATATCGAATTTAGCGTATGAGATTGTTCTTAAATTGAATTCACGGGGACTTTTATTTCCTAATTCTAATAAAGATTCATAACCCTGTTCAATTTCTTGAAGCAGTTCATTTCTTTTTTCTTCATATCCTTCTTGACTAAAAAATCCTGTAAGTTGAGTTCCGTCTGTTAAGGTTCTATAATAAACATAATCTCGAACTAATTTTAATCTATTTCCTTCTAAGTCAGTAATATAATTTCCCCCTTTTGGACGTGGAATTAAACCAGAAATAAGTCTTGAAGATAAATTTTTTTGTATCTTATTATATGCGTTTAAATTATATGATGCTCTACTAAAGGGCATCGGGTATCTTACGTTAATATTATAAGAAGCTTTTCCTTCATTGGGGTCACCGCCACGGCGTCCCGTATTATCTCTAATACTATATGTAATAACGCCACTATTTTGTAGATTATCTAAAAATGTATCATAGCCAACATTTAATTCTTTTGCTACATCATCAGAAGTAAAATAATCTTTTTCTAATAATAATTTATAAGCCACCAATTGTATAAGTCCATGAGCATTATTTGCCATTTTTTGTATCTCCATATCATTAGCAAACTTGTCCTCATAAATATTCACCAAGCCCTCATCTGAATCCTTAGGTGCGGGCTTAGTTTCATATCCCGTAAAGGCAATCCACATCTTTTGGTCCTCGAATGCTTCCACATAGCGGAAGTGTAGTTTAGACTTAATATCCTCACCTGTTAAAATATATTCGTGGTAACCATGTCTTTGCGCCCCAATAACTAATGTTCCCTTATCGAGCAGACCATCCTTAGAAGCCTTATCAATTACATGGGCGGGATATTTACCCGACTCTCCTAAGAAGTCGTATAACTCATCTTCTTCACCGACTTCAATTTCCCACACATATTCCTTACCCTCATGGTATACAATAAAATGTAGGGAACCATCTTCGGTGAACCACATTTCAAACTGAGCCTTACGCGAAATGGCCTTCTTCATAGTTTCTCCATCCCAGAAAAATTTACCCCCTTGGTGAAGAATACCATTAGCCTCCCCACCCTTCATCAGCCTTTGCTTCATTTTCTTCATACCTTCTTTGTCCCCAAACAGGCGAGAAACTAAATCGGGGTTCTCTTCCATACAGATTTTATAAATCTGCTCAATAGTCATAGCAGAACGGTTGCGGAGTAGGTCAATTACCATTGTGAAGAACACCCCATTATCCTTACTATACGCGAGTCTAATTTGTTTA
>Ga0208542_1001201_pt1 | contig 11144 bp, 15 predicted proteins | sample DEB08_DNA_3_FD_185495 | JGI IMG/M metagenome (GOLD analysis project Ga0208542, IMG submission 185495) | Aqueous microbial communities from the Delaware River and Bay under freshwater to marine salinity gradient to study organic matter... | ecosystem: Environmental > Aquatic > Marine > Coastal ... | reverse complement strand
AAGCAAAAATGACTATGAGGGTATTAAAGGGAGTCGTAGGGCCAGGGTTCGACTTAAAGCGATTCTTCATCCAAACAAAGGATTAGACTGCAAAAAAAGATAGGACCATGGCCACGCGGTACGCAGGAGATTTTTTTGGGGTTAGTTTAGCTGGAGATGAGCCTACAGAATCTCAGTTGTTCAAGTACTACCCCGAACTGAGGGAAGTGTCTAAGGCAAAAGAGAAAACAGCTTACGAAACGTTTAAAGAAGATTTAGCGAGATATAGTTCGCCTAAGACCCCAGAAGCTTTTGGTGGCTTCAGGGAGTTTGAAAAGAAACCAGCAAAGGTGGCCACGCCGCCTGCTTTTGGTGGCGTACCTTCGTTTGAAGTTAACTACTGAGTAACGCCAAAGGAATTATCTTATACTGGAGCCAAAGGCCTCAGTAAACGATGACTGCTACTCGGTATAAAGCCCCCAAAGGTTTCCTTGCCGGAAGCCGTTATGGTCTGAACTTGTTTGATTTATTCAAAGAAGACAGCGAGGGAGAGGGATACTCCTTAAGTGGCTTTGAGGGAATGGCTCCTCAATTCCGCACTCAAAATCTCGAGAAAGGTCGCGGGGGTGTACTGGGATATAAGACATCACCTGCAGCTCCGAAATACTCTCGTGTCTCTGAGTTTTCCTTAGTTCCCGAGCAAAAGGTAGGGCAGGCACCTTCAGTAACTGTTAACGTTGCCGGTGGTCAACAGCAGTTACCCGAAACCCCTAAGCAACAAATTGACTTAGGTCCTTTAGCCGCGAAATACGGTGCTACCGGGCTTTTCGGGCACATGGATTATATAAAAGCGAAAGAGGAAGGATACACAGATGAACAAATCGGTGAGTGGATGCGCACCAACCCAAATCTCGTCAATCCAATCAATCGTCCTGGCGCTGAAGGTGGTCTTTACGAACAGCTCGCTCGAGGTGCAGTCAACACTGCCCAGGGCGTGACTCGCGAATGGTCCGATGCTATGAAGACCTTCCAGCCTCCGGGTGGTGAGCTGGGTGCCACGCAGGTCTTCAGAGAGGCGCGGTCTTACACTGGCGCGCCTCAAATCTCAGCACTCTTTGGCCAGGATCCAACTTACTTCGGCGCGGAAGACTTAAAAGCTGCGCGGATGTCTGGTTACGACGACCAGGCCATTAGAAACTTTTTAGAGAAAAATATCAGTCTGCTTCGCGGAGAGAATGTGCCTGGTGGTTCTTCGGAACTCGGTCAGCTAACTGCTTCCTTCAAGCAGCCCGAGCCTCAAGCTCCTGCACCTTCGAGCTCCGGCGGTAGTTCAACCAATATTGGCTTAGGGGCCACGGTAGAAGGCAACCCTGAAGGAGCAAACTGGTTCGGTGGCGCTGATGTCGCTCAAGCACAGGCTGCAGGTCGCTCTGCTTCCGATATCTTTAAAGCGTTCCAAGAATACTCTGCCCAGGGTAAAACCCGAGGCCCTAACGCACCTGGAGGTTCCGAGTATGAAAAGTGGAAAGCTCTTGCTGGCGCTTAAACGTCGTTTGTGGGTATGGCGTACGCTATGCCCACTTTTAACAGCTCCCGCTTGGAACGTTGAGTTGCTGCTAAAACAGGCTGCAGAGTGGCAGCCAAATGACGTTTATTAAATATTGCCTGATTCTCGAAAGAGGCAATCAAGAAACGGCAATCGATTTAACGGCAAACGATGGCAGCCACGCGCAGGCACAGGCTGCGGATATTGCTCGGGCTCTTAAGGCGGATGCTTTCTCACTGACCTACGAACAAATAAGCCCTTGCGCGTTGAGCGAGTTGTTCCGGAGGTTGGCTTACAGCGATTTTCCGAAAAGACAATGCTGCCCCTGGGAAGGGAGTTACACGAACGGAACACCTGCCGTGTACGCCCTGAAGAAAAGGTATTATGTGCGCAGGCTAGTACAAGATTACTTGGATATAGGTAAGGATGTATACGTAATGAACAGTTGCAAACGAAAGAACTGCATAAACCCATTCCACAATTCTTACAAGAACATGAAGGCGTCCAAAACCACTGGCGCAGATAGGGATTTGGCTTTAGCCTTCGCAAGCCAGGGTGTCCCCGTCAAGGAGATCGCCAAGGCGCTTAAAGTCCACACCTCAACGGTATACCGAATCCTCAAACATGAACGTTTTCATTCTTGGACTCAAAGTTAAGGATGAGCCTATCGAAGATGAGGGCACAGTAAACATCAATGCTGTTGCACTGCCCTCAAGCGACAAGAAGACAGAGACTCGAATCTCTCTCGTTCAAAAAGCCGACCACTACGTGGGAAAACTTTTAAAAGAACTGAAGGAAAACGAGACCTTTTTGGCTATCGGTCCAACCAAAGCCGACCCCGATGGGCTGCTGAAAATGCAGCCAATCCTGATTGTCCGCAAAGACAACTGGGATGATCTCCTTGCTGTAAATCTTTTCCTCGCCACAGGTGGACTCGGTCCTAAAGCTGAGGAGACTCAGTTGGGGGACGCAACGGTCACAAATCGTTCTATCGCCTGGCGCGAAGAAGAACAGGAAACTACTTGGATGAAACTCAGCTGCTGGAATGAACTTTCTGGTCAGCTGGCTGAACTTCCTCCCGGCACACCGACTATCGCGGTAGGTCGTGTAAGCACCTCGGAGAAAGAGGAGAAGAAGTTTATTAACTACGGAGTAGACAAAATCGTCTACCTTCCTAGAACACAAAAAACTACTCCCAAAAAAGCTGCCGATCCTGAAAAGGGTCGAGTATCTACTGCTGCTCTCGGTTCACTGGATTTTTCTCTCTGATTCGTCATGGTTTTTATCGCAGGCAAATTTTCGGCTGATGAAATTCTCTGCCAGGTTCCACCGCACACGCTGCGGATCGATCTTCAAGCACGCCGTTGGAAGTCCGACACTGACTCTGAGGCGGCCATCGTGGACAGTAATGACAATGGGATTCCCATCGAGTTTGTACTTCTTGGGTTCACGCCGTTTTTTGGCAACCTTGGCATGCGTTCGCATGAAGAGTTTATTCGGATTAGTTATATCGGTGTCTCACCTTCTCATCGTCTTCTTCCTCCACGCTGCGTCTGCACTAGCATCGTCAGCGGTAAGTCGAGCCAGAAGAACTTTATTTCGTACTTCCAGACGCTCTACAACAACCGCATCAATGTTGGTGAGGTGATCACGAGCACCAAGTTTGTGCAAAAATCCTTCACTGAGAGGGATCCTGTCACTGGCGCTGACGGTGCGAAAATCAACTACAACGCTTTGGAGTTCAAAGATCGTCCCACTCAAAACGAAGACGAGAAAAAACTCATCGAGGATATTTCGAACTGGTTGGAAACCGATGGAGGAGAGCTGGTATCAGCTGCACTTCGTTCTCATATCCCCGGTGCGAATTTGGTTGAGCTTCCTCTGGGAGAAGATCACGCGGCTCTGAAAGCTTCGTTTATGGAAGCAAACCCTCGCAGACTCGAAGGAGAAGCACCCGCGACGCTTCAGTCTCTTCCTCCATCCGCAGGCGAACCTAAGAAGGCCAAAGCTGAACCCCCTTCTGCCGACAAGAAAGCGGAACCGAAGGAACTAACCGAAGACCAAAAAGCTGCCCTCAAAGCCGCTGGTCTAGAGTTCTGAGTCCCTCACTACCGCATCCACGGGGAGGCGTTTCAGCCTTCCCTTTTTTTTGCCTACATGCTGATCAAATCACCAAAACAAGGGAGGTCGACATCATTTGTAATACACCACTTGATGATGTTTTCCAGCAACGCGCCTCGAATTAAATAGTTGGCGTAGACTATGCTCAGCGCTTCAGCTACATCTTCGGTCTCTAGTTCCTTCAAAGAATCTTGAAACCTACGAAGCGCAAAATCCTGCTCAAGAGTCATGTAAGTTCTGAGCTTCTTGACCATATCATCCGTGCCCATGTCGTTCTACCAGGTCCCTAAATTTATTTTCGACCCCATCGGGAGGTCGGGCTTGTGTTATGGGAATATTTTACTCCCGGCTGACTTTACGGGAGGGCTCAAAAAACAAGTAGAGAAGTATCAAAACAACTGTGTCACCACAAACGAAGACCTAGATAACCTCGAAGACCCCAACTGGTGGGAACTCCAGAGAGACCAGTTCGATTGGATTATCGCCATCACGCAAGGATTAGGCGACAAGACAAACTGGATACTTGAGTACGGATTAGACGTTGCTAAGCACGGTGTAGTCGTTCTTGACAGACTAACTCTGCTGGAGCCCACGCGGAAGAGAGAATCGTTTCTTAAGGAAAGTAATCTTATAAACCTAAAGATTCTCAGTCCAAGGCCGTCATTTCGTGCGGATAACAAACAACTAAAAGACTCTGTGACGTCTGCGTGGTTTGTGTTCTACCCCATAGGAGCAGCGCCTACTAATACAACTATTGAATACGAAGTAGGCTGGCAGCAACCAAAAATTTTAGTCCCGTGAGCAAGCAGCTCCTTCACAAACTCGATCAAATCAGCGAGCTCTTGAAGCAGCAAAACAATAAGCTCGACAAGGTCACAGCACTCTTGACCGGCAACCAATTACTAACGGAATGCGTGGACTTCCAAGGTAAGCCACGGGGGCCTGAGGAGTGCGCTGACATCGTTTTAGAAGGGTTCTCGGCTGCTCTCTGCCTAATGTCAGAGATAGATCAGAGGAATCGAGAATATCAATATCAAAAACAAGAGTTCTTCATTGATACAGAGGATGATGATGAGGAGGATGAAGGCGTGAGTGAGATTAACGAAATTTTCTGACGAACCAAGCAGTGTCTAACACCCGAGTAACAGTAAATGGTTTACGACACTACGTTTGTAACGGAGTACCGAAGCCACTTCCATCAGTAACTTCAATCCTGAGTGCCACGCAGTCTGAGGCTACGAGAAAGAAACTTGCGCATTGGAATAAATTAAACCCAGGAGGTGCTGAACAAGCTGCCGAACGAGGCACCTGGATTCACAACAGCGTTGAAAACTATTTACGTGGTTTGCGAGTTGTCCCGCCAGAGCAGTACAGGCTTTACTGGGAAGGGATGCCAGATCTGCTCGACAGTCTGTTAGCTGACGGTCGAGTTCTTTGGTCTGAAAAACCCTTTAACCAGCCCAGTTGGTCAAAGTACGTTGGCGACGACGGGGTAGGGAGAATCCACTACTACGACGAGAAAACAGGGCACGGCTACGCCGGATGCTGTGACCTCATTTACATGGACCGTAACGCGGACATAATTCTCGCCGATTTCAAGACCAGTAACGGGCCTTACTCAGCTAGATTCCCCAAGAAGGACCAAAACCTCGACGAAAAAACCAAGAAAGCGCTGATATCAGGCGTTTTCAAAACTAAAAAGACAAGGCTCCAACTGGCTGCCTACAAAGCCGCAGCAGAAGCTTGCCTCGGAATTAAAATAAAAAAGACTCAGATTATTGTCACTACAGCGATTAAAGAATTCAACACTCAAGTTTTCACCTTTAACGAAGAAGACGTAGAGAAAGATGAAGCAAACTGGTTTGAAGTCGTAAAACAGTATTACGACAACCTAAATGCTTTACCTTAAACAAAGTTGGTGACAAAATAACTAAATTCAACGACGAACGGTAACGAGAAGTTAATAGTCTCTTAAGTTTCTAGCCTTGGCTTTTCAGCGCACTAGCGCCATAATACACGTCATTCCGTGAGTTCCATGAAGTTCGTTTGCTCAATCAACTCTGTAGTCGCTAAGCACGTTGATGCGATTACAGGCAAGATTGAAGCAAAAGGTAACTTCACGTCTTTTAACGAAAACTGGGAGGCTCTCGAGCTGACCACGGGGGAACTGGGCGTTCATTTAGGGAAGCAGAGCGGCCTATGCGCTTGGCACCTACACGAAGGCAAACGAAAAGCGAATAGAACAGGTGTAATCAAAGCGGGCTTAATAATCGTAGATATCGATAACCAAGCGGATCATAAAGACAAGGACGGTAATAAAGTTCAAAAGCAAGAGCTAACTGTTGAGGAAGCTCTCGAATTAGATATTTGTAAAAAGTATCTGACTCTTGCCTATTACTCACCCTCTACTGCTGAAAATTGGCCTCGCTTTCGACTGGTCTTTGGCTTAGAGAAACCCATCATCAACGCTGACTTTTATCAGTGGTTTTCAAAAGAAATTTATAAACAAATTCCTGGCTCTGACGTCCGAGCAACCACGATCCCCAATCTGTTTTACGGACCAAAAAGTGAGGCAGAAATCATCTGCGCACCAGGACGGTTCATACCCAGCGCGAAAACCGACGATGCTCTTAGGTACTTCGCCACGCTGCCAACGTGGGCTCCGGACCAAGGAGACGAAGCTATCGAGATACTTAAAAGTGCCGAAGTTTCTCCCAGGGGTGTTGATCTAACCGCGCTCGTTTCGCACACAGTCCGGTCTGTGCTCGACGGTGAAGAAGTTCTTGACCGGAGCTCCACGATGGCCTCGGTTGCCAAGGAGCTTGTTGGCTGGGTCAACTGGCTCAAGGAACGCAAAATTGCTGTACGCGTCTCACCCTTGACAACAGCACAGGATGCGTTCTATAACATCTATGAGTACCATCACGACGAAAATGGCAAGTTCTACCGGATCCTTTCCTCCGTAAGGGATACAGCCAGCCTTCTGCCTGCAATCTCGCTCGCATCAGAGCTCGGCCCTCTTGCTATCTGGAAGAAAGTAAAGTCGGTAAGCCGGTCGACGTTTGACCGATACGCCACGGACGACGAGAAAGAAAAACTCGCCTCCGCCCGAAAGAAGCAGATCAACTCGGTGCTGGACGCATCGATTTTTGATCTCGCAACTCCTTCACCTGAAGGGGACACATCAAATCACATTCAATCACAACCAGCACAAGTGAAAACTCCAAACTCACCGAAGGAGCTCGTAGACCTTCAAGGCGGCGGCGCCTCTAGCCAGAAGGTCACCGAGAATACAATCGCCGACACCCTGATTAACAACCTCGGTGGCAACCTCCTTTACGACAACACTCTCGACCAGTTCTATAGATACGATTCCGATTTGGGGGTCTGGTACCTATACGATGAACAACACACACGCCTATATATCACTGACTGCCTTGATATCGTTGTAAAGGCGGGACTGCTGTCGCGTTACACAGCTGCCACTGTATCGAGCATTTATCAGCTGCTCAAACCCAAACTCCTCAAATCCGTACGTAACGGACGCGAAAGCATCTGGACTACGTCGAAAAACGTCGTCGCTTTCAGCAACGGAGTTTTAGAGCTCAAAACGCTTGAGTTTAAAGAAGGCCTTCACAAAGATCTTTACCTGCGACACAAACTGGGGTATGAGTACGTGGAGAACTCCTCGTGCCCTAAGTTCCTGACATGGCTTAAAAAGGCTCTCGATCCCGGTCAAGACATTCTGATCCAGGCTTTCTGCCGAGCGATCCTTACTGGTTACACCTCCGGCGAGCGTTTCCTACACCTGGTAGGTCCCGGTGGCACTGGTAAGTCCACGATGCAACAACTGCTGGTTGCTCTTGCTGGCTTTCACTCAACCCATACCTCGAGCCTGCAGACCCTTCATGACAATCAATTCGAGACATTCAACCTGATCGGTAAGAGGTTGTTGCTCCTTACTGATGAAAGCAACTACAACAAACGGATGGATACGCTGAAAAAGCTGACCTCCGCATCCGATACGCTCCGCGCAGAGCGTAAGTACGGAAAAGAGATCATTAACTTCAAACCCGAATGTCTGGTCTGTATCGCCAGTAACGAACACATTTCGTCTAGCGATTCGACGAGTGGTCTTGAGCGTAGGCGGCTCACGATTGTGATGGACAAGGTCGTTCCGGCCAGCAGCCGCAAAGAACTAATCAGCGTCCACGATGATCGGATCGAAGGGGAGTTTGTCCCTGAACTCAGCGGTATTGTGAGCTGGGCGCTCAAAATGACTCACGAAGAGATGCGTGACGTTCTTGCAAACCCCTCTAAGCATGCGCCATCGATCAACAAAACCAACATTGAAGCTCTTGTCTTCAACAGTCAATTTGCTGCTTGGCTTGCTGATTGCACTCTCTACGCACCAAACTCTGTAACCCCTATCGGTCGAGGTGCTCTCACGCCCAATACCGACGAGAAAGAAAAAGGCTGGTTTGTGTCCAACGCATATGGTGCTCTCTATCCCAGTTACGTCAATTTCTGCAAGGCGTGTCAGTACAAACCCGCAGCAAAGCCACGGTTTGTTGAGCGGACTCGTGAGGTGCTTACGAACATGCTCAAGGTGCCCGGTATCGAACTTGTGCTTAATGACGGAATTCCCTCTTTGAAAGGGCTGCGTCTCAAAGCATTTGATCTAAACTCCGACAGGGCATCTAAAGGTCCCGAGCGCCTACCCTCACCCGTTGAGTTTGCTCAGGACCCCACAACTACTAAATGGGAACCCGCTTTCAAAAAACATGACCCAGAGCCTGAATCGTAATTTTCTTCTCGCTTCTCTTGCCACGCTTGGTGTTGGGTGCGCCACTGCGATCAATGCTCCTGACTTCTTAGGGGCTTCTTTCGCTTTTGGTGGTGGTCTTCTTGGCGGCGCCAGCATCGCCAACGACCGCGCACGCCGCAAAGATACCCAAGCGAGGCAAAGCGAACGAGTTACGTCGACTTTCTCCGCGCTCTACGAAGTGAACAGAGGTGTACTAGATCCTGTACAACTCAGCTTCATGGCGAATATTCCTCTCGAGCAGGCTCACGGGTTTCTGACCAACGTTGCGGAAAGCACTGGAGGGCAAAAGATCCCGACCAAAACCAACAACGGCGTGCTCTTTGCCTTCCCCCACTCACAGAACGCTTTAGACGAACTGTCCAAGAACGCTGAGAACTGGGCTAAAGCTCAGAATCAACAGCTTCAGGAGCAACTGGAGAAACAACAAAAAATTCTCCAGATGATGCAGTTACGTCAGGCCGCTGCTCAACAACAAGCCACCGTCAACAAGGACCCTGATCCCTGGACGGCAACGGGGCAGCCGGGGCTTTAACAGCCCTAGTTGACGTTGTTGACGGTCAGGATGACCGAGGGGATGTCTGGGTGTGCCGGAACAGTATGCCCACTAGCAGCAAGAATTACAACGTCTAAATCATCAGAGTGCCAGTAGAGCTCAGCATGCTCGTTGGCATCCATACTCAGAAAGAAGTTCCACGCGGCAACCGACCTATCGGAGGAGCCGTCCACAGCAATTGTAGTGGCGGTCCACGGAACACCTACTCCGTTTTTTGACAACCAAATATCAACATCGTCCTTGTTCGCGCTTTGTTTTTCCAACTGGGCTGTAAACTGGATGTTGTACACACCAGAGTGAGCGACCTGGATCATCGATCCAGACACAACTGAAATGCCACGGCTGTCAACGGTGGTGTTATACGTGAAAGCGTTTCCGCTCGACGCGCTTGGATTTACCTGAGTAGTTGTGTCGAAAGCATTTAAGAAGTAATTAATGCTCTCAGCGGTATCTTCCGCAATGCCACTTACAAAAGCAATAAAACCAGGAAGCTGCTGCAAAGAGTTTGAGATGCCGCTTAGCGAGATCTGCTTGGGCTGAGCAAGAGCTTGGATCTCCTCAAGGTCCAAGACTAAAAATACGTCGTTCTCAGTAGCCTGACGTGTATTGTTTAGGTCAACGAGTGACTGAGTAATACGGTTAAATTCGAGAGCATTATTTAAATTTTTCCGCGCCATGAATCAAGAAGATCAATATTAAGAATTTACTTCAAAAAGTCCCACCCTGAGAGAGAACTTTCTTCGGACTCCTTAATTGCAGCGACAACCACGGGTAAATGGTTTGCGAGGTTGTACCCGATAGCTCGAGCGATCTGACGATGCTCTAGTTGAGTATCCTCTTTGCCGCGAAGGCCAACGTAGTGGATAAAACTTCTGATGGTACCTGACATATGCAGGCGAGTAGGAGTATATAAAGGGAGTACATTTCTTGAACACTCACGAGAAACTCCCGCTGCTAATAAGTCATTATAAACTTCCTGTGATAATTTATCGAGTTCTTTAATTTTGTCCCAAAAAACTTCTCTTAGATAAAGAGGTAACTGTTCACCACTACCCTGTCGGTTGGTCTCACCCTGAAAACGTAAATCTACTTTGTAGGAGTCTTCAATCTGCTCGCCTTCAAGAGTCTCCCACGGGTTTGTGTAGCGCTGTGACAGTTCCTGATATACGAAACTTCTGTGGCGCAGAATCTGCGGACTAATAGCTCTAGTCGTCAGTATCGCAAAAGAAGCAGAGGCCTGCTCAAAAACAGACCAGTGACCATGCTTGATGCAAAAAGCAAGTAGACGTGCGTACTCATCACGATCAGGGTTTTTAGTGGAGACCCTGGCATGCCTAGCGATTACCTTTTCTGCGTCCGGTGTGAGCCAGTCAAGCTCTGCTGAGTGGAGCATCAGCTCTTAGGAAAAGTCTGTTGGTACCTTAAGCGGGCAGTGATCTCACGAGGGTTCGAGACCATGCGGAGGGTGTCTGCAGGACCTGCACCTAAACGCATCCCCGCCATACGGATAGTATCAGCTTGGGATGTCATCATTTTTTAGGCTGCTCCATGAGCTGCAGAGGGAGACTATCAGCCATCCGATAGTTAGAAGGAAGAAGCTGAGTCGAGATATCGGGAGTGTTTAAGAAGGTCTGTTGAGGAACTGCAGTCAGAATTTGCATCTGACCACGCAGCTGCGGATCCAAGGTGTTCTGAGTCTTGGAGATATAGTCAAGAGTCGAAAGATCAGCAGCCCGCTCAGGTAATTTTGTTTCCCCACGCTGGTTATATCCAGCTAAGCCGGTGATCTGTGCAGAAGGCATGATGTTGCCTTCTTGATAGTTGGTAGGACCCACTTGCTCACGAGCCCTCTCACCGCGATCGGTCTGGTACTGCGAGGTGATGCGATTAATATTGTCTAAAGCGATGGCTCGGTTGAGCTCAATCGTGGCTGGCGTTGATTCGTACAGCGAGGGAGAACCTTCTGCCAAGCTGCCAATAGGCTTGACTCGAGCAGAAGTAGGACCAAGCCCACCAGGCCGCTGTAAAAAGTTCATGTTTTCCATAGATCTACTTTAGCTTCGTTTGGGTTGTTTTTCGCGGTTAGTTTTTTTAGAGACCACGCGGAGATTGGACGG
>Ga0208542_1001195_pt1 | contig 11168 bp, 15 predicted proteins | sample DEB08_DNA_3_FD_185495 | JGI IMG/M metagenome (GOLD analysis project Ga0208542, IMG submission 185495) | Aqueous microbial communities from the Delaware River and Bay under freshwater to marine salinity gradient to study organic matter... | ecosystem: Environmental > Aquatic > Marine > Coastal ... | reverse complement strand
GCCAAACTGAATAGTTTTCCCGCTCGCAATATCCGCGCGAAGCTTAGCGAGTGCCGGGGAAGATAGGTCATAAATCACGTTTGGCATTGTTGTTCCTTTCATTGTGCTATCGGGTATCTTTTCCCGCATATGCCGCGCGCGTGGCGCGGCATAGACTGGAAAAGCATTATGAGTGCAGCTTGGCATACCGCCGCAATTGAGAACGCGCGCGCTTGTATTCACGTTTTGGAAACCATGCGACGACCACATTGCCAGCTTTCGTTGTTCCAAGATACTGGCCACGCGCGCCGCTGGCGTTAACCCATTGGCCGATTTGCATTTTGGGCAAATCATCGCGCCATGCATGGACCTCAACTTCCTTTGCGTACTTCATTTCGTTTGCTCCTGTTGCTATCGGGCTCTTTTCCCGTGTATGCCGCGCGCGTGGCGCGGCATAGGCTGAAAAAGCGCTTATCGTGCATAAATCCATCTGACGTTTTCCGGACTGTCTCCGAACCATCCATTTATGAAAGATTGCACGTCCGAGCGGGCATGTACGCCACTGTACTTGCGCACCACCTTTCCGTAACAGTAGACCGAAATTGAAAGATCTTTGTTCCAGCGGATCTTCAGTCGGGGCGGCTTGCGGTCACGCATTTGTTTGACTCCGTGTTTGTGTTTCGATGATTATTTATAGGACAACCTGCCCTAGCATTCAAGCGAAATGTTGCACTAGTTAATCTTACTAGTTGCGACAATGTGGCACGGGAAAACGTGAAAAAATCGCTTTGCGCGTTTAAACGCTCATACAAGCCCGCTGACGGGTTTTTGCGCTTTAGGGTACCTTGCCCTAGGCGATGGACGTTTCGCCGATTTTCGGTTTTTTAGTTGCAATGCGCATTGGTTGCGCGTTTGGGTTGTATAGGGTAAACCTATCAAAGGAATGGAAAATGATAGGTTGCAACAATGACTTTTAAAAAGGGGCAATCGGGCAATCCAAGCGGCAGGAACAAGAGTGAAGCCGCCGCATTGCATCGTATCAAAGGCCTCACGTTTCGCGCGATCGATCGCATGGGCAAGCTCATGGAAAGCGACAATGAAACTGTGGCGCTTAACGCCGCAAAGGATATCCTCGATAGGGGCCTTGGCAAGGCCAAACAAAACGTAGCAGTTGATGTACAGCATAGCTTAAGTGACATGCATTTAGCCGCGCTTAAGGTTTTGTCCGAACGTGCGCGCATTGCGCAAGGCTTGACTATTGAAGCTGAACCATTGCCCACGGCCGAGCTTGCCCACAATCCCACGGATGCTTCCCACGATTAACGCCCACATCTGCTGCCCACGATTGTTGCCCACGATGGCTGCCCACTAAACGAGTGGGACGCGCTGCCCACTGGTCGCGTGGGCAGGAAAGTGGGGCGCGCGAGTGGGCCGAAAGTGGGCGAGACCCCCCCCGGTCGGCGGATTGGCGGGGGCGTTTGCATATGCACCCACCGCTATCCGTACGCACTAAAAACAGGCCAATCGGCGCATCCCTCAAAAAAACACGACGTGACTAAAAGGTGACTGGTTAAGCCACAGTTCCAGTCACCTTCAGTCACCTTTTGCTTGAAAAAAAATATAAAAAATACAACGAGGTACGTTTTGACGTGACTGGACGTGACTAAAAGGTGACTGAAAACGAGCACCAGTCACGTCAGTCACCCCCCCCTATAGGGGGGTGACAGTGACTCGGTGACTCAGTTGCCAAAAGTGACCACTTATTGTACTCATCCCAACCACGATGCAGGAAGACAAAACCCCGACTGAATTGTACCGCCATTACGACAAGGCGGGCGTGCTGCTGTATGTCGGCATATCGCTGAGCGCCGTTGTGCGTCTAAGCCAGCACAAAGCCTACAGCCGCTGGTTCAGTAAAATTGACACGATCAAGATAGAGCACCACAGCAGCCGCAAGGCAGCCCTTGCCGCCGAGAAGCGGGCCATCAAGTCAGAGCGCCCAAAATATAACAAAACGCACGGAACCTACAAAACAGCACAGCCCAAGCAACTTGTAGAGCGCAGCCGTGAAGACCTGCTCCGGCGCATTGTGTACGTCAAACCCATCTACACGCTTTACGATGTCTCGACCATATTGGGGGTGTCGCTGACTAGCGTCATGCAGATGGTGGAAGACGGCGACATTGGCTATATTGACTTGCCGAAGAGCAGGTCCAACGGGCGCGAGAAACGGGCTATTACCGGCTGGCAGCTTTTGGAGTATATTGACCATCTTCACAAAGAGTCGGAGCGCAAGCATGGAAGACTGGGAAGAAGAAGAGCAGCAGATAATAGTCCAGTGCGAAACAGCCCAGCTGTGCGCAAGCGCCGTATCACTTGCCACAGCTATTGATGTTTGCCGCGACAAGCAGGCCCGCTACCAGCTACAGCTTGCCTTGAAGTCGGTTGTGTGGCGGCTAAATCCGCCGCGAGGGGAAATTCATGAGTTCAACAAAAAAGCAAACTGAAGAAACCTTTATAGAGTTTATCAGTTTATATGCGAACGACCCAGTGCTGTTTGTGCGCGAAACTCTGAAGGCAGACCCCCTACCGTGGCAAGAGGCGTTTCTTCGCTCTGTGGCGGCCAAGGAGCGGCGTATCTCAGTTCGGGCGGGTCACGGTGTCGGAAAGTCCACAGCCTGCTCTTGGGCGCTTATATGGCATATGTGCACACGCTTTCCGCAGAAGGCAGTTGTGACGGCTCCTACGTCTGCTCAGCTTTTTGACGCCTTGTACTCAGAGCTGAAGTCTTGGGTGAACAAACTGCCACCGGCTTTGCGTGACAGCTTTGAGGTGTTCTCCGACCGCATCGTAATGAAGGGGGCACCGGAGTCCAGCTTTATTTCGGCTAGAACCTCGTCCGCAGAGCGGCCCGAGGCCCTAGCCGGTGTTCATAGCGAGCATGTGCTTTTAGTGGTTGACGAAGCGTCAGCTGTGCCCGAATCTGTGTTCGAGGCCGCTGCGGGCTCAATGTCGGGCCACTCCGCTTCGACAATACTTATCTCCAACCCGACGAGAAACAGCGGCCTTTTTTACAAAACCCATCACGAGCTGGCATCTGACTGGAAGCGTATGCACGTTTCGTGTTTGGAAAATCCTCTGGTTTCCGATGACTTCGTTCGGCAAATTAAGGCTACCTATGGAGAAGACTCTAACGCTTTTCGCATTCGTGTGCTTGGCGAGTTTGCTCTTGCGGATGATGACACGCTGATCCCAGCCGAGCTGGTTGATGGGGCTATTGGCCGCGATGTGACCGTTCCGATGAACGAGCCCTTGGTTTACGGCGTTGACGTTGCCCGCTTTGGTACTGACCGAACGGCGTTGTGCAAACGGCGCGGCAATGTTGTTTTGGACATAAAGTCTTGGGGTGGCCTTGACCTTATGCAGACCGTTGGTCAGATCGTGAACGAGAGCAAGCTAGATAAGCCGGAAGAAATATGCGTCGATACGATTGGTTTAGGCTCGGGCGTAGCTGACAGATTGCGTGAAATGGGATATAATGTTAGAGATGTTAACGTGTCTGAGAGTTCGGCCATGAACCCGAACGCTGCCAAACTCCGCGATGAGCTTTGGATCAGCGTCAAGGAGTGGCTGGCCACAAAGGCCGTCCGGCTACCGGATAACGAGGTTCTGCGGCATGAGCTGGTGGCACCTCGCTACACGTTTTCCAGCGTTGGGAAACTGGTGGTTGAGTCAAAGGATAGTATGCGCAAGCGCGGGATGCGCTCGCCCGACTTGGCAGATTCGCTGTGCTTGACGTTTGCAAGTGTGGCAGCAGGGGTAGGTGGGCGTGCATTGGCTTGGAGGCCGGGGAAACCAATCCGGCGTGGTATTAGCGGAGTAGTATGATGAAATGCCCTGTCGCCACCAAAGATACTACAATCAACATGCAGAACCGTGGCAAGGCGATTGCCAAGGCTAATTACGGCCCAATGGACCCCGACAACAAAGACGACAGCTTTTGGCGCGAGATGGCATCTCAGTGGGAGGTGTCACCGGCCAAAGCGCGTAAGATGATTTGCGGCACATGCTCTGCCTTCAATCAGTCCAAAGACATGCTAAAGTGCATTGAAGCCGGTGCCAGCGATGGCATGAAGGGCGACAAGATGGAAGCTGTTAAGGCGGGCGATGTCGGATTCTGTGAGATATTTGACTTCAAATGCTCGTCCAAGAGGACGTGCGCGGCGTGGATTGCCAAAGGTTCAGACGGAGAAGAATCCGACGAGTCCGAGGAATACGAGGAGTCGGAAGAAGAGTACGAAGACGACGAGCGCAGCGACATTGAAATTCGCATTGGGAGGCTTGGATGAAGAGCAAGGGCGAGAAGAAGATTTCTAAGGTTATGCGGGAATACAAGGCTGGAAAACTGCATTCCGGCTCCAAATCCGGCCCGACCGTAAAATCACCGAAACAGGCTATTGCCATTGCCTTGTCAGAGGCTGGCAAGTCCAAAAAGAAGAAGTAGGTTAAGATGGCAAAGACACCAGCTTGGACCCGCAAAGAGGGCAAGAACCCCAAGGGTGGGCTTAATGCCAAGGGGCGTGCGTCTGCTAAGGCAGAGGGCATGAATTTGAAGGCTCCGGTCAAAAGCGGCGACAATCCTCGCCGCGCTTCCTTTTTAGCCCGCATGGGCAACATGCCGGGGCCGGAACGCGATAGCAAGGGCGAGCCCACACGCTTGCTGCTGTCTCTTAATGCGTGGGGCGCTTCGTCAAAGGCGGACGCCAAGAAGAAGGCTTCAGCCATCTCTGCGCGGAACAAGACTAAGAAATAGGATAGTCTGATGGATCAAGATAAGGTTATTGGCTACGACCCTAGCCTAGTACCCCAGTCGGCAGATGGTGCTACAGACTCCGCCTATAATGAAGAGACTGGGTATCTGACGCCATACGACCGGCCAATGACCGATGAGGAATTTAGGTATGTTGTTGCGCAAGCTATATCAGATTCTTCGACATACATTGACAGCTATATCGCGCCCGAGCGCGAAGCTGCTATGTCATTTTATTTGGGTGATAAATTTGGCAATGAGGAAGTTGGCAGGTCTCAAGTCGTTCTTACGGAAGTGCGAGATACGATTTTGGCGATGCTGCCTTCGCTGCTCAGAATTTTTACTGGCGGTGATAAAATCCTTGAGTTTGTCCCTAAAAGCGCTGAAGACGTGGCTGCTGCGGAACAGGCCACCGACCTAATCAATTACATCTTTGAGCAGGAAAACCACGGCTTTAAAATCCTTCACGATGCGATGAAGGATGCGCTCATCCTCAAGACCGGCATTTTGACGTGGCACAAGGTTGATGACGAGTCTGTAGAATATTATTCGTATTCCGGGCTGACGCAGGAAGAAGTTAACTTCATTCTACAGGACCCGACTGTGGAAATGGAGGAGCTTGACGAAGAAATCAACATGGACACGGGCGAGCAGTTCATTGCCCTGCGCGTGCGCCGTGTCAAGAAAACGCCGCGTTATGTTGTTGAGTGTGTTCCTCCCGAGCAGTTCTTGATCAGCAACGAAGCCACCAGCATTGACGACTCGATCTATGTTGGCCGCCGCAAGCTGATGACGATTTCAGAGCTTGTGGCCATGGGCTACGACCGCGACATAATTGAGGAGAATGCCGGAACCGGCGGGTTTGAGATGAACATGGAGGTCATCACCCGTAATCCGGCTGACCAATCATTCTTTGGCATCACAAGCGCGACTGACGAGACGACCGACCGCGTGTTTTACGTTGAGTCGTATATTCGCGCTGACCGCGATGGTGACGGCATCGCCGAGCTTCATAAGGTCTGCACCGTCGGTAACGGCTCCTACATTCTGCACGATGAGATTGTGCAGGAAGCTCCGTTCTCTATCCTCGCTCCCGATCCGACGCCGCATACGATCTTTGGCAAATCTATTGCAGATCAGACGATGGACTTGCAGCTCATTAAGTCTGCAATCATGCGCAACACGCTTGACAGCTTGTCGCAGTCCATCCACCCCCGCACCGTCATTGTTGAGGGGCAGGTCAATGTCGATGACGTGATGAACGTCGAGACGGGAGCTATTATTCGCGCTCGCGCTCCCGGCATGGTGACTCCGCTGGCCGAGCCCTTTGTAGGCCAGCAGGCTCTCGGCGTCCTTGCTTATCTTGACGAGGTAAAGACGCAGCGCACTGGCATCTCGCGCACTTCGCAGGGGCTAGACGCTGACGTGTTGCAGTCTACGACGCGAGCGGCTGTGCAGGCACAGCTCTCCGCGTCGCAGGACCGCATTGAGATGATTGCGCGCCTGTTTGCCGATGGTCTGAAAAGGTGCTTCCAAGGGGTTCTTAAGCTCGTTGTGCAGCATCAAGACAAAGAGAAGATCATCCGACTGCGTAACAAGTTTGTTCCGGTCGATCCTCGCGGCTGGGACTCCTCGATGGACATGGTTGTGAACATCGCGCTCGGACGTGGGTCGGATGAAGCTCGGATTATGGGCCTACAGCAGATCATGCAGCTTCAGCAGGCTGCTATCGAGAAGTACGGTCCCAACAACCCGCTGGTTGATTTGAGTCAGTTCCGCAATACTTTGGCTCAGATGGCCACTTTGCAGGGTTTCCAAGACCCGTCGCAGTTCTTTAAGGAAATTAACCCGCAAGAAGTGCAGGCGTTTATGCAGCAGATGGCGCAGAGCCAGCAAAAACCCGACCCTGCCGAGCTTTTGGCACAGGTTGAAGCCGAAAAGATTAAGGCAGACATCGTTATTAGCGCTGCAAAGCAGGAACTGGAGCGGCAGAAGGCCGTTTCTGACGCCGATTTGAAGCGCGATCAGATGGCTGTTGATGCGCAGCTAAAAGCCGCCGAAATTGAGGCAAAATATAGCACGCAGGTTGATATGGCAGCAATTAAGGCTGAAGTTGACCGCCAGCGCACTGAAATCCAAGAGATTTTCAAGACTGCGCAGGCGTTTGCGCCGCCCGAACAGCCGCCGCAGATGCCAGTAGAGCAGCAGATGCCTCCTATGGAGCCCGAAATGCCGCCTATGGCACCTCCAATGCCGCCACAGGGGATGTTGCCACCGGAAGGGCAGTAAATGAAAGAGGCCGTAAACCTTGAGAACATAAACAATTCAACAAAAATGTTTATGGACGACGGGTGTTTTATATTGCAAGCTCATAGGTTTGGAGAAACGGACGAGCTGCATTTGTGCAAATTGCTGCACTGGGCTTGCGTGCCCAAAAATGCAAAAGTGATAGACTTTGGCAGCGGAACCGGTGTTATGGGGCATTTTTGGACAAAAATGCGACCGGATATAGAATTTTGTATGGTCAATATAAGCCAGTTTCAGCTTGATTCTATGGAGCCGATAGGCATTCAGCATTGCTGTAGCATGGAAGAAGTGCCAGAGCCGAACGATAAGTTTGACGTAGCTATTTGCTGCTTTTCAATAGGCCATGCGGACATGGACGAGGCAATAGCCGAAATGGCTAGGGTTGTTAAGCCAAACGGGTGCGTTTTTATTTACGATATGGCCCGAAAGTTTGGCACGAATCATTGGCTGCATAAAATATCGTATGAAGTGCATGAAAGAGATCATATTGAAAACATTGCTAAAAATCACAATTTAGAGTTGGATTTCTATATGGAGCCAAACGAAATTAGGAACGTGCTCAGAGACAAGATAGGCGAAAATTACGATCATATTTTTGAAGGCGTTGTTCCTGCCGTATGGCGATGGGTAAAGAGGGCTAAATGACAACACACGAGCAGGAAGAGCTTTGGCGAGCAGCCAAGGCGCTCGCATCAGACAAAGCGGCGGCAGCGGTGCTTGACCGACTCGACGAGAAATTTACGCAAGACTGGAAGGAGTCTGAAATTTCTGACTCCAAAACAAGGGACGGCGCGTACTACATGGTGCGTGCGGTAGCCGCGTTTCGGAGGGAGCTAGATTCCCTAGCTTCTGAGCCCGATATTGCGCGGTTTAACAACCGCTTGAAGCGGAGTTAAAAGTGGGGTAAAATATGTCAGACGCTGAGAAGTCGCAGCCTAGCGAAATCAGCATTGCAGATGCTGCCGAAAGAATTTCACTGATGGAAAGCCGCGAGGCTCAAGCCGAAAGTGAAGGGAATGAAGTAGCAGATGCCGAAGTCGAGCAGACCGAGGCGGCGCTAGATGAAGACTACGAGACATCCGATTCCGAAGAAGAGGCACTCGTCGATGATGACGGTTTCGAGGAAGATGGTGAGTCAGAAGATGGCGCGGATGAAAGCGAAGAGCCCGAGAAGCCAATTGATTTGGATCAACTGGTAACCGTTAAGATTAACGGCAAGACCGAGAAGATCACATTAAAAGAGGCAACAGAAGGCTACCAGCGGCAATCCGATTATTCGCGTAACTTGAACCTTTTGCGGCAGGAGAAGCAGGCTCTCGATCAAGAACGAGATCAGATCAACCAAGTCCTAAGCATCGCTATGCAGAATATGCAGGAAAGCGAAATCCCAGAACCGGATTGGGATGCTTTGTACGAGGAAGACCCGATAGCGTTTCCTAAAGTTGAAAAACAGTGGCGTGACTACCAAGCTGCCCGTCAACAGCAATTTGCGGAAATGCAAATTCAACAGCAGCAGATACAAGCGGCACAGCAACAGCAGGAACTAGAGAACCGTAAACTTCTTTTGGTTGAGGGTGAGAAGTATCTCGCTAGTCAGCTGAAAGAGTGGACTGATCCGGAGTCAAAGGCGGCTGCGACTAAGAAACTGCGAGAGTTTGGCAAAAAGACCGGCTTCTCAGATGCAGAATTATCGCAGGTCTACGACCCCCGTTATATCGTCATCCTTGAAAAGGCCCGACGGTATGATGAGCTGCAGTCGAATGCCCCCAAGCCCAAAAAGCAGGCGGGGCCACGACCGATGAAGGGTGGCAGCTCTGCTGGAACCCCGAAACGAAGCGATCAGCTTACGCGGATGCAACAACGTCTCAAATCATCCGGCCACGTTAATGACGCGGCTGCATTGTTTAGCCTGTTAGACTCTAGGAGACGATAATGGCTGTTGTATCTAAAGTAACGACGTATGATGCGTCGAATGAAATCCGTGAAGACCTCTCGAATATCATCTATGATATTTCGCCGGTTGACACTCCGTTCATGTCCAATGTTGGCCGTGACACTTGCAAAAACACCTACTTCGAGTGGCAGACGGACGCCCTTGCTTCCGCCGACACTGCAAACGCACAGGTCGAAGGTGCTGCTGCTGGTGACGCTTCCTTCACCGACACCGTTCGTGTTGCTAACTACACTCAGATCAGCAACAAGATCATCTCGGTGTCCGGCACGGACGATGCCGTCGATAACGCCGGCATGCGCACGCAGATGGCCTATCAGACCGCTAAGGCTTCGAAAGAGCTGAAGCGCGATATGGAAGCCATTATCCTCAGCAACCAAGCTGGTTCCGCTGGCAGCACCTCCGTTGCCCGCACCACCGCTGGTCTTCCGACTTGGCTTATCACCAATGCGCAGGCTAACGGTGCTACTGTGTCGGCAATGTCCGGCAGCGGCGGCAACGGCTATCCCGACACTGCTTGGACCGCTCTGACTAGCCCAGTCGCCTTTACCGAAACCATGCTGAAGACCGCCATTCAGAACGTTTGGGAACAGGGCGGCGAAACCAAGATGCTGATGGTAAACGCTTACAACAAGACTGTTGTGTCGGCGTTTGCTGGCCTCGCGGAACAGCGCGTGACTTACAACCAAGTCCAGCCGCTGAAGATCATTGCTACTGCTGACGTCTACCTTGGTGACTTTGGCGAAGTGGCAATCGTTCCGAACCGCTTCCAGCCCGGCAACTTTGCTTTCGTGCTTGATCCGGAATATGCGTCGGTTTCGTACCTGCGCCCGTTCCGCACCTTCGACATTGCCAAGACCGGCGACTTCGACAAGAAAGAAATGGTTGTCGAATACGGCCTCCGCATCAAGTCGGAAAAAGCACACGCTGTTATTGCCAACATCGTTGCTTCCTAATATCTCTAGGGGCGGCGCAAGCCGCCCCTATCCAATTAGAGGGTAATATGGCGGAAGATTTTGCACCGGGGTCATTTGATCTCGCTTACGATTCGCTCACTGGCACTCGTCAGAAGATGCACTTTACTACGGACAATAAGATTGTCCTTGAGAGCACAGTTGATGTTTCCGGATTGGCAGAGCACAACAAGGCCGTACGCGAAAGCATCAGCAAAAACGAAAAATTAAATGACGGAATGGTAAAGGTGGCATCATTGCCTATGATGGTGTATCTTGACCTTCAGAAGCGCGGCATCCTTGGTGACAAGGCGGCTATGCGCAAGTGGCTGGCGTCTGAAGAAGCAGAGCCCTACCGCACACACTGGATTAAGAGCTGATGGCTACAATCACGAATTACAGCACGCTCCAGTCCACCATTGCGGACTATCTGAACCGTGCTGACCTAACATCTCAAATTCAGACGTTTATCCAGTTTGCTGAAGCAGACTTGAATACGCGCCTGCGCTGCCAAGAGATGATAATTCGTGCTGAGGCTGACTCCAGCAATGAATATGTTCAGTTGCCGTCTGACTGGATTGAGGCCATAAATCTGCATATTGTCGGTGGGGTCCAGCCACTGCGTTATGTCACGCTTGACCAAGCTGACATCATCAAAGAACGGCAGATTTACACAGCTCCCAACAACTACTCAATTATGGATGGAGCGATTGAGCTGATCCCAGCACCGTCTGACACGGTTACTGTGGAGATGATCTATTATGGCAAAATTCCGGCGCTTTCCGACAGCAATACAACAAACTGGCTGCTGACAAAGGCGCCGGATGTGTACCTTTATGGTGCATTGACCCATGCAGCCCCGTTCTTGATGGACGATCAGCGTATGGCAACATTTGGGCAGATTTACCTTACTCGGACCAAAGACTTGGTAGATGAGTCCAATAGGTCACTGCACAGCGGATCACCTCTAATTGCTCGCCCGAAAGGAACCTATTATGGCAGGGTTTACTGACTATTCCGAAGACTTGGTGCTTGACTGGCTTTTGACGGCTGGTTCGGCAACCCGCCCGACCTCATGGTATGTAGCCCTCTACACTGTCGCCCCGACAGACACCGGCGGGGGCACTGAGGTGTCCGGTGGTTCTTACGCTCGTGAGGCCATTACGTT
>Ga0208542_1001192_pt1 | contig 11188 bp, 28 predicted proteins | sample DEB08_DNA_3_FD_185495 | JGI IMG/M metagenome (GOLD analysis project Ga0208542, IMG submission 185495) | Aqueous microbial communities from the Delaware River and Bay under freshwater to marine salinity gradient to study organic matter... | ecosystem: Environmental > Aquatic > Marine > Coastal ... | reverse complement strand
CGCAGTTACCGGTTCGCATCTTACTACTTTATCACTTGCTGTAAAAACTCTAAGTAGGTTTGGCAAGATACTTTCGATTGTATCTGCAACATCAGTTGATACTACCTGACTACGACCATCTATTTCTGTTCCAAGTTTATCTCCTAAATAATATTCTAAAGATTTTCTTCTAGACTCAGAAAGATTACCTCCTAAATACCCTAAGGCATTTTCTATTTGGTTGGATAATAAACTTCTTAATTTAGGATCTGATAATTCGATTATTTTTTTTGCCATATTAAACTATATAATTTGTGTCCACATAAATTGGTTTGTCCCAATCTGATCTTTCGATAGGTTCTGTCACAGCTCCATATCGTACTGAGTCTGCAAAGTGTGATGCCCAGTTGTGCAAAGGTTTATTTCTAAAACAATTATTTTTTTCATCCCAGCGTTTGCAATATGATTTTAATGCCTCAACCAACTTTTTGCAATTGTTTTTATGAAAGTAGCACTTAGGCAACATTCGTCTTACTTGCTCAATACCATCTTCTACACTAAGTTTAGGTGCTATGTCAAATTCTAGCCCCATTTCTTTTGCGGTTTCCCACCTAGACTTATTCGTTCCAATCTCTCTAACTCTAATATCATGGGGAGCTATATGCTTTGAGTAGTTATAAGGTTTGCTATCTATAATATTTAAATAATGCTCTAAACCCTCACCTGCATTTTCATAGCAGTCAATTATTCTAACTTCATCATTGTGTCGTTGAGCAAAGGTAATCACAGTAGAGTCGTTCATTCCTAAATCCCACCATGTTTCGACCTCTAAATTATCATCGATTTCAAAATTTTTAACATTCCCTTTTTCTTCTAGTTCCTCAATTGTCTTACCATAATAAGAACCTGATATTCCAGCTTGGAAAGAACATTCAAATTCTTGAGCATAACTTTCTGGCGACATCGTTTGTTTTGCAGCTTGTAATTCTTCCTTTGCTATGATGTTTGTTTCACTAGCTTTGAAGACTGCTGTAAACCAATCTTTATTGTGTTTAGCATTTTCATGTAAATCAAAGAACCAGTTTCTTCCCATCGGAGTGCCTATGAATATTGCAAAGCCTTTTCTGTCCGACAAACAAGGTCTTAAAATGGTGTCAAAAAGGTCTGGCGAAAGGTTTTGAGTTTCATCGCAAACTATCCCATCAAAATACTGACCTCTTATGGCAGCACTATTCTCACCGCCTAAAATTTGTATTCTTGAGTTATTAACTGAGAAATCTACCCTAAGTTCAGACTCATTGAATTTTGTTCCTGGTATGGCAGAGGAAAATTGTTTCATATAATCCCAAGCGGTTGACTTTCCTTGTAACCGGTAAGGAGAGATGAAAGCAAATCTAGGATAGGGTTTATTGCTTGTTAGAGCAGCTCTAATGAGGTGGTTGATAGCAAATACAGTCTTACCCCCTCTACGATGAACAATGATGACATTAAAGCGGTTCTTATCGCATTTTTCATGCAAAAAATTTTGGATTTTTCTTGGTGCATAGGGAATTACAATTTGTTTCATTTTAAAACAAAACCCCCCTTAATGTATTGTTTCATTTGAATCTGGATAATCGTCTGGCAAAATAAATTGTGTTCTTAAGAATTCAGAAAAGTCTTCAGCTTCATCGTTTGTTTTAAAACCTTGAAAATGTGTAATGACAATTGGTTTTTTTGTCGTTTTATCTTTCATAATGAAGATTATTGTTTTTAGAAATCTATCGTCCATGTGTTTGTAGCATACATTAATTTTAATTTAACCGGTAACACAAAATCAGGTAGCCACCAATTAAAAACCCCCCATATTTAGTAATTCAGATCCAATAACCAACTAGTTACAACCATAAATTTTATATCAATAAGTTATGAGTTATCATTAGTAATTTTTTCCGATAATAAAACTTATTGGAATGTTCGCTATTTGTTCTCATTTTGTGATATTTTTGCAACACCTTGTATGTATAATATGTTTTTTATGTGTGTTCTTTTTACCCCTAAACTAATAAAATCAATACTTTTAAAAGGTTTTGCAAAATAAATATCCATAATTAATTAGTTATTTACTCCATGAAATTGTTAAAGGTTGTGCATTATCTGATTTAATTGACAATGTTTCGGCAGCTTTACCAAACTTTTTGGGTGAAATTTTACCTGCTGACCATTGCGATGATGCAATAGTTAGTTTAAAAAGATTAACCAAGTTCTGACCTGCTTTAGCGTCAATCTCTCCAGATTCTATTTTAGCCTCTAATTCCAAACGCTTATCCTTTAATGAGCTAAGTTCTAAATCTATCGCTAATTGTTTAGCTTGACTGTATCGCATCATTAAATCTTCTGATTTGATTAATTCTTTTCTAAAACTACTCCAGGTATATTCAATATCTGGTTTTTCAAATACTTGTCTAATTGTTAAACCATCTGCAATATATTCAAGGATCTTATCTTCAAGTTTTTTATTTAATTTTCTAGGTCTTCCAGCCATAGTTTATAATAATTCTAAATTAGTGTGAGTCCTCCAGTTAGAAAGGAAAGAAAGAAAGGTATCTGAAAGACTCACTAGTTAATTAACTTAATTAGGCTAAAAACAACTAAAAGAGGGAGCTAGTAGCCAATCAATCTATTAACACAATATATGGTATATTACAAATCAAAAGGTTTCTTTTTAGGAAAATTAGTAAACTCATCAAGTGTAATAGGATTTATCTTAATTTTGCCATCAAAAATAAGTTTGTCTATTTCTTTTTGGACTGTCCAAGCTCCAAACCTCTGATTATTCACAATCCAACGCATTTGCTCTGCGGAGAGCATCCCAGACTTTAAGTCGTTAATTATTTGTAAAACTATTTCAATCTTCTCAGGGGGGGTGTAGGTGTTCTTATAGCTTAATTGCAAAGGTTCATTATTATAGTAATACATATTAATCTTTTAACTTCTTAAATCCTTTAAACCCTTTATTAATATTGTTATTATTATTATTGTTATTACTCTTATAATACTGCCCAATTTTTGGGTAGTCTGGTTGCTTAAATTTTGACACCCTGATTACCCTTTTTTTGGGTAGTCTTAAGGTATATTTGTTGGCACTTGATAACCTGTGAATAACTAGGTAACCATTATCAACAAGCTCTTTTTTTGCCTTTTGTAAAGTATTAACAGAAACGCCTAATTTTCGACACAAATTAGAATTTCTTAAGTTCCTATAATTATCAGATAATGACTTGATATAGCAAAATAATATTTTAGCTTCATTTCCTATATTCTCATCATATATTAATTGATTTGGGATTTGTGCAAATCCTTGCTTAATTTTATCCATTTTTAAACCTTCCTTGCTAGACCTTCTATATGTCAAATTTTGGGTAATCAATCAGAACATTCAGCGAACATAAATATTTTTACAATCTTAGCTTATATAGTTTGACAATATAGTACAAAACTTGTATAAGTTTAGTATGTTTAACGAATCAAGAAAGGAAACAAAAAACATGACTACTTATATATATAATAAAGACAGCTTTGAAAATTCAGTTGAAGTTGATAACTACCCATGGGGTTTTAAAAAGACTAGCAAAAGATTTTGGCTAGAAACTAACAAGAAAGGAACTAGATTAGTTTCATCTACTAAAAATCCTAAATCTGGGGAGTGGTGCAAGGCTAAGACTTCAACATATTCTGAAGTTGGAGTTTTAACCTCAGATATTAAAGATGGTAAAAACTTTATTTCTTGGACTGGTCTAAGCGGTTATTCAAGTGATAAAGATATAGTTGAATTTACTAGAGCTGTAGATGTTCAACAACTTCCAAAGTTATCTCAAAAGGCTATTTGTTTTTTAAAAGCTAAAAATCATGCTTGGAAAGGTGTAAAGGTTGAGTTTGTTACAAATCCAACACCAGAACAATCAGAAAAGCTAAAAGAGAACGAAGATAAAGCTAAAAACTATCTAGCTGCGGTTGGTTCAAGAGCTTATAATACTTGCTTAATTAAAAATAACTTAAAATAGAGGTAACTATGAAAATATTATCTAACTATGAACTAAAAGACATGGGAACACCAATCAAAGAAACTTCTTGCTGGTTGTTCTTTGAAAAAGGAAAGATTGCAAAACATACAATTTCAAGATTTCATTTAAAATCAGAAATTGACAAATTCAGAAAAGAATTAAACTTTGCAAAATATCAACCAATTAATAATAGTATAAATTAACAAAGGGGGAGTCTTGAAAAATAAAGTTTATTCAGTAACAAAAGACCTAGAACAAAGAAATCCAGGAAAGAAGTTTTTTAGTTTCATGGATATGGAAGACGCAGAAATTAGGAAAAAGGAAGTAATTTTGCCTTTGCCTAAAAAATACTTTAATAAGATAGTTAAATTAATAAAGGGGGAGAAATGAATAGAAAAGAAGAAATAGCATACAGAAAAAAACATAAGTTTGTAAATAGATATGCTAAAGGCATAAAGTTAGATGTAAGAAACAAGGGTACTTGTTATGTAACTATGAAAACAAATGCAGGTGAATTAACTGTATATATAGACTCTATGGATGGCTTGACAGATCCGCCAATGGTTAGTGCATGGATGTTTGGTAGAAAAACTAAAACAATATTGGTAAAATAATGACAAGAAATAAATATGGTTTGCCTTTAGTCTATGATTTTAATATAGATTTAAGGGATAAAAGGAGAATAAGGAACTTAGAATATATGAAATGGAACTGTCCTAAAGGTTGGAAAAGTCTTTGGAGCAATAAATTAGATCAATTAAAAAAGAATATAAGTGAAAGAAAAAATAAAACTCTCAACTGAAATAGAAAAAGAAAAACTATTTATACAAACTTTCAAGAACATCATTGAGGGATCTAGGTCTATCAATGGTGTTACTTGGAATAAGATTAAAAGATTAAAAGGAAAGAATAAAAATTATGGATCTATCAAAAAACTTATTTAAACTGATTGGAGTTAATACAGAGGAAGTTTTACAACTACAATTTAAAATTAATGAATCTGAAAATTTAGATAATTTTACAAAAAAAGATTATGAATTAATTTATAAATTATCTGGTGGTGATTTATTGAGTCCTAGTACAACAAGAACTTTAGTTATGCTTTACAGTAAGGAGAAAATAGATGATTGAAACAATTATCATTATAGAAGTTATTATGTGGACAACCTACTTGATAATGAATTGATTATGAAAAAAATAATTTTAGATTTATGTGGTGGAACTGGATCTTGGTCAAAACCTTATAAAGAAAATGGTTATGATGTGAGAATAATTGATTTTAATGAATGGGGTGAAAATAACCATGATGGAGATATAAGAATGTTTAAAAAAATAAATGAATCTGTTTATGGTATTTTAGCTGCTCCACCTTGTACCCATTTTGCTGGTTCTGGTGCTAGATGGTGGAAAGAAAAAGGAATAGAGCCTTTAAAAGATGGCTTATCAATTGTTGATTCAGTTTTTAGAATTGTTTTTGCTCATCAACCTAAATTTTGGGTAATGGAAAATCCAGTTGGTAGATTAGTTCATTATATAGGAAAACCTAAAATGATTTTTAATCCATGTGATTATGGAGATCCTTATACTAAAAAAACTTGTTTATGGGGTAATTTTAATATCCCTAAAAAAAATCCAATAGAACCAAAATTTGTTATAGTTGGAGGTAAAAGAATGTCGGAAATACATTATAAAACTTTTGGAATGAAACCAAATGAAAGAGCAAAAGAAAGAAGTAAAACTCCACCTGGATTTGCAAATGCTTTTTATGAGGCTAATAAATGACAGATAAAACTAACATTTATGGAGATTACCGGATCTGCTGTAAGTGTGGAATGAAAGCTGATGTGGTTGAAAAAAGTAATGACCTATGTGCTAGTTGTTATTTTAAATACCATACGAATACAACTCTTGAAGAATATGAGAAAAGAAATAAAGAAATAGATATAGAAAGAGAAAGGAAAAGAAATGAAAAAAGTTAAATTAGAATCTAATGAAATAGAACTTGCTTTAAATGTAGCTGCTAAAAGATTTATTGGTAATGTTAAAATGGGTAAGGGTTTTTCTTATGGCTATCAAGGAGATTATAAAAAACAACTTGGCGACTCTTTTTTAGGTGCTTTAGGTGAGGTGGCTTATGCTAAATCATCTAATTCATTTTATAATGGTTCTTATACTGATAACCTAGAAAGATATAACGACTCAGACTTTCAAAATAATATTGAAATAAGATGCCAAGAAAAAAAAGATTACAACTTCCTTTTGATTAGACCAGGAGAGAAAAAAGGAAAATATATTTTAGTAATCCATGAAGGTAATTATGAATTTTCAATATTAGGTTGGTTTCCTTTTATAAATGATATGCCAGAACGATTAACTAACTTTGGGTACGCACAGCGACCACCAGTTTACAAAGTAGATATTAAAGAACTTTATAATATAAATGACCTCTAAAGTTGTAATTAATTATGTATAGTTTATTGACTATTTTTGTATTATGAGTATTAAAAGCACTATGAAAACAATTGGGAAAGAGTGGACAAAAAAAGAAGAAGGTGGAATGTTTACAGCTGACCACTTATCACCATCACAACTAAATAAAAATATAGATCAATGGTTTAATGATTACTGCGTTTTAACTGCTGCTCAAAGAAAAGCATTAATGAGCAATCTTAAAATGGATTTTGGCGGTTATGTTGGTCAAGCATTACAAGACATAATAGTTTACGATTTAACCATAGACGAAGTTATGAAAGGAAAAAAATGACCGATAAAATAATGCAAGAACTTGCAAAGCTACAAACAGAGAACAGAAAAAATAGAGAACAAATTAAAGGTTATGTTCAAAAGTTGTTAAACAGAGATGATGAGATTGTTAAACTAAAAAAACAAATTAGCGACAATGAACTTAAAGAAAAAATGGTTGCTAAAAATAAAAGCTATTTAGAATTAAAAGCTATTAAGGATGTAGAACAAATAAAGGAAAATCGTAAATTACAGGAAGGAAAACATGAAACTAAGACCACAAACAGAAGAAAAAAGTAAAGGCGGAATGAAAGAAAGAAGACAGATTTGTCTTAAAAATGTTGGCAATATTCCAACAGTAAATATTAAAGGAAAGAAATATTCTACAGTAAACGAAAGACATAAACATTTATTAGAATACTTTCCTGAAGCTAGATTTAATGAGGAAGTTTTATTCCATGATGCAGATAGAGTTATAATGAAGACTGAACTTTATATCTCTGATACTATTTATGCAGTAGGTCATGCAGAGGAGTTTAGGAATAGTTCATTTATAAATAAAACAAGTGCATTAGAAAATTGCTCCAGTTCGGCATTAGGAAGATGTTTAGCTGCCTTTGGTCTGTCAGGATCTGAGTATGCTAGTGCAGAAGAATTAGTAAACGCTTTGAATAACCAAAATACAAATAGTCAAAGCACAAATAAAAAAGTTTCAATTGAGGATGAAATTAAAAAGCAAACAACCGAAACCAAGTTGACAGCTTTATATTCTAATTGGAAAAAGAATAACAATTCAGACGATAAAATTGAAAAGTTATTTGAACAACAACAACAAAGCATTAAAACCAATGGAGGACAAAATGCAAAACAATGGTAGTGGTAAGCAGAAGGATTTCGTTTTATTTCCTTATGATGCCAACAATGAAAAAGCCATCAAAATTGATTTCTCAGGAAATGTAACTTTGGATAATGGTAATAAAGGAACGATACTTGGAGCTAAAGCAGCATCTAAGGATGGTAAAACTAAATTTGTTAGAGTCTTTGCTCAAATAGGAGTTCTATTTAAAGGTGATGACAAGTTTACCGGTGAAATGAATTATCCAGATGCCGGTGGTCAAAAAGGTTTAATTGGTTGGTTAAACGATGAAGGTACTATCTTGTCAGGCTACAAGAATGAGTACAAACCAAAACAAGCTAAAACACAAAGTAAAGAAATACCCTTTTAATTAGTGAAGGTTATTTATTTAGTTTTAGTCATCTTTACAAGTAATGGGAATTTAAAGTATGAAAACATACCTTATCTTAGCTCCCAAAATCCTGTTACTTGTGAGGAGATTTTTAACAAAACTATTAAATATGTTAATAATCCTAATTACAAAGAAGGTAATGGTGAGGTTTGGGTGTTAGTAAAATATAAAGATCAAAATGTAATTGCACATTGGTGTAAAGATACTGAAGGAAACTATGTCAGATAATGTTAAGTTTATAAGTGAGATAGAAAGATTATTAAAAGAAAAACAAGATGATTATGGAGAGTTTGACCATACATCTTATATTATGTCAGGTATTTTAGAAAAATATTTATCAGTACATAACAATTGTGAGGTCAAAGTACCTTTAAAATTGTTTGGTATTTTTATGATTTTTTTAAAACTTTGGAGAGTTATGCAATCAGAAAACTATAAAAAAGATAGCTTTGACGACATAAATGGCTATGCAGAACTGTTAAGGAGGTTAGTTTTAAATGAACAAGATAGAAAGAGGTAAAAGACCGATGACTCCTAAAATGATGAAGCTATTGCAATTCATTAAAAATTATAATAAAAAATACAAATATAGTCCAACTTTTTCAGAAATGGCGAAAGAGATGGGTTATAAAAGTAAAAACTCAGTTAGTGCTTTGGTGTTAAAACTAGAGCAAAGAGATGAATTAAAAAGAGATTACGCAGGATATAGCAGAAACATAATATTAAATGGTTAAAGTAATCAAAAAATCAAACTTAGAACTAACTGTAGATTTTGAAGAAATTTTTGATGGTGCTACTGTGGAAGAAGCTACAGAGAAAGCACATAATCAAAAAATGCCTAGTGAGTTTGCCAAAGCAAATATCACCGATAACAAACTTATTAGTGCAAATATTAAAATTATTGGTGAGGAGAATAATGAGCTTAAGAAATAGCAACATTAGATTGTACACTAAGCTAGATAATGCACACAAAAAGATTATGGGTGCAAAAGATAAAGGAAGACAATGTGTACATACTCTGCAAGACTTTAAGGAATATAATCAATTGTTCCGAAGAATCGTTGAAGCAGAGAATAAAGATGCTAGATTTTTATATACTTAATTGAGTATATAGAAAAAGTTGCATAAATACTTAGGGGATTCTATACTCTAAATTAAAGGAAGGAAACAAAATGAAACTATCAAATAAAGCTAAGAAAAACTTTGAGGAAGATAATCAATTCTATATTGATTTAGGTAAAAGATTAAGACAAGCAAGAAGAACTAAAGTTAATGAGTTTACTGGTAAAGAAACTATTGTTCCATTAACTAAAGTTGCTAAAGCACTTAAAAATACATATCAACAAATAGGAAAATATGAAAAAGGAGAGAACAGAATTCCTTTGGTCAACCTTGTAAAGATAAGTAAATTTTTAAAAAAACCATTAAGTTATTTCTTAGACGACTATAAAGAATTAGATGTAGTGTCAGAAGAATTTAATATTGCTTTTGAAAATGAAAAAAACAAAATCTTTGAGGCTAAGCAAAAAGAGGAAAGTCAATAATGTTTGTTCCGGTAGAGGAGAAACTTAAAAAATTTGTTCCAGAATTAAAAGACGAAGATGAGTTTAATCATTACAAAAGTATCATAAGAGATATGATTGCTAATGGTCATGCAGCTCACCAATCTATTCCTGGTTATGAAACTTGTAAACCTGAGATAGAGGCTTTTAGATGGTTTGATGGAATAAATATTCCTGTTCATGGTTACTGCGATCTTAAAGGAGATAAACTTATTATTGAGGATAAGTGTAAATTTCCTAGAAAAGGTATTGTCAAAAAAGATGGTACTAGGTCTTGGCTAACCAAGAAGCTACCGGAAACAAGTCCAGAGCCTTTTCATTTATTGCAAATAGATTTTTATTATTCAGTATTCAAAGTGCCAGTTTATCTTTGTTATATTAATGAGAAATCTTACAAAGTATTTCATGCAGGTAATTGTGAAGAACTTAAACCAGAGAATATAGAAAAAAGAATACCTAAGATAATTCAAAGATGTAAGATAAGACAGAACCTAGTAAGTCTTAGCAACGATCCTAAAGTAGTAAAAGATTATATTCAACCACAATTCGATCATTACTTTTGGAAAAGCGAAGATGGAAATTATCTTAAAGATGCTATGAATTTTTGGGAAAGTTAATTACCAATCAAAATTAGTTTTAGGCTTATGGTCATTCTCTCTGACGCAATCATAATGAGCATTTTGATATTGATACTTACCTCTTATTATTTTTCCAATTGGAATGAATGAATCTTCTGAGGTCATTTCTGATTTACAATATTTACAATTGCCAACAAAAACTATCTTCTCTTTACGAACCCAACTTTTTTTAGACACAGTTATTCCTTTACCCCTCCATCATACCCAGTTGACTAGCAACTACACCTAAAAACAATTATTTTTTCTTAGCAGTTTTTTTAGCTCTTTTTAAAGCCTTATCAGATACAGTACCTTTACCTGGTTTACTTTTACCAGATTTCTTTTTTTTATTCATATAATAGTAAAGTCCCTTTTTAACAACTCTACCATCTTTAGTTCTATGATAACCTTTTTTAACTTTTTTCATTATTTTTTCTTTTTCTTTTTTTTCTTTTTCATAGCTTTAAAGTCAGCACCAGTTATTTTATCTCTTGGTGGTGCAACTCTTGCTAGTTTCTTTTGCTTTGCAGAGTATTTAGAATAAGGCATTAGTATTTTTTACCTTTCATCTTTTTCTTTTTCTTCATCTTAGCTTTCTTAGCTGCTGCCTTACCTTTTTTAGTGTAAGGATATTTTTTTCCATTTACCATTGGCATAACTATCTCCTATTTATGTTTGTTTTTTCTACCCATATACCAATCTCCAGGTTCATAGTTCCATCGTTTACCATGATGTCCCCTTAGATCAGCATATAACATTCTAGCTTTCACTATGAATTTTATAAATTTTTTTACCATTTTTTGCAAGACCAATATCTTGCAGAAAATACATCTTTAGCTGTAGCACATTTGTGTCTAGCTCTAAAACTTTTTCTTCTTGCAGGGATATTTTTTTTAATAGTCATATTTGCATCCCCAAATCTAATTATCTTTTCTTTGCCACCTTTACAAGCCTTGACTACAAACTTTTTGCCACTCTGAACTTGTCGTTTAGGTGAG
>Ga0208542_1001190_pt1 | contig 11194 bp, 17 predicted proteins | sample DEB08_DNA_3_FD_185495 | JGI IMG/M metagenome (GOLD analysis project Ga0208542, IMG submission 185495) | Aqueous microbial communities from the Delaware River and Bay under freshwater to marine salinity gradient to study organic matter... | ecosystem: Environmental > Aquatic > Marine > Coastal ... | reverse complement strand
AGTTCAAGATGGACATGGCTGTTTTCCCTGTGCCTTCAACGGACTTTCGTGTGGCGTTGTCCAACGATGAGATGACCAGCATCAAGAGTGATCTTGAGACACGTCTGAAGCAGTCGCAACAGGCTGCTATGAAGGACGTATGGGAGCGTCTGTATGAACGTGTCAAGCACATGGTGGAGCGTCTGTCCGATCCCAAGTCCCGGTTTCACGACAGCCTTATCGACAATGCCCGCGAACTGTGCGCCCTACTGCCACGCTTAAACTTTACAGACGACCCTGATCTTGAGATGATGCGTTCGGAAGTCGAAGCCAAGCTGGCGCACCATAATCCTGAGATACTACGTAATAACCCTGACTTGCGACGCGATACTGCTGAAGAAGCCAAGGCTATTATGGAGAAAATGTCCGTCTTCATGGGCGGACTATAAGATGCAGGGGGTTATCGACTGTCACCCCTGTATGTCTGCGACGTATGATGGAGGATGCATGGCCTGAAGACCACACGGGGAAATCGCGTAACACGGTCGGGGTGGGTGAAGCGCCCCGACCACCCACAAAGGATATGGCAATGGACTTGATGAAACGACTGGCGAAAGCCAAAACATCGCTGATCTTGGAGCATCCCTTTATCGGTGCTATCGCACTCAACATGCCCATGGTTCTGGACGAGAGTGTCCCCACAGCGGGGACGAATGGTAAACGAGTAATCTATAACCCGAACTTTATCAAAGCCTTGACGGATGAAGAACTCAAGTTCTTGGTGGCGCACGAGTGTCTGCACCCCATGCTGGAGCATAACTACCGTCGCAATGGGCGTCAGCCCATGCGCTGGAACAAGGCGTGCGACTTTGTGATTAACAAACTGTTGTCAGACGAGCGGATTGGCAAGTTCATCGAGGGTGGTTGCCTTAGCGATGCTATCTACCAAGCAGGTGGCGGCACGAGCGATGGTATCTACAACATCCTGCCAGAGGAGAAGGAAGAAGGCGATGATGTAGGCGGCACAGGTAATGATCTTGAAGACGCTGATGGTTCACCCGCTGAGCAGCAGCAAGAGGCTGCGGAGTGGCGATTAAAGGTTGCACAGGCGGCACAGGCCGCCAAGATGATGGGTAAACTGTCTGCCAACATGCAACGGTTTGTTGATGAAGTCCTGCAACCTAAGGTTAATTGGCGTGATGTGCTGCGTCGGTTTGTCGAGAAGGTTAAGACGGATCAGCGCACGTTCGCTCGCCCTAACCGCAGGTTCCTCAGCCAAGGACTGTATCTTCCCTCTACCACGGGTGAGATGCTGGGTGAGATCGTCATTGCGGTAGACTGCTCCGGGTCTATTGGACAGCGTGAACTCAACGAGTTCGCTGCTGAGGTGCGCGCTGTGAAGCAGGACGGTAATCCGTCCGCTCTGCATGTGGTGTATTTCGATGATGGTGTGTCGCACCATGATCGTTACGGTCGTGACGATGATGTCAAGATCGAGGCTCATGGCGGTGGCGGCACAGCCTTCTCACCCATCTTCAGGTTCCTGAGCGAACAGAACATAGAGCCTTGTGCTTGCGTCGTGCTGACAGACCTGTGCTGTAGCGACTTTGGCGATGCGCCTGAGTATCCTGTGCTGTGGGTTAGTAACTGTTCGGACAAGGCTCCTTGGGGTGAAGTCGTCAAGATGTGAGGTGTATGATGGACTATGAAACGCTGCGACTACTTGCTGGTTTGCTCATTGGACTGTGCCTAGCACAGTCCATACTCCTCATTGTTCTGTTCATGCAGAACGATGGGATCAAAGACGATGCGCTCATGCTTGCCAGAGCGATCGAAGACATCGCCCGTGGTAAAGCCAAGGCGTATATGCATCTTGGCCGTGTGCATATCAGTGATAACGACTGAGGAGAAAACAAATGGCAATGGTTAATATCTCCCAAAAACTCGTTTGTAATGCTGTCGATATCGCAAATGACCAGTTCTCCGCACGTCGCATACGAGTAGAGACTGAGTTCAAACTACCAATGACAGGCGATGAGATTTACGATCTCACGTTTGGTAGATGGTATAACGGCATGATGTCTATGCCGAAAGAGTTCTTTCACTGGTCATCCGAACTTACGGTGTCCAGTGTAGGTAATCAGTCTTGCAATCTGACTCTGTTGTTAGGCGCAAAGAAACCGTTTCCGACTAACTTTCCAGACCAGCCTACATTCCGAAAAGAGTCCACATATGGACCGTCTAGTCGTATCCGGCTGTATTCCGATGAACAGTGGCAACCATTGGAGGATGCCATAAAAACTAGGGCAATAATGATCGAGGAAATCCAAGAGCAAAAGCAGACGTTTACCGATACGCTCAAGACATTGTTGTCCAAGCACACTACGCTCGCGTCTGCTCTGAAGGAGTGGCCTCCGCTGTGGGACTATCTTACTGATGAGGTTAAGCAGCGCCACAGCGCGCCGACTGTGCGTAACAAGAAGGTTGTAGCAGATGCAGGTCCAGAACCGGAAGTTAACACGGCCACGCTCACAGCATTGGCGACCCTTAATAAGATCACTCTCTGAGCATACGGGGAAAACAATGGGCATTGAGATAAACTCATACGAGCAAGCACGAGAACTCTTTAGCAAAGCACGGAACAAAGACCGTGGTAAACCTGTGCTTTCCTTTGCCCGTCTTATGGCGGGCGAGGGTGAGACGTTGCGTCTCATAGTTCATGGCGCTCAGGCTTGTTTGATTAAACCAGACAACACCGTCGAGTTCACTATGAATATCAACCAAGCCAAGTCTGTGTCTAACACCCTGTCGATGGGTCTTTACACGCTTCTGGGCGTGCATTGGATGCGCGTCGATACCCGTCGATATAGACTCCTGCATGATGCGAAGACCAAGAAACTCAACATGAGATCGGGAAACCAGTATTACGACTGGATAGATGCACGAGCAAGCGGACAGGAATATTTCCAAGGGCTGATTATTGATCTTACCACTGGTGAGGTGGTCAATCCTCGTCCTGACAAGACATCCACATTCGATCCGGCCAAGCGCAAGGTGTGGCTGGATGCGCGTAAGAAGTTCATGCGTCACATCAAGACGCTGGGCAAACTTGGCGTGCTGGAGTCCATAGCCAAGAGTAAAAACACCAAGCATCTATGGGATTATCGTATGGACTGGTCCGATGAAACCACGCTGGATACATTCGCTAACCATCTCAAGACCGGAGAGTATCCACACGACTTACTCGACAGGATCGTAGGCCACGTTCTCTATTCGAGTTACGGCAGGGTGGATAACGACTTCGCTCACTGTATCAAGACGCATGTGCTGGACAGATACAGCATAGAGTTACGTGAACGGTTCGGTGTATTCGGAGAGACGCCAGATGAGCGAGTCTGACGCAAAGACACCGGCTGCACGGTGGTCGGCCAAGCATAGAGATAAACTGAAGCAACTCGATCCTGAGAAGTATCGGGAGGACAACAAGAAACGGGCTGCACGCAGACGCGCGCAGCTTGCTCAGCTACGTGAGAACGATCCAGAGGAGTGGCAGCGTCGGCTGGCCAGAGCCAATGAACAGAGGCGTAAGCATAGGGAAACCAGACCTGACTTGATACAGGCACAGCGTGAGCGGTATAACGCGAGGCGTAGGAAGAGGACACTCTCTCCCGAAGCCATTGCGCTTAGGGAACAGAAGATGGCAGAGCGCGCGGCGCGTTCTGCTGAGACAGCAGAGCAGCGTAAGGCACGACGGGCAGAAGGAGACAGACGCAGAGCCAAGGCCAGATATGCTGCACTCAAGGCCATCATAGACGCTGATCCTCAAGCACGGGAGGAATACTATGCAAAGTGTAGGGCCTATGCCGCAAAGAAACGGGAGGCTGCGCGTGCCGCCATTAGCCCAGAAGAGAAAGCCCGCAGGTTACAGAGGGCCGCAGAAGCTAGGGTTGCCAGCTTTCGAAAAGCTATGGCGAAGCGTCGTGCCGAGCAGCAAGCAAACCCTAAACCGCCAAAGCGCACTCCAGCGAAAGTTAATAAGCCTGTCGATAAGACCAAGGTAGGTAATGGCAGGAAGAAACCCGGTAGATTACTGGCACTCATGGGATGGAGGGGATTTTGAGAACACGAACGCTACTGCTTCTCGTGGTTATGAACGTCGTAATCACTGTCGCGTATGCTATGGCGCAGGACTATATGTTCTATAACCGGCAAGGAAACTATGTCGGGCAAGCCAATCGCGTTAACGATATGGTTATGTTCTATGATGAACGTGGTAGATATGTAGGCCAGTCGGTCCAGACATATCAGGATATCAATACGGATACTCAGTCCAGCACCGCCGAGAGCGGCAATGAATAGGCTGGTCCTCATCGTCGTCGCCTTTGTGTTGGGAGCGTGTAACCCTGACACGAATGGCGTCTACACCAAGAACACTAAACCCAAACCGGTTAAGTGTGTGAACGAAACCAAGTATCAGATAAGATGCTACACAATAGGAGAGGCAAATGGGAGACGTTGATCTGGTCGAAATCGCCCGCAGACTGCGGGAGAAGACCGCCCCTATGGAAGGACGTAAGGACGACCAAGGAAAATTACCGTGGCACCTGTTGCCACCGGACTCTGTTGAGGCTATCCTCATGGTGCTACAGTTCGGCGCTAACAAGTATGGCGAACGTAACTGGGAGCGCGGTATGGCATGGAGCCGCCCTTACTCTGCGTTGATGCGGCATATGTGGGCGTGGTGGCGTGGTGAAATCCACGATCCAGAGACGGGTATCACCCATCTCGCTCACGCTGGTTGCTGCCTGTTGTTCTTGCTGGCATACGAGAACCGAGGCGTCGGAACAGACGACAGACATGCGCCTGAATGAGGATATCAAGAGGGCGCTGGATGAACTTCCGGTGCCCTACACCATCGTGAAGAAACGCGATCACTACTTCGCTGTGGTGGAAGGGTTTCCACGTATCATCGTCGCCAACAATTCCAGTAAGGACAAGGTGCATAATGTCAGGAACACAGTCGCAGAGATCAAACGCATAGCCATGATCGCCAGTAAGGACAACGGTTGACTATAGCTACGTAAACGTATTATATAGAACGCATGAGCAGCAAAAACACTCCCGAAAACTTTTGGTCTAAGGTAGCCCAGAAGTCAAAAACTGATTGCTGGGAATGGCAGGGAGCCAAGACCAGTAGCGGATATGGTAATCTATCTTGGCACGGACTTCACGTTCAGGCGCATAGGGTAGCTTACTACCTAACGTATGGTGGAATTGCTCTAGACACTCAATTCCGCCAAGATGGGAGGGCTAAAAAGTATCGGCGGTTCGTCCTACACCGATGCGATAATCGAAGTTGTTGTAACCCTAACCATTTGTTTTTAGGGTCTATGCGGGCAAACCTGTTAGACGCATATGCAAAAGGCCGCAAGAGCCAACCACGTAGCAAACACGTTAACGCCAAGCTATCAGCGGAACAAGTCGCATATATACGGCATACCTACGATATTGGGATGGCGAAGCAGACGCAACTTGCCCAGCAATTTGGTGTTAGCCAGCGAGTAATAAGCCTAATAGTGCGTAGAGAAACATACAAGGACATCCTGTAATGGACATTGTTACGATTGACACGGAAACATATTACGACAAGGAATATTCCCTGTCGAAGATGACGACTGAATCCTATGTCCGTGATCCTCGCTTCGAGGTGATAGGCGTAGGCGTCAAGGTCAATGACCACCCGACAGACTTCTACAGTGGCAGCGATCCCGGTCGGTTCCTGAAGTCTCTGGACTACCGAGACAAGGCTATCCTCTGCCACAACACGGCGTTCGACGGGTTCATCCTGTCGCACCACTTTGGTATCCGCCCCAAGTTCTGGATGGATACTATGTCAATGGCGCGTCCTGCTCATGCTATGACATCCGGCGTATCACTCAAGGCTTTGGCTTCGTTCTACAGCCTTGGGGCCAAGGGTGATGAGGTTGTCAACGCTCTTGGTAAACGACGGGCTGACTTCTCCGAGCAGGACATGGCGCGCTACGCATCCTACTGCGTGAACGATGTGGACCTGACATACCAGTTGTTCCTTCGGCTACGCAAAGGGTTCCCCGCTATTGAGCTACGGATCATAGACCTGACGCTGCGTATGTTTACTGAGCCGGAGATCGAACTGAACCGGGCAGTCCTTGAGCGGTATCTTGCGGCGGTTATCGCCCGGAAGGAGGAGCTACTAAACGCAGTCGAGGGTGTGGACAAGGCTGACCTGATGTCCAATCCCAAGATGGCGCAGCTACTCACGCAGCTTAATGTTATACCACCAACCAAGATCAGCGCCCGAACAGGTAAGGAAACGCTAGCCTTCGGCAAGACGGACAGGGCGTTCCTCGATCTATTGGATCACCCGGACGAACGTGTCCAGACACTGGTTGCTGCTCGCCTTGGGGTCAAGTCCACGCTTGCTGAGACACGGGCTACGTCACTGATCGGCGTGTCCGAACGTGGGCGGCTACCCATCATGCTGAATTACTACGGAGCGCACACGGGTCGCTTCAGCGGTGGCGACAAGATGAACCTTCAGAACCTACCCAGTGGCGGCGCGCTGAGGGAGTCGCTTCAAGCGCCAAAAGGGAAGATGCTGTTGGCCTGTGACTCCGCGCAGATCGAAGCCAGAGTGGTGGCGTATATCGCAGACCAAGGTGATCTTGTTCAGGCGTTCCGTGAGGGGCGGGATGTCTACTCAGAGTTTGCTACTGAAGTCTACGGCAAGCCTGTCAGCAAGGCGGACAAGCTGGAGCGGTTCGTCGGCAAGACTTGTGTTGCCGAGGGAACACTGGTTCTAACGCAGCATCGTGGGGAAATCCCGATAGAGGAAATAACGCTTGAAGATAGGGTATGGGATGGGATAGAGTGGGTATCCCACGGCGGACTGATCTACCAAGGTGAAAAAGATGTCATCACCTACCAAGGGCTTACAGCAACAGAAGACCACGGAGTGTTCACGAAACATGGGCCGCTTCCCTTCGGGATCGCAGCATCCAGATTGGAAACACTCATTACCAGCGGAAATGCTGGACACGCGGTTCGGGTTAGTGAAGATCATCTCCCGGCAAATTCAACGCCGTGGCAAGCACATATACTGGTACGTGAGATGTACGAATTGTGGCGTAGAGAAATGGATAAACGCGAACAATCTGACCAGCGGAAAATCTCGTGGTTGCCAATCCTGCTCTCAAACCAAATCACTGTTCTCCGAAGTATTGGGGAGACGCTACGATGCTATAACATCTCGATGCAACAAACCTTCGGACGCGCACTACAAGAGTTACGGTGGCCGTGGGATTCAGGTAAAGTTTGCTTCACGCATGGAGTTCATCTTGTGGGTAGAACAAAACCTACCGCACAAAGATTATCATGGTGTAGAGATAGACCGTATAAGCAACAATGGACACTACGAACCGGGCAACCTACGGCTGGCTACGCGCAAACAGCAAATTCAGAACAGGCGCAATACGGCCAAGATTTTGTGGGGCGGAAAGTTAATCCCGATATCAGAGTTTCCTTCACCCTACACCATCTCGTGGACATACAAACTCGCGGTCAAACAAGGACTATCAGGGGAAGAAATCCTCAAAAGGTGCGTGTCTACGACATCTTGAACGCTGGCCCACGTCGTAGGTTTACCGCAAACGGTAAACTGGTTTTCAATTGTATACTTGGGCTTGGCTACGGTATGGGGGGAGCCAAGCTGAAGCACACCCTTGGTATAGGTGTGGGTGGGATCAAGGCAGAGGTGACGGAGGGTGAGGCTCAACGTATCGTCTCGATTTACCGGACCAAGAACCACAAGATCGCTACCTTCTGGAACCGCTGCAACCATGCGCTGAACCACATCTACGGTGGCACCGAGTTCGCCATCGTCCCGCATATCCCTACGATTGTAACGAGTAAGGAAGCGATAGCACTACCCAATGGGATGCAGATAAGGTATCCTGTTCTTCTGCCGACACCCAACCACGGCTATGCCTACGCTGGGGAGCGGCAATACAGGGATGCAGCCAGACGCCGTATCCTTGGGGAACAGATCGATACTACAAACTTTACCAAGATATATGGTGGTAAAGTAACAGAGAATATTGTTCAGGCTCTGGCCCGCATAGTAGTGGCTGAGCAAATGGTTAAGATTGCGGCTAGGTATAAGGTCGTTCTTCAGGTGCATGATGAGGTCGTGATCCTGTGCGATGAAGACGATGCAGAAAACGCCAAGGCGTTCATGCTGGAGGTTATGTCAACGCCACCATCATGGGCACCCGACTTGCCTGTCTCGTGTGAGGCTCACTATGGACACAACTTCGGTGAGTGCAAATGATTATATCCCACTACAAATGTTTCTGCGCCGATGACGGTGCTAAGGCTGAAGACTTCCATGACATTGGCGACGGCATATGCTGCGTTAACTGCCCCAGCGGACTTAACGAAGCTGGCCGCAAGCTGATGGGTAAGTATGGCAAGTATGTCTACATGGACAAGTTCTCTAAACTCGAACTTGAGCAAGAGTTTTTGGACGATGAACGAACTGAAGATTGAGAAGGTAACACGGATGGTGCCCGCTACGGACCCGTCGAGGTCTACATCGGGTAGTTTCCGTATGGTCCCTATGTCACTACCACGTGTGCGTTGGCTAGAGCGCGATGTGGAAAAGCCCGGAGTCGCAGCCCCCATATCGGTAGCCTTGCCGCAACGGCAAGCAGCGCGGATGAAGGTCGGTGAGTTCGATGAACAATGCTTCGAGCTACATTGCAAGGGCTATAGTTTCGTGAACGTGGCGAAGATACTGGGCATAGGCAAGACATCGGCGCGTAAGTTTTACATAAGAGAGAAAAACCGGAGAGAGGCGCATGAGCGGGAGTTGGGAAGATTACTTCATGGACCTAGCGTGTAAAGTATCTGACAGGTCCAAAGATCCAACGACAAAAGTCGGGTGTGTGGTTGTCACGGAAGACAAGGTGATCGCAGCCACGGGATATAATGGCATACCACGCGGTGTCGAGGACAAGTGGGAGCGGATGCAGCGCCCCGCCAAATACCTGTGGACTGCACATGCAGAGGAGAACGCTGTCGCCTTGGCGGCGCGCGTTGGGGCAAAGCTACGCAACGGAACTGCCTTCGTAACGCATGAACCATGCGCTCGCTGCGCCCGTTCTCTCATACAGGCTGGCGTCAAAGTCGTCCATGTTGGACCCGGCACTACCAGTATGCCAGAGGAAGAGTTCGAAGTGTCGCGAATTATGTTTCAGGAAGCAGGGGTAGAGGTGCATCGTGAATAGTGAAGAAGCCAGACGCGAACTATACGAAGAAGCTAAAAGCCTGATCGATCCATTGCTGGAGAAATACGGATGCACGTTCGAGAACCTGTGTGGTAAATCCCGCGCACCGCTTTACGAAGTTGTGCGGCAGGAAATCTGTGTGCGCTTGCGTCGCCAACGTGGATGGCATCTTGCGAAGATAGGGCGGTTGCTTGGCAAGCACCACGCTACAGTCATTAACGCCATCAAGCGGTGGGACGAGGTTCATGGAAAACAAAATAAGACTTAGCCACTCCTACTCGTCCATCAAACAATACGAGAACTGCCCCTACCGATACTACCACCAGCGTGTCGCCAAGACTGTCGTGGACAAGCCGAACGATGCGAGTATGCATGGTGAGCGTGTCCATAAGTTCTTGGAAGACAGGATCAAGGAGAAGGTGGACCTACCTGTTGAGGTGCAGCATCTTGAACCTATCATCCAATCGCTGGAAAACGTATCCAGATCAGGTGATCTGTTTGCAGAACTGGAGTTCACGCTCACTCAGGACTTGAAACCTACCACGTGGTTTGCTCCCGACGCATGGCTACGGTCCAAACTCGATGTCTATGTGTCACGTAAACCAGTAGCTATGGTGGTGGATTGGAAGACGGGCAAGCGTCGGCCAGACTTTATGCAGTTAGAACTGTTTGCGTTGCAAGTGTTCGCGCATTACCCGGAAGTGAACACCGTCACATCCAGTTTCATCTGGACCAGAGACAACGCAATGGACCGTGAAACCTACAGCCGGGCGGATGCGCCTGTGCTGTGGGACAAGATGCTAACCAAGATCAATCGGATTGAGCAGTCATTGGAGCATGACAACTGGCCAGCCAAACCAAGTGGACTGTGCGGCTGGTGCCCATGTAAAAATTTCTGCGAGTATGCACGTTGAGAACTTGACATCGTTCCAAGGTAGGAGCAAATTATGCCGACGCCTGAGTCGAAGATAAAGGCGAAAGTCGATAAGGCTTTGAAGCAACTGAGGGTGTGGTTCTTCAGTCCTCAAGCCGGTCCGTTTGGTAGAGCAGGTATCCCAGATAGGATCATCTGCGCGAACGGGCATTTTATAGGTATCGAATGTAAAGCGGATGGGACGAAGAAACCCACCCGCTTGCAAGTAGATTGTATGCGTAAGATCGAAGCATCAGGAGGCAAATGCTTTCTGGTGTATGATGACGCTACGCTTGAAGAAGCAATGGAATACATAGCAGAGGCAATGAAATGCTCGTAGTCGAAAAGGCGAAGGCGCTTGCGCTAAAGCTGGACTACCCATCACGTGTGCTGGAAACGATACCAACGTCCCGTATGCTGCGCCATCCCAACATCGTTGTGGCTCCGCATAGGGTGGACGAGGTGCGCGTCCTGCGTAACCTTGGTATCGATGCGCCATCGCCCATCTTGTATTATTACGATTGGCCCGGAAGGTTCAAACCGTATGAGCATCAGCGTCAAACAGCGGCGTTTCTTACACTACACCAAAAGGCGTTGGTGCTTAACGAGATCGGGACTGGCAAAACTCAAAGCGCATTATGGGCGGCTGATTACCTACTCAAAACAAACCAGATCAACAAAGTCCTAGTCATCTCTCCACTGTCTACTCTGGAACGTGTATGGGGTGACGCTGTATTCTTCGGGTTCCCTGAACGCAAAGCTGTTGTGTTGCACGGGTCCGCCGAACGTAGGCGCAAACTACTGGCTACTGAAGCGGACTATTACATCATCAACCACGATGGGTTCCCTGTTATCTGCGATGACTGTCACGGTATGTTCGATCTGGTTATCGTGGATGAAGCTGCGGTCTACCGGAACCCAAGCACGCAACGATACAAGGTGTTGAAGAAGTGGATGCTATCCAATCACGAGACTC
>Ga0208542_1001189_pt1 | contig 11196 bp, 6 predicted proteins | sample DEB08_DNA_3_FD_185495 | JGI IMG/M metagenome (GOLD analysis project Ga0208542, IMG submission 185495) | Aqueous microbial communities from the Delaware River and Bay under freshwater to marine salinity gradient to study organic matter... | ecosystem: Environmental > Aquatic > Marine > Coastal ... | reverse complement strand
ACTCTCTTTTGACTGCCGCTCAAGGGGCAAATGAAGCAGAAACAATAGCAAATATTAGTGCTATTTCTAACGCTGTTCAAACAGCAGATCAAGCAACAAGTGCTTGGGATATTGTTCAAGATGTTTACGGCATAGTAAAAGACATAGGACAAGCACAGGATATTTATAATGCTATAAGAAGAGACGATCAAGACGAAGCATTAGATTCAGAAGCTCCAGAAGAAGTAGTCTCTTTAGAACCTGATGAAGATTTACTAACTGGTACTGTAGACGTACCTATAGAACCAACACAAGAAGAACTAACCAAAGACGCTATGAGACAGTCTCTGGACGATGCTGGTTATTCTTATGACGATGCTTACATAGATAAAGTCTATGAAGATTACAGAATGGATACTAGGTCCGTAGAAGAAGCTCAGGTATTAACTGTACAGGACTGGGACCTAAAGAACTTCACCAGAGACGAAGTAATAGCTGAATTTGAACGCAGAGGTTTTGACTGGGAAGGCCAAGGTGTAAACCCAGATGATTTTGTTATTACTTATGATAGCAATGATCCTTATGCAGCTAGATCAGGCGTTATAAACGTACAGGACTACACTAGAGAAAACACGACTACTTCTAAAGAGTTCAGAAGTATCTTCCAAGAAGTTATGGGACGTGCGCCTACTGCAGAAGAACAAGCGGAATACTTTGGTGACGAGAATAAAATCTACACGCCAACTTCTGACTTTGCTGGGATGATTGAAGAAGACTTTGGTGGAGACGGCGTAGACCCGTACCTAGTTCCTTCAAACGAAGAAATAGTAGGTGCTGACGTAGTTATTGGGAGCGAAGAAGGAATTGAGACTATTCCTATTAACGAAGGGGATAGAATAGTAACGCAAGAAGAACTTAAACAAATTATGGAGGATCCTAATCATCCTCTGCATGACTGGTATAATCCTTTTGGCGATTCAGATAAAAGAATAATAGATGCTGAAGGTAACGTTATTCCAGAAGGTTCTGTTGTTCTTAGGAATCCTCAAATAGACGTTGATGCTGCTGATGCTGCTGATGCTGCTGATGCTGATTCTTCTGCTGATGCTGATGCTGATGCTGATGCTGCTGCTGATGCTGCTGATGCTGCTGATGCTGATGCTGCTGATGCTGATTCTTCTGCTGATGCTGATGCTGCTACAGACGGCATGCTTACAGGAAGAGATTCAAACCAAACTCGTCCGTTTTATACATCAGGCAGTGGTCCTTGGGTACACATAGGAGAAGGCAAGTGGGTTCAAGTAGATCCTGCTCTTTTAACTGAAGATGTTATTACTGAAAACCCTGACGGTACGTTTAGTGTAAACGCTGATGTTTACGAAAACAATCAAAATTGGGTTAGAGTTGCAGAAGATCCTAATTGGGAGCAAGGAGGAGACTATGCAACTATAGGCCAATCTGCTGATCTTGGAGGAGACGCAGGAGAAGAATACAAAGCAAATGTTAATGAAGAAGATTCAGCTTTAAATATTATAGGCGCTGTTATTACTACAGGCACTACAGATACTACAGGTACTACAGGTACTACTACAGGCACTGCTGTTGATACTGATGGGGACGGAATACCGGACGATGAAGACGTTTTTCCTAATGATCCTTTAGAATGGCTAGATACAGATGGAGACGGTATTGGAGACAATGCTGATACTGATGATGATGATGAGAGTGCAAACAACGTCGTAACAAACGGTGTAGACGGTGTAGACGGTAAAGATGGCATAGATGGCATAGATGGCAAAGATGGCAAAGATGGCATAGATGGCAAAGATGGCATAGATGGCAAAGATGGCATAGATGGCAAAGATGGCATAGATGGCAAAGATGGCATAGATGGCATAGATGGCATAGATGGCAAAGATGGCATAGATGGCATAGATGGCATAGATGGCAAAGATGGCATAGATGGCATAGATGGCAAAGATGGCAAAGACGGTGTTGACGGCAGGGACGGAGACAAGGGAGATAAAGGAGACAAAGGCGATACTGGAGAAACAGGAGCCACAGGAGCTACAGGAGCCAGAGGAGCAAGAGGTTTACCAGGAGCTTCTAATCGCCAAGGGTTTATGGGAGGCTTGAGTTATGACCTTCCGGGTTTCATAGGTGTCGAGTACCAGCCCAAAGACTACATGGTAGAACTAAATAGAATTATTGGCGAAAGCTTGTTTGAAGGAATGTACTAATGACTTATCTACAGTTAGTTAACAACGTACTCAGGAGGCTTCGTGAAACAGAAGTTACCTCTGTGCAGACCACGGCATACAGTAAGCTCATTGGTGACATCGTTAATGACGCTAAGAACCTCGTGGAGAACTCGTGGGACTGGTCAGCACTCAGGACTACATTGACGGTAACGACTACTGCTAACGTGTTTAACTACGCACTCACTGGTAGCCAGAACAGCATCAAAGAGTTGAACGTGTTGAACGACACGTCTAACTTCATTATGAACTACCAGACCAACAACTGGTTTGACGAAGCTTACTTGATTGCTGAGCCACGCACTGGTTCTCCTGAGTACTACACGTACAACGGTGTGAACTCAAGTGGCGACACGTTGATTGATTTGTACCCTAAGCCCGACGGTGTTTACTCACTGCGCTTCAACTGTGTACTCCGTAATCCTGACTTAAGTGCTGATGCTGACACGCTGAAGATTCCTTCGATGCCAGTGCTTCACTTAGCCGTAGCCATGGCTGCACGAGAACGTGGGGAGACTGGCGGTACTTCGACACAAGAGTACTTCCAGATTGCTAACAAGTACCTGTCCGACGCTATTGCACAGGACGCTGGTAGACACCCAGAAGAAACCATCTTCTATACACCGTAAGGCGCATTTGTATGGCACAGGAACTCAAAAGCATTAATCTTGTAGCGCCGGCGTTCAAAGGTATCAACACCGAAGATGCACCGCTGGCACAAGACCCGTCTTTTGCTGAAGTTGCTGACAACGCAGTAATTGACAAGCGTGGGCGTATTGCTGCACGTAAAGGCTATGCGCTGCTCACTCAGGCTACGTATGAGTACGTCGTAGTGGACGACACCACAGGCTTTCAACCAGGTGAAACAATCACTGGAGGCACGTCAGGAGCCACAGCAACGATTACAGAAGTGTACAACGGGACTGTGTTGCTCATCGGTACGACACGCTCAGGGACCTTTAGTGCGTCTGAGACGCTCACTGGTGGTACTTCTTCAACAACTGCTACGTACTCCTCAACTCAGACCAGTGCGTCTTTTGGTTCTAATCCTCCCCGCGTAATCAAAGAGTTCAGAGACGACGCGGGTAACATCAAAATATTCTCAGCAGCTAACAACAAGATCCTAAGCGGCACAGAGACTATTGTGGACGAGACGCCCAGTGGCTACACAATCTCTGATGATGACTGGAAGATGGTTACGTTCAACGACAAGATCTACTTCTTCCAAAGTGGACACGAGCCTCTAGTGTATGACAGTACGTCAAAAGCAGTAGAAAAACTCAGTACTGTTTCTGGTGCAGCCGGTGTGTCTCTGACGATGTACGGCAATGAAGCTCTGGCTGCTTATGGGCGTCTGTGGACTGCTAACTTTGCTACAGAAAAGTCTATTGTGTACTGGTCTGATCTTCTGATTGGACAAGACTGGTCAGGTGGTACGTCAGGGTCCATTGATATTTCTAAAGTCTGGCCTGACGGCTATGACGAGATTGTATCACTGGCTGCACACAACAACCTACTGATTATCTTTGGTAAGCACAGTATCGTGGTTTACAAAGGTGCTGAAGCACCAGCAACGATGGAACTGTCGGACACTGTGTCGGGCATTGGTTGCGTAGGCAGAGACACTGTGCAGTACACTGGTTCTGACGTACTCTTTTTGTCCCAGACTGGCCTTAAGAGCTTCGGTAGAACAGTACAAGAAAAATCAATGCCGCTGACTACGTTGTCCTCTACAATTACTAAGGACATTATTCAGCTGATTAATGAAGCAAACGAGTTGTTTAAGTCAGTATACCATCCAGAAGAAAACTTCTACTTGCTGACCTTTAGCAATCAAAACATGACGTACTGTTTTGATATAAGAGGCACACTAGAAAATGGAGCCTACAGAGTAACACGTTGGCCCGGTACTGGCTTTACGTGTTACGAAAGCAGAGACAACGGTGACTTGCTCATCGGAAACACCAGTGGATTCGGTAGGTACACTGGTTATCAGGACAACGGTAATTCCTACGCCTTTAAATACTTCAGCCCTGAGCTATCTTTTGGAGATCCGTCTAAACTAAAGTTTCTCAAGAAGATCAGACCTACGATTGTAGGAGGTAGTGGGCTTAATATCTTGTTTAAGTGGGACTATGACTTTGGTTCTGCTTATAACTCAGAGTTTATTACGCTCAGTAGCCAAGCAACGGCTGAGTTCGGTGTAGATGAGTACAACATAGGTCAGTTCTCAAGCGGTGTCCTCACGTCTAAACAAGCGATTAATGCTAACGGTAGCGGTGGGACTTTGAGCATTGGGTTAGAAACGGACATCAATGGTGGACAATTATCTTTACAGGAAATAAACATACTTGCGCTGGTGGGTAAAACAATATGAGCAACTACACTAAACTTACTGATTTTGCCTCTAAGGACGCATTGTCTTCTGGGGATGCTAACAAAATCATCAAAGGAACTGAGTTTGAAACTGAGTTTGACAACATTGCTACGGCAATAGCAACTAAAGCAGACACCGCTAGTCCCACGTTTACTGGGACTGTGACAATGGCTGGCATTGCATTTACTGGTACGTTGTCAACTGGCACTATTGACGGAGGGACGTACTAATGGCTGGTTTTTGGGATGACTTTACAGGCTTCTTAGCTTCACTAGGAGGTGAAGCAGGGACTGCTGCTAACACAGCCGCTGCTTTAGGTCTTGGTACTGCTGGTCTAGGACTAGCTAAAAAAGGCTATGAAGACATTGGTACAATAGGTAAGGAAGCTAAAGAAGCTTTTTCCGGTTACATTGATCCTAACACGGGTAAACTTGTTCCTGGGCTGGCACAAGAGCTTCAGGGTATGCTGGAGTTTCAGCCGTACACCGTAACGTCTGCTACTGGTGGTCAGTTCGGTATGCGTAGAGACCCAGAAACAGGTCAGATGGTCTATGAACTTCAGACTTCTCCAGAAGAGCAGCTGCTGCAACAACAGCAACTAGCTCGTGCCCAGGAGTTCTTTGGACAAGCTGCGATGCCCGTAGCTCAGCGTGAGCAAGAAGTGTACCAGCGTATGCGTACAGCCATGTCTCCCGAAGAGGAAAGACAGAGGCTTGCATTAGAACAACGCCTGCAAGCACAAGGACGTCTAGGGACGCGCACTGGTATGTTTGGTGGAACACCAGAGGCTCTGACACTGGCTAAAGCCCAGGAAGAAGCCCGGAACTCAGCTATGTTAAACGCTATGCAGTTTGCAGGTCAAGAGCAGCAACGTCTGGCTGGTTTAGGTTCAGGTATGTTAGCTGCTGGGTACGTACCACAAGCTCAACTGTTGGGCGCATTGCAGCCCGGTATGACTGCTGCAGAACGTCAGCGTCAGGCAATGTCTGAACAAGCTAAAGCTTATGGAGAAACTTATGCTACTGGTTTGGAAGCTCTGCTACAGTCTGGTTTAGCACAAGCTAACTTGGCTGGAGGCTTCGGAACTAACTTAGCTTCTTCAGCACTGGGCGGCTTGTTCAGCTAATAGGAGAACACAGAATGGCTACATTTTCACAACAGTTCCTGGCAAACCTGGGTCGTCCTCAAATGGCCGAAAGTTTGTTTGGCTTGGGACAGACGCTTGGTGGCGCTCCTGGACAATTCAAAGAACGTCGGCAAAGAGAAGAAGAACTAAAGCGTTTTGACCAACTGACGCAAGCAAGTCAACAAGGGGTTACTGCTGCTCAAGAAGGTAACATAACTGACTTAGACGCACAGCTTCAAAGCCTTCTTGAACAAATGGCTGCAGCTAAAACTATAGAAGAAAAACGAGCTATTAGTCAACTTATGGGTAATCTTCAAGGGCTTCGTCCTGAAGCTAAGCAGATTGCTACTGGCAACAACGCTAAGAAGATGATTGAAATAGAACAGCAGTTACAAACTATGGTTGCTGGAGACCCACAAAGAGCAGTTTTGCAAGCGGAGTTTGATAAGCTGCGTACAGATCCAGAAACAGCACGTCAATATCAACAACGTAAGATGGGTATCTGGAACTTTCAAAAAGCACAAGAGGACATGCAAGCAGAACAGTGGCTCAATGACAATATGAGTTCTATTGATTCAGCTATTGCTGAAGGAGACATGGACTCTTTAGATGCTATTATTCAAAATGCTGGTTCTTTTTCAGACGAAGCACAAGAGTACGCTGCTGTTGCTTTAAGAAATAAAGAAGCTCGTGTTACTTATGAAGAGAAGAACATTGACAGGACTGTAGAACCTAACGTAGACTTTTATAAAGAACAAGTAGAAGCACTGCCTGAAGAATTACGTAAGCCTTTAGAACCTATTTTGGCGCAGTATACTGAGTTTAGTAAAGGTTATGACGGAAAACAATGGACTACAACAGGATCAAGAATACGTGCGTCCAGGGCAGAAACACAGCTTAGGCAAGCATTAGAACGAGCGCAAGGTACTGAAGCTGCTGCTGCTTTTACTGACAGAAGACAGCTTAAGAGAACACTTGAAACTGGTTTAAGAAATGCAACCTTAGAACTAGAACAAGCAAGTATTTTAACACTAGAACAAGAAAGGACTGCTGTACTAAACGCAAAGGCTTTAACAACTAATAAAAAAGGGATACCAAGTAAAGAAGAAGTAGAACAACAAAGACAACTATTGCTTGAAGCTAAAAGACAGACAGCACTTCAAAAGGTTGCTTACTATAGAGACCAGCTTGCTGGCGATACAGCTATACAAGAGCCATTGCCTGAAGAAGTTGATGACAGTCCTTATCGTGAAATAAACGGAAGAAAGCTCACTCTCCAGGATGTGCAAAGAGATACTGCTCTTTATGGTGAAGAAAAAGTTAAAGAGCTTTTAAAAAAAGAAGGAGCTACAGAAGAAGACATTGCATTTTACTTTCCTCCTAAGCTATCTGAAAGAGAAAAACGTATGCAAGCCTTAGGTACTAGGAAAGAACGCATGGATAAACTTGGTCGAGGTTTTGTAGCACGTATGAAACCATTAGGTTCTAGAGAGCAACGTGTGCAAAAACTAGGAACTAGAGAAGAACGTATGCAGGCCCTTAAGTCAGGGTCCGGTACGAATGTTGACTCTATGTTCAGTAGTATTCTTAACCGATAAAGAAGTAACTCAAAGGAAACCTAAATGAGTTGGTTGACTGAATCTCTTCAAAAAGAACAACAAACTACAGGTAGTTGGCTTACTGCTTCTTTGCGAGAACAAGAACAAGAAGGAGACGACTACAACGCCTTTCGTTCTGCTGCTACTGGCTTCTTAGAATCTGCTCTGGGTGTCGGTGATGAGTTTGACGCAACGGCTCGCCTGTTGACAGGAGAAGCTGCAAACTGGAGTCAGGCTATTGACAAGTCTCGTGCAGAGTTACGTGCTTTTGAAAGAGACAATCCTAATGCTGCTACGATAGTCAACACTGCTGGCTTTGGTGCTGGTTTGTTTATCCCAGGAATGGGTATTGCTAAGATTGCACAGGCTGGTACTAAGCTAGACAGGGCTATGAAAGTAGGCGCACTGGGTGCTGCGGAAGGAGCAGTCTATGGATTCCTCAGCGGTGAAGACGAAGGTAGACTTACGTCAGCTGGTGTAGGTGCTGCTGGAGGCGCTGCTTTAGGTGGACTCGCTGGTGCCTACTTAACTAAAAATATTGACGAAGTACAAGAAGCCACACGTAAGCTTGACGCTCAGACGTACAAAGGTAAAGGAAGTTTTATTGGTGGTGAACAGGGTTTTGTCAGCGTAGGTAAAGCAGATGAGCCTGTTTTTACAAGAAGAGGAAGAGACACCAGTCTTAGCGAACGTCAAGTAGTAGATGTTCTAGAAGAAGGCACTGCTTTTAAACCAGCTACGGGTGAGTCTGGCTTAAAGGATTCTGTTTACTTAAGTACTAGAGAATGGATAGCTAAGAACGTAGGCGAAAGAGCAGCCAGACTTGCTGAAGATTCAGAGATAATGATACGTCATGACCAGCGAGAAATTGATGAAATCTTTGATACTGTGTTTTTGGATGCTGCTAAAAAGTTTGACGAGAACAGCATGCTTAAAAACATGGCTGTACGTATGAACGAATCGATCCAAGAAGGTAGGCGCGTATCTTGGGAGGACTTCAATAAGATTGCCAGAACACCTGAAGAAAAACTTATGGTTCGTCAGTTAGAAGAACAAACTAAACTTCTTCAGGACATGGACTTTGTTAAGTTCGGTGACATGGATTACTTCCCAGCAAAAACTTTACCGGGAGCTAAAGGCAATAAGCTAAGAACAGAAGATTATGACAACCCTATTGTTGCTCTAAAAGATTTTGCTGAAGATATTTCAGCTGCTAGAGCATTAGCTGCTCGCTTTAAGATCGACACTAATACTTTAGGAAAACCTAAAGGGGGAGAAAGTCGTCTAAGTCTTGTTATCAACGCTATTGAAAAAGAAGCTAAGAAGCAGGGAGCAAGTTCTGACGTAGCAGCCAACTTAGCTAATGGCTTACGTTCACAGCTGATTGCTGCTAAACAAGGCGGTAATACAGTAGGTGCTGTGGTTAGGCGAGTGACTTCTGCTGCTCTCTTGGGTAACCCTCTGAACGCTGTGCTTAACATGGCTGAAGGTGTTACTGCTCCTGTCTATCAAAATGGAATAATTGCGTGGGCTAAGACGTTACCTAAAGCTATCCTTGCTACTTTTAATCAACAGTTCGGCGTCAAAAATAAAGGTTGGATGTCCAATAGACAGCTAGGGTTAGACAAAGAGTTCATGGGTGAGCTTGCTAACACAGGCAAGAGAGCTATGAATGACGCTGTTGATTCTTCTGTATACACGAAGCTAAGTGAAGGCTTTGTCCAAAATGTAGATAAAGTCAACCAAGCTCTCTATAAGTACTCCGGTGTACAGACTGTCAACAGAATGGGTCAGGAGATTCTAAGTAACTCTGCTATCCAACGAGGCATTGACCTCGCTACTAAAGGCACTGAAAAGTCTCTCGCTAAACTTAGAGAACACGACGGTATGCGTGGGCTTACTGAAAATGAGTTTAGGGCTACAGTAAAAGCACTCAAGGACAAGAACTTAAGTAGTCCCTGGGTAGTAAACTTTGCTGGTGCTTCTATGAACAAGTGGCAACCAGTGAGTGCCAGCACGTTGCCTAAAGCTTTCCATGACAATCCTAATGGCCGCATGGCGTACAGCATGTTGTCCTACATGAACAAGCAGCTTAATAGCGTAAGGCTTGACGTAGGTATTAACATGATGAAAGCTGTAGACAAAGGACTGAACAGCAAGGAAGGAGCAGAAGCTGCTAGGAAAGCTATGCTGAACGCTGCTAAGTACGCAGGTCTCTTCGGTGTTGCTGCTGGTATGTGGGACGATTTCAGAAAAACTCTTGACTTGTCCAATGATAAGTACTTAGAAGATTTGATGACGCCTGAAGGTATTAGTTCTGCTATGATGAATCAAATTGCTTCTAACTTAACAAGTGGTATTGTAAACATTAGAGCAGAAGAGTACGGGGGTAGTCCAATATCGTTTAAACCTGCTCCGCTTTCTTTCGCTGAGAGTATGCTGGGAGGGCCTACAGAATCTCTTATCCTTGGTGTAACAGGAGAAGAAGACGCTTTAGATCCTACTCTACGTGCGTTCCAAACTTACGCTCCCGGTGTTGCAAACATAGACAGAGTGCTACGAGTGACAACAGGGGAGCGTTTGTTTGAGAACTTAGGTTTACTGGACTAAATCTCACAGACCCCGGACACACAGGCCAGCTGCTGTGCACCTTCTGTCATGTCCGACGCTTCCACAATGTCCCAGTCGATCTGCTTCGGAAACTCCTTAGCTAGTTTATTGTAAGTCTCCAGATCCACTGGTTCATAAGGTGCCTGCTGGTACGTGTGTTCTGAGTAAGGTAGAAAGCTAATGCCACTCACCTTGTCGAACTTATTGTACAACCACTGTCCCACTTCCAGGAACTCGTTGTCTCTGTAGTAGCAGGTCATGGACGGCTTGTGTTCACACCAGTAGTCCTGGTACATCTCCCATAACTCCAGCTGCTCCATGGCACCCATGTCCGTAGCGACTACAGCGTTCTTAGGAGACTTGATTGGAAACGAGAATACCTTAGTAGTCGGTGAAGTCACGTCGGCCTCCACAGGCACACCAGCGGCCTCCAGGACTGCACACAGCGGGTCTCTAGCATCAGCCCTTACTCGTCTAATGTATTGATCCGCGTATCTAGGGTGGATGCCAGATGCGCTATCCACCAGTTGAGAAACAGTACCGGAAGGCTTAACAGCAGTAATGGCAGTGCTAATGTTAATGCCAAGCCTCTTAGCCCATTTGCTGTTAGTCTTAATAGCTTCTTTCTTAAGCTCTTCCAACCAATATTGTAGTTCATCACGGCTTTTCCTCCCTGACATCACCGGATGATCCATGATACCAGTCAGGGACACACCTAGTAACGCCTCTTCTTTTGTGTTATCACTCCAGATCTTACGTAGGTATCTGAAGTCGGTCAGTGTTGCTTGCAAAGTTCCAAGGACAGTCGCAATTCGTACTTTCCTTCGGAGACTGTCGAGACTATCGGTTGCCCTGATAACAACTTCTGACAGGTTGCAGAACTGGTAGGGCCGAAGGATAATCTCTGAGCATGGATTAGTTCCAAAGTCATAGGTAGCATCTCTTCTGCCGTTTTTCTCAGCTTGTCGTTGACTTGCAACGCGACTGAAAACACCCCTTTCGCCTGACCTCGACTCATACAAACTCTTCCACTCGTTTAAAAAGGCTTCAAAATCTGGCTTCTCTGTGTAGCAAGCAGAGTTGTTAGCTAAGCCACGCTGAGGATTATCTACCCACCACTGGCCTGACTTGGCTCGTCTTATTCTGTCGTCAGTGAGGTTACTGAGACTGATGAGAGCACTTCTCCTGACTCCCCCGACGACGACGATTTGTGCAATCTTGCAGCAGAGATCATGACATTCGATGGAA
>Ga0208542_1001184_pt1 | contig 11221 bp, 7 predicted proteins | sample DEB08_DNA_3_FD_185495 | JGI IMG/M metagenome (GOLD analysis project Ga0208542, IMG submission 185495) | Aqueous microbial communities from the Delaware River and Bay under freshwater to marine salinity gradient to study organic matter... | ecosystem: Environmental > Aquatic > Marine > Coastal ... | reverse complement strand
CTCCACAATAGTTATATCATTATTTATTTTACGAATCCAAAAATCTGGAAAATATCTATGCATTTTACCATCGACAATATTTCTATATGAAATAACTATCTCCTCCGAAGCCCATTCAACAATATCAGGATGTGAATCGCACTCTCTCATAAACTTCAATTCCCACAAACTACGATAAATAATATTAGTGAAGTCGCCTCGATATTTCTTAGGGTTAGATGGTCTAAATCTTCCTTTATATGCCATGATGTTTTCGTTATAAATAGATGTAAATAACTATTTATAAGGTAGGTAATGATGCCTGTTCCTAGAACACCAGAATCAGTTAGAAGATCCAAACAAGAAAATACTCAACTAGCCCAATATCAGTTTCCTTCGAATCTTGGTGATGTAGGTATGTTGTTGTTTTTTAAAGATTACTCTTATGGTGAACGAGATGTTGGTGCTGGTGGTGGTGTAACTTCCTATACAACAGCAAGCAGTAATATGAAGTCTTCAATATATCTTCCATTACCCGATCAATTATTGGACTCTACAGCAGTAAAAGTTGGTCCTACAGAATTGGGGATGGCTGGTTCCGCTGCGGCATCAGCAGTTAATGCTGCTGGTGGAGGATTGGGCGCTCTTGAAAAGGCTTTAAACGGATTAGATATTGAAACCGTAGCCGGAGCAGCTGCTGTTTCTTTATTCAAAGAAGGAGTTTCAAAAATAGCACCAAATGTGCAAAAAGGGATTGAAGCGGGTGCGGGTGCTATCATGAATCCATTTCAGGCGCTTGTCTTCGATGGTGTTGATTTAAAAACTTATGCATGGAACTGGACATTTTCTCCTAAGTCAATTAATGAAACAAATATGTTGAAATCAATTATTAAACAGATAAAATATCACATCCATCCTTATTATAAAGAGTTAAATGTTGGTGTAACAGCAGGAGGTAGAGCATTTCTAAGTTATCCTAGTGTTTGTGTGCCATTAATTACAGGTGTACAAACTCTCGTGATGAAACCTTGTATGATAAGTCAATTTCAAGTGGATTACGGTGCTGGTGGTGAGTTAGCATTTCTTCAAGGTGGAGAACCGGCAGTTGTTAGAATCAGTATGACTCTTTCAGAAATGCAAATCTGGACAAGAGAAGATTATGGTGGCGAGAGCGTCGTAGAAAGACATACAAGCGCAAGCGCACCGGATGTTAGTGCCTCTAAGGGTTTACCTGATCAGTTTTAATGGCTAAAGAGATACAATAAATGTCAAGATATTTTAGATATTATCCAAAAACACAGTATAAAGTTGCGAATAGTAGTTTTACGATTCAAAAATCTATAACGAATATTTCTTTAAAAACTGCTCTAATTGATACAATTTCACAGGACGATCCTTATCTATTTCTTCGGTATACCGTAAAAGAAAACGAAAGGGCTGAAGATGTAGCATATTTTTATTATGATGACCCTGGATTAAGTTGGTTGGTCTATTTCGCTAACGACATAATTGACCCATATACACAGTGGACAAAACCATATGAGGATTTTGTCGCATATTTTAGAAAGAAATATTCGAGCCAATCTTTACCTGAAGGAACTGATCCTATAGTGTGGGGTCAAAATACACTTCGTACAGACAACATCGTTCATTGGAAAAACAACGATGATGAGATGATGTTATTGACCCCCGATTCATATATAAGAGCACAGACATTTGATAATGATTTTGTTGCTGGTGATTGGACCGCAGTTCGTTATTATGATTATGAAAATAATTTAAACGAAGAGATGAGAAATATTCTTCTTATAAATTCATCGTATGTTGGAAATGCAATAGAAAATCTAAAAAGGTTATTGAATGACTGAATCTTCTTTTGATTTGGGGTATTGTTTTCTTGAAACTGCAAATCTTACAAGATATGCTGAGAAGGAAACTTTTAGTATTTCAAACTATATAACCGATATATCATTTAATGAATCGATACACTCTTCTGTGTTAATGGGAGAGATGACTCTACTCGATTCTTCTGGTTTATTAGATAATTATCCTATACTTGGCGAAGAAATACTCACTCTTACTTATAGTGATTTTTATAATAATTCAATTACACAAGAATTTTTAGTTTACAGTTTAAGCGAGGCTGTTGTAAATAACCAACAGAATACTATGTTTTACAAATTGAAGTTTATATCACCACAACACTTTATGAGTTCTACGAAAAACATACGAAGAAGTTATACTGGTTCTACAAAGGAAATTGTTGAAAAAATCTTCAACGAATTTCTTGTTGATGATACCAAATTTAGAGATTCTGCAAATGAAATTGACATAGAGGACACAACTGGTATTCAAACAATTGTAGTCCCATCACTACAACCCATAGAAGCAATTGACTTTTTAAAACGAAAATCATTTTCAGCAGAGAACAAGAGTTCGAATTACTATTTCTTTCAAAATCGTCAAAAATTTAAGATGGTAACTCATGAAAAATTAATTCTCGATTCAAGAAGAGATTCCACTTCTTTCGACCAGAGGAAAATCTATACTTTTGATCCATCTCTGTTATCATCAGAGGTGAAAGATAGAGATAGAGCGATGAACAATGTTATATCTTTTTTTCTACCTAAGAGACTGGACACTCTCGCTGAGATGAACGCCGGCGCAATGGTTTTGGATGTGGTTGAAATAGACATTCTTAAAAAACAATATCTTCATAATATACACAAATACAAAGAAACTTTTAAAGAGTATACTCACATTGATTCGAACTATAGGTTTCCTCACACCGATAACTTTGTAGAAGACTTCTTTAATGATGAAAATGTTATGAAAACAGCTTTAGTTTTTAAAGACTTCGAACGAGAAAATCAATACTATAAAGAAATTATTGGTCCACGAGTATCAAACCGTTATTATCTTAGTAGTGTAGTTGCTGAAATTGAAATCTATGGGAGAAATGATTTATTTGCTGGTGATGTTATTAAATTAAACATACCTCAATTTGAAAACGTCGGAGGGGGTAGACCAAAAAATCTACACACAAGTCTTTCTGGTTATTGGTTAGTAAATAACATTTCACATAAAATACAAGGCAAAAAATATACGTGCAAACTCGTTATAACAAAGGATTTGGTTATTAGTAATACTCTTACCAATTCAGTACTTACAAATATACCAAAATAGGATATAGTATGGCAGAAAAAGGTTTTAGAAATATACTTTGGTTTATGGGTGTTGTAGAAGACCGTCGCGATCCATGGAAAATGGGTCGTGTTCGTGTGCGGTGTTTTGATATACATCCAGACTCGAAGCAAGAAGTGCCCACAGAACATCTACCATGGGCAATACCTATTATCGGTTCATATAATCTTGACTACAAACCACCACTTGAAGGGTCATGGGTATTTGGTTTCTTTCTTGACGGTACCGACGCTCAACATCCAATGTTGTTGGGTGTAATGCCGGGTATGCCAACTACCTTTGTTGATACTAAAGAAGGTTTCAATTCGAATTCAGATCAGTATCCTCCACTTAACGATATTTGGCAGCCAGACATGCCAAAACTTTCTCGTGGTGAGGACATTCAGGATGTTGCTAATGTGATTCGTAAGTATGCGTTTAGAGAAGAAATGGCCGGGTACGGTGATATCGAAGAACCATCAACACCGTATAACGCACAATACCCATATAACAAAGTACATGGAACAGAAGGTGGGCACGTTCTAGAACTTGATGATACTCCTGGTTCCGAACGTGTTAATTTGGAACATAGTGTTGGTACATTCATTGAGATGGCACCAAACGGAAACGAAGTTCATAAAATTAAGGGTGATAGTTACACTATTGTAGAGAAGAACAACGTTTTATTCGTTAAAGGTAGAGCAGATATTGTAATCCAAGGGTCTGCGAATGTAACGATTGATAACAATTGCACTTTGAATGTGATTGGTAATATGGAAACTAATGTGTCTGGTGATTATAGACTAAATGTAGCGGGTGGCGTTTATATCAATTCTGGTGACATATTCAGTCAAAAAAGTTCGTCTATTAGACAAGAAGCGTTTTTAGACAGTATTCATCATTATGCTAAAGTAGATTATTCGATGGAAGCAAAGAATAATATCACAATCAATGCTAATACTGGTTATCTTGCATCTTATGCAAAAACAAATGTATTAGTAGAGAGTGATGGTGATTTCTACCAAGACGTATTTGGCAATACAAATATTTTAAGCAGAGCAGGAAATATTGCCGTGGAGGGAGCAAGAATAGATTTGAATACCGATGGCGCAATTCAATTTGACCCGTATAAATCTTCTTTAGAGAGACCTGCGGGTGCGAGAAACTCTCTAAGAACTTTATTGCCTGACCCATTATCAAGAAAGTTTCCGACCGAAGTGCCTGTATCATCAGAACCTTATAGGATATATACAGACCCCGATGAACCAAATCTCGATGAACATTCGATTGATCCTGGAGAATAAACATGGCTCTCAAATCTTATGATTTACCGGACGTAGACCCTTTTGATTATATTGGTGAACCTGACGTTGCTCAAGTGAAAACTGAGGTTCAAAAATTAAACGAAATTGTTCCATCTGCTGCGTTTTCTCCAGACCAGATGAAAAATCTCAAAGACAAAATTGGCGCTCAATTAGAATCGTTAGGTACTTCTTTACCATCAGACCTTGTTGGATTTAAAGCTAAATTAGATACTATTACTCCAAAAACATTATCTTCTGTACTTTATGATTCTGGAGTAAATCCTGCTGATTTTAATGTCGAATCATTCGACTTATCTTTAGAATCCATAACAAATTTACAAAATAGTGTAAGAGGATTTGAAGCGGCTGTGAATGGTGGATGTGATGCTTTAGTCACAGCATTAAACACAAGTGTCGATTTAAGTAAGTTAAGTACTGCTGATATTAAAATGCCGTCAATACCATCCCTTGCTTTTTTTGAAGCAAGTGCTGAGGATCTAATTCGTGAAGCAGCAAAGACTGCAAATGAAATCGCAGAAGACATAGAACAGGAAATCAACAGTGTTAAAGACAATCTTACTACAGCATTTGATAATCTCTCCGAAACGGTTTCTACGTCAATCACTTCTGCTGAAAATTACATCAAAGATGTTGCAAATTCCATTGAAAAGACTTATTCTATTCAGATAGAAAGTACATTGTCCGGTGTGAAAGACAGTCTCGCTTCTCTTAAATCTATTGCTGAATCCTGTGGAGATCATCTTCAAAAAACGACAGAATCTAAGATCGAAAATAATAAAAAATCAGTAGAAACTCTGTCTAAAAAACTTACTGAAACAAGTCCAAATGTTGTTAATGAAATTCAAAAGAATCACAAACAAGCGCTTGATACTTTAAAAGGCTTAGTATCACAAGAAACAAATTTAAAGAAACAAGCAGAGATTGCTGCGTTTATAAAGAACTATGAGAAAAACAACCCTACCGCAAATCTAACTGAAGTTGAAAATGCCGTAAAAAGACAAATAGCGACCGCCTCAAAATATAATGATGAATTAATTAAAAGAAAGATGGATGAAGCCCAAAAGAAAGTTCAACACACTGAAGCAAAATTAAAAGATTTGTCCAAGAAATCAAAGAAAGTCATTGCTAATTCCGGTATAGAAGGTAGACCACTTAAAGGTAAAGAACAAGTTGTTGAGAGTGCTACAGAATGGACTGGCGAAAAGAAAACTTTTGATAAGTCTTATTTTGGTGGTCCTTATAATGCTGAAATTGCAAATCACATTAACACACTACACCCTAAAATTCGTCAAAGATTTGCTGATGCGATGTATGATCTTACAACCGATGAAACTTTAATTGCAGCAGGTATTCGAGCGAGGGTTACTTCTTCAACGAGATCATACGCAAAACAACAAGAACTTTACGACTACTATAAACCTCGCGGCACTCCAGTCGCAAGACCAGGAAATAGTTGGCACAACTTTCAATGTGCGATTGATATTCAGGTGATTGTAAATGGTACTAAGAAAGGTAAGACAAGTAAATATTATACTGGTATTCCTAGACAAATATTCGCAAAATATGGATTAATAAATCCTTTCGCGAATGATTATATTCATTTTCAACCAAAAGAACTACTTTTAAGCCCAAGAACTATTAAATCAAAATTACTTATTAATGGATCAACAGTGAACTTAGATGCTGTTGGTGCCTTGTTAAAGTGATATAAATAAAAATAAAACAACGAGAAAAATATGGTCACACCGTTAACTCAAAGAATTGTTTACTCAGATTTTTATACCGATTTGGATAAACATCCAATTCGGAACACGCTGTTGCGCAAAACAAACGTCGATGCTGTAAAACAGTCTATTCGAAATTTGTTGTTGACGGATAAAGGTGAAAGACTATTTCAACCAAATTTGGGTGGTCATATTCGAGGTATGCTATTTGAGAACATCACCGCTCAAACATTTCTTACGATGCAAGAACACATTAGAGACGTTTTAACAGCACATGAGCCAAGAGCAAATATTATTGATGTTGTTGTCTCAGAAACTTTCAATCAACATGAAATTCAGATAAGTATAGTTTTTACAATAGTAAACTTACAAGAACCTGTTACATTAGAAATAATTTTAGAAAGAGTGCGGTAATATGGCTGAAACCATTATATCAGAATTAGACTTCAATCAAATCAAAGCGCAGTTGAAGTCCTTTCTTCAAGGACAGACTCAGTTCGCTGATTACGATTATGATGGTTCGAATATGTCTGTATTACTAGATATTCTAGCGTACAACACATTTCAGAACAGTTTCTATACAAACATGGCGCTTGGTGAAATGTTTCTTGATTCGGCAAAACTGAAATCATCTGTAGTTTCGCATACAAAAGAATTAAATTACTTACCTAGGTCATATCGTAGTTCTATTGCTAAAATCAACATATCGTTTAGTCCATCTGACTCTCCTGCTGCAATAACTATTCCAAAACATACAAAGTTTACAACAACGCTTGACGGTACAACATACACTTTTTCAACTGATGAGACGAATATTATAACTCCTGTAGATGGAGTGTATAGTATCACAAACGTTTCTGTTTATGAAGGAAGAATTATCAAAGAGTATTTTGATGTTACAGCATCTACAAAATATGAATTAAGTAACAAAAGACTTGATACTAATAGTATAGAAGTTGTTGTTTACGACTCAAATGTTGCTGGTGCTGCTTCAAATTCGTATACTTACAAACCCAATCTATTTGGTGTAAATGCTACCGATAAAGTGTACTATTTACAAGCCTCAAAAGAAGATCAATATGAAATCTATTTTGGACAGAATAGTTTTGGATATGAACCACAAATTGGACAGGTTGTTGAAGTCGCTTATAGAGTTTCTATAGGAGAAGATGCTAACAACGCTAAAACATTTGCATCTGTTGGTTCAATAGATGGATATGTACCAACTGTGACAACACAATCAATTTCTTCTGGTGGAGCAGAACGAGAAACAATTTCATCCATAAAATATTTTGCTCCAAAATCAATACAAATTCAAGACAGAGCAGTGACAGAATCAGACTATAGAAACCTACTCCTAAGTAACTTTTCGGAGATTAACGATGTTTCTGTTTATGGAGGAGAGAGAGTCGATCCACCAAGATATGGTAAAGTTATCGTATCGATTGATAATGAAAATGTTGATGGTATTTCAGAGAACTTAAAAGAGAAATATAAGAATTTTCTTTTAGAGAGAACCTCTCTTGCTATTGAACCAGTAATTCAATCTGCCCAATACATATACGTTAGTGTTACAAGTGATGTGTATTACAATACTAACATTACCTCAAAAACGATAGGCGAGATTGAAACTCTCGTTCGAAATTCAATTTCTTCATATTCAAACACATACTTAAATAGTTTTGATAAAAATGTCAGACACTCTCGATTAGTTCGGGCAATTGATGATACAGACTTTTCTATCGTTGGTAATGACACAGAAATTAAGATGTATGTATACATAGCACCTACGTTGGACACAGATAGCAACTTTACGATAGAGTTTCGTAATCCAATTTTCATTGAACATGAACTTCATATCGATGAAGACGTTTCAAGAAACTTTCCAGGTGTAAAGTCTACATTGTTCACATATAACGGGGATTCAGCATATCTTCAAGATAATGGTTTGGGTGTATTACAAATCTTAACAAACACTGCTAGCGGCGCTTTTATTTTAAATAACAACGTTGGTACCGTTAATTACACTACTGGTAAAGTGATCATTCGTAATATTAACGTCTCTAATTATTCTGGCCAGGGCATTAAAATTTATGTCAAACCAACAACATTAGATATCTTAGGTCCATTTGATAGAATTATCGCAATTGATAATTCTGATGTCACTCTTACGATAAAGGCTGCGACTGACTGATGGAAAACCTATCAAAGACCATTTCTGAATACATAGAGCAACAATTTCCTGATGTCTACAGAGAAGATGGCGACAACTTAGTTGCGTTTGTAAAGGCGTATTTTGAATTTCTAGAAGATACAGAATTCAGCCCAATCAGATTAAATCGTAGCATGTTTGACCATCGCGATATTGACAGAACACTTGACGATTTCATTTATCATTTTAATGACAAATATCTAAATGAGTTTCCGTTTGTAAAGACTGTTGATAATAGATTTGCAGTCAAACATATTATGGACTATTATAGGTCAAAAGGAACTCCAAGAGCGGCAGAACTTTTAATTCGTTTTTTGTTTAACTCTGATTCTACAGTATACTATCCTGGAAAAGATGTTTTTTCTTTATCCGATAGTAAATGGTTTGTCCCTAGATATCTTGAAGTCACTCAATCTTCTAGAACACCCAGTTTTGTTAATACTCAGATTACAGGCTCTGTTTCTGGTGCAAAAGCGTTTGTTGAAGGTATAGTGAGAAAGAGAATTGCAGGAAGATTCATTGATGTAGTATACATCAGCAGCTTAAAAGGCAACTTTATTACTGATGAGTATATCACAAATGATAGTGTATTAGGTGATGCCCCAAGAGTTATAGGTTCATTAACTTCGATTACGATTACTTCTGGTGGTTCTGGAAATCAAGTTGGCGATATTTTCAATGTCACATCTTCTTATGGTCTCCAGGGCAAAGCGAGAATTACAGAACTTGTAGAAGAAACTGGTAAAATTACCTTTGATCTCACAGACGGTGGTTCTGGTTATACACTCGATGATAACACTGATGCGTATGTTGCTGATGCGATGATTGCAGGAGATAATTCAGCGGGCAATTTCAATCTTTACGAAACTATTCAACAGAAAAGAGTAATACTCGACCTTGATTCCGCAACAAACATCAATACACAATATGCAGCAAACAATAATGTTGGCGATACTTTAGAAGGCGTTGATTCTGGTGGCAGTCATGTAGCAACTGGTATAATTTACTCTTTTGCTAATACTGACGCTGGTGGAAATACTGTTACAACATCTTCATCGTATTCTAAAGTAGAAGTTGTTGTAACTGATGGAAGTTTTCTTCCAAAATATTCCGTCGATTTTGCTAGCGCTAATGTCGATTTTATTATCAATGAGACAGTCACTGAAGAGTCTGCTGTTACAATCGAACTCGGTAACATTTCGGGTACATTCTCAAACGACGATGTTGTTGCTGTTTATGTCTACTCTGATCCTTCTGAAGTTGGTGGTGATACAGTAGTTACTAATTATTCTAAAGGTGTTATTTTAGAAGCAAATGATTCTCACCTTACTTTGATTGATGCTTGGGGAGATTTCACTGCTGGTGAGACGATTGGTGTTTATGAAGCGAACGGCACACCAGTCGCTACTGCTGATATCGTATCGTCAACTGTCACTTCAGGTGGTGCTGTTGGAACGATAAAAACAGAAACAGATTCTAATACATGGGTTATCGAATTAACTTCAGGATCTCTTGATGTTGGTAATAAAGTAAGAGGAAACACGTCAAAAGTAGAAGACACAATATCAGCACTCACTGAAACGGGTGTTGTTGAAGTTTGGTTGAATAGTAACTCAAGTCATGATGGATTAAAAACTTCAGTTACGAATACTTCAGTTTCTGGTATGCTTGTAGGTCAAAACACATCAACAATTGGCATATATGCTAATACTGGGTCATTCTATTATACAGAAGATGCCGGATTTACAGTCCAAACAGATAGAACAACAACCAATGTATCTATGGTTATTACCAATCTTTACACAGGAGAAGGAGCAGATTTCGCAGTCGCTTCTCTTTCTGATACCGAATATGTTGAGTTGAATACCGACGATGTTTCTGATACGAATGTTGTTGGACAACCCTATACAAATATAAACTTTGATGGTTCTAACTCTGGCGTTGGGTATTTATCGAGTGTTTCGTCAACTGGAGGTTCTGGATACGCAAATAACCAATATACTCTGTCTGGTGGTGGTGCTGCAAACGGAAATCCAATTATAGATGCAGTTGTTACAGTTACGACGAATGTTAGTGGTGTGATAACTTCTATTGTTGTTGATAATCCAGGCGAAGGTTATTATCAAGAACCAACACTTACTCTTTCTCCAGGTTCAGGCGCAACTATCACTATCGATATGATTTATGGATATGGATTTCCTAAAAATCCATACGGCGATGCGAACACCGACATTGAAGATTTGTTGACCTTTGCAAATACAGAAATTGGTAGTATTGCATCAATCACGACAAATCCAGGTAGCGATTATAACGTAAATCCTTTTGTTTCTATATACAACGAACTTGTTGCGGGATACAATAAACAAGATACTAGACTTGATATCACAATTTCATCTGGTTCGTTCTCGGTTGGTGAGAATATATTATTAGATGGAAATGTTATGGGTGAGATTAAAACTGCAAATTCGACAGTAATATTCTTAAAAAGAACTATATTTGAACCAGTTTGGTCATCAAATACGACAATTGTTGGTCAAACAACTGGCGCAGTTGCAACAATCGATATTAGAGCAACCGACGCTGCTTCTTCTCCAATGGGAGATAATGCTATTATCGAATCATCTGTGACAACTGATGCTGGTACAGCGGGTGTTGTTGAAATTGTCAATTCAGGATATGGATATCTGAATGATAGTAGTGTGACTTTGACAAAAACAGGATCAAATGATATAACAGGTACGGCATTATTAGGTAGACAGGGTATTGGCACTGGATATTGGACAACAACAAAAAGTCAT
>Ga0208542_1001180_pt1 | contig 11246 bp, 13 predicted proteins | sample DEB08_DNA_3_FD_185495 | JGI IMG/M metagenome (GOLD analysis project Ga0208542, IMG submission 185495) | Aqueous microbial communities from the Delaware River and Bay under freshwater to marine salinity gradient to study organic matter... | ecosystem: Environmental > Aquatic > Marine > Coastal ... | reverse complement strand
TTTCGGAAAACATTAGAGCAAGGCAGCAGGGCAGAGGGTTTCTGAAGGCTGGCTGGCTGGGTGCAGCTGACGACATAAGGCCACACCTAAAAGAGAAAAGAGCAAAGCCAAAAGGCCAAGGCAGTTTTAGCCGCAAAGGCAGAGGAGTTGCTGCAAGCATTTTTCAGGTGGGCCCAGTGGCAACAATCGTGAACGGTGTCCCTTGGGCAAGGCATGTGCCAACGGCAGTTAAAGGGCTGAAGAAAGCTGTTAAAGAAGAAACAAGGGACATGCTCTTCTACCTCAAGCGCAAACTAAGAAAAGACTTCAAAGACACTCAAAGGAGGACGAAGTGAGCTACCGTAAACAGTCAGAAGAAGCTTTGAGAGACTACCTGCAGAGCAAGGTGGGCGTCCCTGTCTACGCAGCTACACGCGATGAGATAAAAGGGCTGCCCTGTGTAGTTGTGGCTTATGAAGGCGGGACAGAAAACCCACCCAACACAGGCAACATGGATGTCCAGTTGAACATAATGTTGCAGAGTGAAATTGACGGAGAAGCACAGCCTGGGGCGCTGGACATACATGACACAACTCTCAGCCAGGTTGAGGACGCCCTTTTCTACTCAGGCCTTAATGATTTAAACAGCTACTCCACAGACTTCCATTTCTTTGGAGTCACAGAGCACCAAGGAAGCACCAGGGACATGGAAGACGGTGTGTTGACTGAAACTATAACAGTAACCCTTGCCAGTGCGGCAGGCAATTTCTCATGAGTAAAATTTTAAAAGGCACAGCCGTAACCTACGGCACCAAGACAGGGGGTGGCGTCATACAAGTCAGAGTTATGGAAGGCAGCACTGTCAGGTTTTCGGGGGAAATGTATGCCTCCGAGATTCGCCTCTCCTACGAAGGGGACACAGCGACTGCCACAGACAACCAGGGCGAAGTTGTCAGCGTTGTGGGCTTTAACCACCGCAAGGTTTTAAACCTCACAGGCATTGTTCTTGCCACCAGCCAAACACCAAATGCGGCAGGCGTTGAAAGTGTCACCACAGCTGACGCAGCTTTCTCAGCACCCTTTTCAGTGGGCTGTGATTTGTGGATAAGCTACGGCGGAGGCTCTGAGTGGGAAGAGGTGGACAAAAGTGGAAACGCTGGATGGGTTTCAACCAATAACCCAACAGCGGTGCACAGCACAGGCTACGGAGACTTTCACATAACGAGCGCAGAAAAAACCCGCTCCAGTGCAAACTTTGCAGAGTGGACTCTGTCAGCAGTGGAGCACATACCCATTGACTATGACGGGGCAGGCTCAACAGACAACTCAGACAATTAAATAGAAAGACAATTCAATGAGCAAAATTCTCAAAGGCAGTGCCTTTACGTATGGCACAAAGAATGACGGGGGCACAATTACACTGACCCTTAACGGAGGTGCCTCCAGCGTCGCCATGTTTCCAACCGAAATTCGTTGCAGCTATGAAGGCGACACAAACACAGCCAGCAACAGTAATGGTGAAGCAATAAGCCATTGCAGCTACAACCAGCGCAAAGTCCTCAACTTGACTGGAATAATTGAAGGAGCAAGCGTTAGCACTGCTGACTCAAACTTCTCAACCGTTTTCCTTGTTGGGCAAGATTTAGAAATAACTCACGGAGGTTGGGCTGAGTTAGACACGGGAGCTGAGTGGATTATAACCAGCGCTGAGAAAACCCGCTCCAGCGGCAACTATGCGGAGTGGAGTATTTCAGCAATCGAATACGAAAACGTGAACAACTGATGTCCAGCACTTGGGCAGCAGCAGCAGTGCCAGGGCCTGTCTACGTAGGTGGACAGAAGCTCCTGCCGTTGTCCTATGGGCACGCGGTGCTGCTTGAGCGCGTGGGGATTGTGGAGATTCTCACGCCGATTGAGTTCTGGGGGTTTGTTGGCATTTGCAAGCGCAACTTTAGCCAAGGCTGCAGGTGGCTCAACTGGTTTCTCAGCCCTGTAGGGCAATGGTATTACAGCAAGAAGCCAATGCCAAAAGACTATGACGCCACAATGGCTGAGGCTTATGCATACCTAGCCAACAACATGAAAGTCCCAGAGATAATGGAGACAGAAGGAGGCACAGGTGGTGCCAAGCATGGTGCACACTTTCTGCAGGGCTTACGCTCAGCGGCGCTTTCCAGGCTTAACTACAGCCCCAATGACATTATGGATGCAGGCTTTCTGCAGCTAGTGTGGGACGTGTTGGCATTAAATGAGCAGCAGGGAGGAGCCAAAATAATAGACGGCAGACTAGCTGAGGGCCTTGCTGAGCTTGAAAGGCTAGAGGCTGAAAGGAGAGCAGAGCTATGAGTTTAATGTTCAAAGCTGGCATTGACACAAAGACGTGGGAGCTGGGCATGAAAAAGCTCAAAGCTTCCACGGCAAGCTGGGCCAAAAACACAGCCAGAACTTTTGCAGGCCAAGCTGCAGGCATGATGGCTTTTGAGTCTATTGCCAGGGGAGTTGGTGAGATGTTTGTGGGTGCAGAAGAAACACTGGACGCTGCACTGACTTATGACACGACAACTGACAACATCCAGAAACTGGCAGCAGCAGCTTCAAAGGCAAGAATGCCAATGGACAGGCTTATGGACGCCATCAAGGACTTGTCAGTCAAACAGAATGACGCAGTCAACGGCAGCAAGACATGGATGGAAACTTTGAGCAGATACGGGTTCACCATGGATGACTTGAAGAGAAACACACCTGCAGAAATGTTTCAACAACTAGCCAAAGCAGTCAGCGAAAGTCAGCTGCCTATCAGGGCTCTACAAGCTGACATGGATGACTTGATGAGTGACCCTGGGCATGAGGCTTTTGCAGCAATGAGGCGCGGGTTGTTTAGTGATTTGACCTCTATGCCCGTAACTTACTCAAGACAAGAGCTGGAAGACATGGCTAGGACAAGTGCTCAAGTCAGAGAAGTCAAAAACATATCCAAGGCGCAAGGAGCAAGGTTTCTCCAAGCCTCAACAAAATACGGCACAGCAGGATTGCTTTATGGGGGACTCATGGACGCTGCGCGGTTTACGGGCTCAATGTTTGGTGCTGGGGCCAATAGAAGCGCAGACCAGGAAGCAAGAGAGCAGACAGACAGCAACAACCTCCAAACGATTGCTGACGGTGTCAGCAAAATGAGCAGATGAGTGTTATTCTAAAAGGCAGCAACACATTAAGCTTGGAGTCTGTGACTAGGACATGGACTGAGGCCACAGGCTGGGAGTCTACTTTTCGCTACAAGGGCCCATGGACAGAGGTGGAGTCCAACAAAACCAATGCAATTTATGTGGGCGATGCCACCAGCATTGAGGCACGCCAAGAAAAAGGTGGGTTTGGAGTTCTAGAAGTCACAAAGCTGACAAGCGGCTCAGCGGTTGACCTGTTTGCAGAAGACACTGACGTCTGGACTTTTCAGCCAATGAAGGTGCAGAAAAATGTCTGGGAGCATGAATACTTTGACGACTTAGACGAGGACGACAAGACAGTTGCCCAATACACCACAAGCCCCTACGTAGGCTACAAGTACCGCATAAGGACAGCGGTGGACGCTTACCTGTCCAAGCTTCAGGCAAACATAGAAGGAGGCAGCGCTCCTGATGCAAGCGTGTTTGACCTGGGTTCATACATTGACGAGTTTGACGACCCAGACGGCAACAACCCCAATGCCATGTCAGCAAACCAGAAGAAGCTTGCCATCAGTTTGGCACGCCTTTTGTTAAGTGGCAAAGACACCTACGAAACCTCTAAGTATGTTATAAGAAACACCAAAATTGTGCCCGCCACCTTCACTCTGCCAGTTGTTCATGACAACGTAGAGAAGCAATGGACAAATTCTGAGTTATACGCCCACGTTCTAGACAACGCTGAGCCCTCTTTAACTAAGTATGCCCTGTTAGGTGAAATTGACACAGTTTTTGGTAACACCTACTGGCTCAAAGAAGCTCCAGTGATTAATGAAGTCAGAGGTGGCAGGTTTGAGCTGGTGCAGGAATGGGTGAACATGAAACGCTTAGAACTGGACTCCCTACTCTTCAACTACTTTGGGCGGGCATGATAACTTTTAAGCGTCTCAGAGAGTTCAACGTCTCAGCAGTCCTGCAAGCCATTAAGGAATTGCAAGACGCAGTCCTAGCCCTGCAGCCCATGAAGTCCTCAGGCACCCTCATCAACCAGAGCCCCAAGGGCACCACCATCAGGGCAAACAGGGCAACCAAGTCCTCAGGGGGTGGCGTTGCCCCCACCTCAGACCAGCCAGCCCGCTGGCAGTGACACACTGGGGCCCTACTATGAAGGGCTCTATGTTGGCTTTGTCCAAATTTGGAGACACACACGCCCCAGGCATTCAGCTTGGACTCTCCAGGGCCCGCTACAGTTTAAACCAATGCCAAGCGAGCGCTTTTTCGTCCACAAAGAGGACGGTTCATTAGTCAGGCTGAAAGGCCGCCTTGTCAGATTTTTGGACGAGGAACCACCCACAGGCTCAGACAAGTCAGCCATCCGCACAGCCCTAGAAGTCAGCCCAGATGCTGAGGGACTGGTGCAAGCGGACATAGGAACCTCACCCAATGAAATCCCATTGAACGGGTTTTTGGGCCGTCAAGCATACGCCGAGACTCCAATGGTGCCAGCGCCATCGAGCGCAACATCGCCAGGTGTGCAGGGCGAAATTGCGGCAGATGCCTCATATGTTTACGTGTGCACGGCAAAAGACACTTGGAAACGCGCAGCAGTTTCAACTTGGTAAATTTTAAAACGTAATGGCTTACACAGATAATTTTCCCCAGCGCCCCGTCTTTATGGCTGACTTTGCCAACGGTGGCCGCATTGACCCACGGGCTACATTCAGTCGGTCAGACACCCCGCCCACCTATGCTGCGCCATCGGCGGTGCATTACTGGTCGAACGAAAAACACCTGAGCAGTGAGAACATTTTGCTGCAAAGCCAAACGCTGAACACAACGTGGGCGGCGGTAGATATTGCTGACCCAACTGGGAGCCAGACCGCGCCAGACGGCACTTCAACCGCGTGGCTGCTGACCGCACAAACTGGGTCGTCCAAGGCTCCGTATGTGAGGCAGTCACCCACGTTCAGCGGCTCGACTCAGTACACGATGGTTGGTCACCTCAAGGCTGGGACGGCAAGTCACGGATACATTTCTTTCAGAACTCAAAACGGATATTCAGCATACGCACTGCTCGACTTTAGTGGAGGCACAGTCAGCCACGCTGGGTTTGGTGATTTCACTGGGGTAACTAGTTCGGTAACCGCGCTTGGCTCAAGCTGGTTCAAGGTCACGCTGACAGCAACAACTGGAAGCAATTTAAGCAGCAGCAATGTGGCTGTCGGAATCAGTGATGGAACAACTCCCACATCCGCTGGATACGCTGTGTGGAGCGCGTCTGGTGAGACTATGTATTCGTGGGGAATTCAGCTCGCGAGTACTAACGCCAAAGTCTACGACTCACCCACCACAACCCAGATAAGCCGCTCCTATGCTTCGTCACTCAAATCGGTGGCAACGGCTGGGCAACCCCGCTTTGAATACGACCCATCGTCTGATGGGCAATCAGCGGCTAAAGGAATTCTGATTGAGCAGCAAAGCACGAATCTGGCTACCTACAGCTCCGACATCACTCAATCGTTTTATACGGCTTTTCGTTCAGCCCGAGAATCGAATGTCGCAGTTGCGCCAGACGGAACGCTCACCGCAGATTTGCTGCGCGAAGACTCAAGCTCAGGCAACTCGCACGGTGTGTATTTTGAATACGCCTCCGGTGGAACAACCGCTCAGACAATTAGCGTCTATGCAAAAGCGGCTGGCCGCAACCACCTATCGTTCAGGTTCGACACAACCAACGGTGTATTCGGCAGCGATTTTGTTTATTTTAACTTAAACACTGGTGCGGTTGGCACGACTGACAGTGACATCACTGCGTCCATCGAAAGCTGCGGAAACGGCTGGTATCGGTGCATTGCAACCCGAACCGCGTTGGCGTCTGCGAACGGACGCATCGTGCTATACCTCGCGGACGCAGACAACTCGACTAGCTACGATGGAGATAGCTACAGCGGAGTTTTGCTTTGGGGAATTCAGGCCGAAGCCAATTCAAGTCATGCGTCATCGCTGGTCTCGACTTCTGGGGCCTCCGCAACGAGAGCGGCTGAGTCGTTATCTGTGACTGACTCTAGCTTGTTTGGCACTGGGTCTGGCTCAGTAGTTGTCGAGGCCGGGCCAGTCAACGGCACATTCTACCCGACACTGTTTGACTTAACGGACACGACGACCTCAAACCGAGTGTTGCTACAATCTGGCGGAACCGGAACTCCAACTTCATTGACAGTGGCAGCCGACGGCAATGCATCAGTTGGAGTTGTCAGCGAAGCTGTCACGATGAGCGACCGCAAGTTTGCTATCAGCTACGACACCAACTCATTCAAACTGGTTAACAACGGAGGCGCGGTAAGTGAGGACACAAGTGGCCAACTTCCGCAGCAGTTGAGCAAGCTTAATATCGGCACTGATAATGGCGGCGGCGGCCCGCTAAACGGAAACATCAAGCGCATTGCTGTTTTTGGTGAGCCGTTGTCCGACACCAACCTCCAAGCCATCACGTCTTAACAACAGACACTCAATCATATGTCCTACACAGACTTCTACCTAGCATTCCCAGACAAGGCCACTGCAGACAGTGTGCTCTACACAGACACACCTATTGCTTGGGATAACACTGACCCAGAAAACCCAGTGGTGACTGAGACTGAGTTGAGGCCTAATTTCCGCAACTTGGACGTCCTTCCCCTTGTTATGGAGCAGGAGGGCCAATACGACATTGAGACAGGTGAGGAGCTAGTTGCCCCAGTCTACAGCCCGCTCTACCACGTCAATGTCAGAGCACTCTTAGGCGAGGACACTACCGCCTTGGAAGCCTATGCAGTAACCCCAAACACCCCAGCCAGAGTCTGGGCCTGAGTGAGTGGAGCACACCTGGACTGAGAGCCTAAAAGTGGGGCTAGTTGGGGCGATAGGTTTCACAGTCTCAGGTAGCACAATGGACGAATGGCTAAGGCTTGGCATTGGGTTTGCCACTTTTGCCTACACAGTGGCCAAGGCAGGTAGTGCTTGGCTGGACTTTATTAAGAAACGAAATGAAAAGACTAAAAAACCTTCTTGAAATTGCCCTCCTATGTGGGGCCCTTGTTGCCTTGTCTGGCTGCTCACAACTCAAGTCTGTGGGAGACTGGGTCTATGAAGCAGAGGTAAGCACCCAAACCATTGACGGTGTCGATGTCACCACCACCAACTGGGTGACAAAACCCAACATCAGTGCAGGTGTCACCATAGGCGGGCAGATTGCCCCACAACCTGTGGGTGGCTTAGTTTCCACGGCATTGCTCTCATTGCTCAGCGTGGGTGCCTTTGTGCGTGGGCGGCAATGGAAGAAGGCGGCAGTTAGCGGTGTGGAGGCTGCACAGGAATTCAAGGAAGCTTTGGGCAAGTCCAATGCTAAAGGCAAACTGGAAGGCATTCTGGGCAACCTGAAAACGCAGCAAAAAGCAGCAGGCACCTGGGCCCTCATCAAAAGCATTTTAGCAAAACTTTAAGACATGGCAGCAACACTTATACCCACGACAGACTTCAGAGACTTCGCAAGCACCTCTGCCCCTTACTACGGGCAGAATGGCCTTGAGCTAGACGATGGCTCAAACTACCAAACCCTGACAAGTGGCTCAGGCAATGGTGTCTATTTTGAATTCAATTCAGCGGGCTACCTAATCCTCTACAACGCCAGCTCCAGCCTCAGAACTTTCACATTCTTGCTGGAGGAGCCCAATGAGTATGAAAAGCTAGGCATTGCCTTTACCAATAAAACAGTGTCTGTAGCTGCCAGTGAAAAGCACATTTTGCCTGTAGACTCACGCTACAAAAAGGCAGACGGCAACATCTACATTGAGTCCAGTGGCACTGACTGCAAGCTGCAAATTATCAAGCGCTACACCATCGTCTAGGCTGCACACATGGCGCTGCAATATACAAGAGCGCCCACGGTTGCTAAGGGTGCTGCAATTACCTCCTCTCAGTGGAACAAACTTTGTGACTCCATAAATGACAGGCTTTCTCAGGGAATTGGGGATGTTTCTTGGAGATTGCACTGGTTTTGGCACAGTCTATTCCGCAACCCTCGCAACACTGACGCATCAGGGCAGCTCTACACCCCAGAAGATGAGTGGTGGAAATTCACTTCACATGTAGACGTTGCTGACTACCAATACCCAGCCACCAGCGGCCCTGGCCAGCCTGAGGGGGCCAGCCTAGCCAACCCGCTCAACGGTTTTGTTTTTGGCAACCCTACCCGCGAAATCAAAAGCGAGGCTGGGCGGCTTAACTATGACGGGGCAGACGGCCAGGGAGTGCTGCTACATGACACGGCAGGCAACCCTTCAACGGACTCACGAAAGTGGAATGTAGGACAGGAGCAACGCGGGGCAGTCTTGGCCACTGACACTGCTGATGTCAGCCACGCGAACGCCCTTTTTGCAGCACAGGCTCACCTCCGTTTTGGTTTTGGCCCTTTCTATGAGCGCACCTATGGGGGTTTCATTGCTGGCCCTCAATACATTGGCCAGTGTAGCTCTCCAAATGATGATTTAAATGAATTTCAACTAAAATTCACCAACACCAGCACCAACCCGCACACCACCACCTACTACTCAACGTGCCCAAGTGCCACAGGTGTCTACAGCTACTACAGAGGGGCCAAAAGCTACGTGCTTCTCATGTGGCAGGAGCAAAGCAATGGCTCCAACATCATTGAGCTACCCTTGGACACCTACGTGGAGGGGCCCTACGAGGACAACGCATTTCTTAAGCACCCACCAGGCGAGCAACTAAGCAGGGCGCTTAACTACTTTGTGCAGCCATTCAGGGGCTCAGCTGCTGACCAGCTTAGCAGTAGCTACAAAGTCCAAGAGAAGGCTTTTGACTTTGACAGGTTTTTCAAGAGTCAATACTTCCTAGCACCAGCAAGGGGTGTGACTAACTCTAGCGGAGGCATAGACGCAGTCTACAATGTCTTCAACTTTGACCCCAGCACAGCAGCCAACTCTTTGGGCACTCTCAATGCTACCTCAAGCACCAGTTTTGCCACGGCAACAGACTTTTGCCTTGCTGGTGTGCTTGCCAAGCGGCACTCAGGCACGGGAGAAAAACGGTTTGAGGTGCTTGTAGATGGGGCTGTAGTTACAACCCTGACTTTGCCCAATGGTGTGGACAGTCGGAGTGCCTGGTTTGAAACGCCACACAACGGCACTGTGTCTGTCAGATGTTTGGACGCCATGGCCTCTGGTGATGACTGCGAGGTGCAGGCAGCTGAGCTGCTTGAAATGAAGCCCAGCCATGAGGACATCTACTTGCTCTTAAGAATGGGCAGCGCCAGCACGGCAGCCTTGCAGCGCATTGGTGAGGAGCAACCCAGTCCCAAAGACATCTCAGACGACTACTTCAACCATGGCATGGTATACAATGCCAGTGTGAGTGAGGTGCCTGATGACTTGGTGCACCTGAACACAAACCCAGTTTACAGGGCAGTCTCAGAAGAGGTGAGAAAGCGCCTGAGAATGGCGGACAGGCTTAGCATTGTAGGCTATGAAGTTAATGGAGACGGAAATTCAGTGCTGTATTTCAAGCGGCAAGCCAACCCTGCACTTGTTGAGGCTGATGTCTTTGAGGGCATAGGCCCAAGCCTTGCGCCTATTGCCTCAGGCAGCTTGATTGCTGGCAGGACTTACAAAGTGGTGGGCGGCTCCTCTGTCACCTACAACGGCAGCACCGTCAACGCTGGCTCCACATTCACAGCAGTGTCTGGTGTGGACACCTACACCAAAGCAGGCAGTGAGGAGGTTTATGAAAACGAGGGCATAAGGGCCACAGCAGAGCCTGCAGGGTATGACAACCGCTGGCTCATGCATATGGAGAGCATGAGCTATGCACCCAGCAACTCAAACACTTTCAAGCTCAACTCCTATACGGACATCATAGGTTACAAACACGACAGGTGCGCCTTCATGAGTCCTGAATGGACAGCCCCAGGCAATGGTGAGATTTTCGCACACGTCCAACGCAGTGCCAAAGGAAACTTGATTGCCTCAGAAAGCCCCCCTGGCTACCGTTACATTTTGGGCACACATACCCCAGGCTCTGGCTATGACACATCAACACTGATTGGACAAGCCAATGGGGACGGCACGGCAAACAACTTAGACTGTCAGCCGTCCCTGGAAGCAGAAGGCAATGAGGGCAACTGCACAGGGATGAAAAGCCATTGGAAGGCCTGCAAGATTTACAGGCCTGACTATCAAATTGAGAGCGCTGAGAGGGTAGAGCCACCAGCCAACTCTGGTGAGCTTGCGAGGCTCAAGGTGACACTGAACACGCGCCTAGAACACAACGAGGACGCGCCTGGAAGTGTGTCTGATAGTGCTTCAAGCAGGGCGACCTATTTGTCAAACGATTACACAGGGGCCACAAATGGGGGTTGGCGCTCAGATGAGAATGCTGTCATTGAATACCTCAGGACGTTTGTGGATGGCAGCTCCACTCAGTGTGGGCACAGGATTGGGGATGTAGCTCCAGGTGTGGCCTATTCTAACAGCTACGAGGGGGCCTGCGTGCCTCGATTCTTTTTCACGCGTTTAATGCCCAAAGTCTATGAGGATGATAATTCAGTCTATGACCTCACAGACACCCTAATGAAGACTGAAGAGCTGACTTGGGCTGAGACGATTTTGAAAGCTGTTTGCGGTGGGTTCATAGACTCCAAGAGCACCGTTGAGCAGCTTGAGAGCACTGACCCAATCACAAACCTGGCTACATGTGATGACAAGAGGCTCTATGACTACACCTTTGAAAACCTCATGTTGCAGGCCACAGCGCCCAACTCTCAAAACAGCCAAGAGCCTCCAGCTACTCCACATTTCAGGGCGCTGACAAACGACTTGAGGACTGACCAGGTGAAGTCTTTCGGGCCCTTGCCTGGGCAGCTGGCTTATGCTGACCATTTCAACCAAATAGCCAAGGCAGTGAACCTCCTGACTAGGGCGCGGCTCTATTTGCCCCTGTCCTACAGGCGGCGCTTCATATTCTATGAAAGCTCTGAGTCATTGGTGGGCAGGGTAAGGGCTAAGCAAGGGGCCACAATTGACTGCGTCAACGGGGCAGTGTGGGCTGATGACA
>Ga0208542_1001178_pt1 | contig 11258 bp, 16 predicted proteins | sample DEB08_DNA_3_FD_185495 | JGI IMG/M metagenome (GOLD analysis project Ga0208542, IMG submission 185495) | Aqueous microbial communities from the Delaware River and Bay under freshwater to marine salinity gradient to study organic matter... | ecosystem: Environmental > Aquatic > Marine > Coastal ... | reverse complement strand
CAGCTCCAACAATTTCATTACCTTTATCTAATCTAAAAGTTCCTGCAGTATTAGTTGCAGTTGGAGCATAGGTGTTAAAATCTTCTTGATTTGAAAATCGAATAAACATTGGATCCTGAGTCGATGTATCACCAATCGTTGTTTCAGTTCCAAAATGAAAGACATGTCTATCTCTATCAGATACTTGTGTTAATACTGATGCAGTAGGTGCACCAGTCATAATTGTTGCTCTGTTTGATCTTGGTGAGACTGCTCCTGCGTCCCAAGTAAATGTTCTTCCATTGCGAATAGTTGCAATCAATATTTGTCCAAAGTTATCTAGTGACCAGAGTCCAGGATCTAAAATCACGTTACTAGTTGTACTTGCAGTACCCCACGTGCTTGAACTCCATGTGTCTGTACCCCAACCAAAACCTGGAGTTTGAAAAGTCGGTCCTACAATTACATACGGATTAATTTCAGCTGATCCAGTTCCAGAAGTTGTACCCGCTGAATTAGAAGGCATTGTAATTTCAAATGTATTAGAAGTTATATTTAAAACTTCAAAAGTATTATCTTCAAAATCAGAAGTTGAATATCCTGACCCAGTTGGAACTGTTACAGATGAAAAAGTTACATATCTTCCATTCTGTAAACCATGAGAAGTTTTATTTACGGTGACTGTTGCAGAACCTGTTGTTGCATCAAAGTCAGCTCCAGTAATGGCTGTATCTAATGGAGTAATATCAAAAAAACTATTTTGATCTCCATAGTATAAAAATAAACCTTGAGATGTTCCAATTGCTACATATTTTTCACCAGCTATACTTGTAAAAGTATGTTGTGCCCTTGCCACTCCTGGTAATGTATGATTAGAATCTGTTAATTGCGACCAACCACCTATTTTTTCTGGTAATCCATATCTAAATCTAACAAAATCACCATCAACCCATTGAGATTCACCTCCTGAGTCTGTGATTTGTTTATTAAAACCTGGTTTAAAATTAAGTTTCTGCAGCATAACTAAATAGTTATATCATGCTTTAAAATCAGAAGGAAGTCCTAAATGTGGTCTATTATCAAACTTATTTTTATTTGATCCTTCAGTGGCTTTATTATTATAGTGTAAAAAAACTTGAGCACAGTTATCCCCTTTAAACTCTTCTCTCCAATGTTCTAACTTATCTCCTTTATAAACTAGCATATCACCAGGGTTTAATTTAACTTCTATACCTTTACTTGTAGAAGGAATATATTTACCATTTTTTTCAAAACCATCAGATTCATTTGCTGCAATATAAATAGGCCACTCGTCTCCTCCAAGATTCATCGTAGTAGATATTTCGCAACTAAATCTATCTTTATGTCGATGTAGGATATCTCCTTTTTTATAAATTCTAGCATAAGCATAAGTTTCAATAAGTTTTAGCTCTGTAATTTTTTTCATAACAGGTTTTACTTCTGTAAGTAAAGTTTCCATTGCAACGTCTCCATAATGAGAATAAGTTTCAGGAACTTGTGTATCATTCCATACACCCCAATATGTTGTAAAAGGTGAAATGTATTTTGAATCAAACAAAGTTCTTGCAACTTGTCTTTTTAGTAAAAAATATTTATAAACAAAATTTGCAATTTTAGGGTCAATTGCTTCCTTTATTATTGTAAATCCATTTTGTTTAAAGTTCATTTTTTCCTCGTTTATATTAATTTTACATAATTGTCTTTTACTTTTTTTAAACTTAAATCAAAAGCTATTGTTATTCTCTCTTCTTCAGAATTATGAACACTTGTATAATGAGGTATATTGTTTTGAAATAAAGTTATTTTACCAACTTCATTATTTGAATAATATACTTCAGGGTCATTAATTTGATTTATGGGATTTATATAGTTTGTAGAAGTATCTCTACATTTAACAGAAATATGTCCTCCTAAATATGTATCTGGAGTTGTTAAATGCATATGAGGACTAACTTGTTGACCTTTTGACATTATGTTTACCCAACATTGAGCATAAAGATTTTTTACTAAAGGTTGTTTCATTATATTCAATATCTCGTTATGAAAATTAATTATTTGTTGTTTTATTTTTTTTATTTGTTTATTATCCCATGTTAGTACATTATAGTTTGAATACCTTGCCGTAGTGCTATTTTTTCCAAGGTTGGTATATCCATCAATATTTCCAGATGTTCTTGATAAAGGTAGATCTAAAATATATTCTTTTTTACTTAAAATAAAATTAGTTAAATTTTCAAAGTCTATATTTTCTAAAAAAGATTCAAATATAAAATAACTCCACTCAGGTGCAAAAAAAGTTCGTTTAGGTTCACTTTTAAAATTAAATATATTTATCTTCATTATTTAAATGGTCTCCCTAAATTCCATATTACTAATGAGTATCTAGTTCCTTCCGTAACTGGTTTTACCCTATGCCAAACAAAACTTGGAAAAACAACTATACTTCCTCTTGGTAATATTTGTGTACATTCTGCTGTAGCGTTAGCATTATCAAAATTATTTCTAAAACTAAATTCCAATTCCCCACCTTTATAGTCTTTTTGATTAGACAATGAACATGTTACAGATAACTTTCTTATTTTACCATAAAGATTTAAATCTTTTGAATTATCGTAAGGTTCTTCGTAACTATCACAATGCCAATCATAATGTTGATTAAGTTTATATTTTGTAAATTGACATGCCTCTGAAAAATCCCATTCAAAGTTCCACCCTGCGTTTTTATTTGCTGTATGTATATATGGATGTATTTCTTTATAGATCCATCGTTCCGATAACCACACTATATTAGAATCTCTTTTTCTTTTTAAATCTAAAAGTTCTTCTTTATTTAAATCTGCATTTATTTTAATATTATTTTGTATAGCTAATTCTTCATCAGATAAATGTTGATTCTCTGGTGTTCTTTTAATATGTTTTATTTTTTCTTTAATTTTTTGTTGAGTTCCAGTTAAAGCTAAAAGTTCTTTTTGTTGATTACCATATTTAATAACTTCATCACAAAATCTAGGAGTTAAAGCAGAAGTAAAGTACCAAAAGTTATTTTTTAAATTCATAAATTTCTTATGGTATAAAAATACTTTTTAATAAAAGTAAGTCAATAGATAGAAAAAAAAATATTAATTACCTGTTGCAATCCAACTTGATAAATCAGGATCCCATGCGAATTCATTTGAAGGATCTGAATTATCATAACCAAGCCATCTTAAATTATCTTCGTCCCATGTAATTCTATAATAAGCACCGTCACCGTATGTTATAATTGATGGATATGCTACTGGAGCTTCGTAAGAAGCTGTTGTTAAATTTAACGTCCATGAATTATAGGGTTGTGGTGAATAAAAAATATCATTAATTGGATCATAGGTAAAACCAACACCTGCATAGTTTCCTCTAAATGGAGTTCCTCCATTTAAGTGTTTATTTTCCCGTGTATTATAGGAAGTTCTTTTCCAATAAGTGTCTGAAATATTAGAATAATCTATAAATGGATCTTTTGGATGATTATCTTTTACCCATTGCTCTAGTTCAATAGAATTTTCTCCTCCATGATCAATAGCTTGTTGTTCACCTATAACAATAACTCTTAATACTTTATTATTATCAGAATTAATTTCTGCAAAATGAGCCATAATTAATCACCTTTCCAATCTCCTGTTTTTCTATAACCATATACTTCTTGTATGTTCCAAACTCCAGGAGCACTAAAAACTGCAGGTTGTGAAATAGCAGGTTCTTTTACTAACACATATCCAGATCCACCAGCTCCACCACTTGTAGAAGTTCCAAAATGTCCTCCACCACCAGAGCCTGAGTTTGTGTCTCCAGATGGAGCAATTAATCCACCAGGTCCATTTACTCCTGATCCACCTCCACCAGTTCCACCAGTTCCACCAGAGGCTGCTGTTGAGGCACCTCCTCCGCCTCCCGCAAAGTAAGCATTAGTTGGTCCAGGGCTTTTTGCTGGATAGTAGGGTTGTGGTGCTGCTCCAAAATAAGGTGCTGTATTAGTTCCTGCCCCACCAGGTCCACCTGTTCCTGGCCAAGATCCTCCTACTGATCCTGATCCTGAAGATCCTCCACCTCCGCCTCCAGAGTATGAACTTGCAGGTCCACCAGGATTTCCTTCTGGAGGTGAGTATCCTCCTGCGTTTCCAGATCCACCTACACCTGAACCTCCACCAGGTGTGTTTACCCAAGTTCCTGCTCCTGATCCTCCAGGAACAGTAGCACCACCTGAGTTTAACATTCCACCTCCACCTGTTGAAGATATAGGAACACTTGATCCAAATGTAGAATTTGATCCAGATTGAGGAAGACTAGCAGCAGTCCCAGGACCTCCAGCTCCAATTGTAACTGGAATTGATGATGAGGGAACAGGATGGTTTTCTAAAATTCTTAATCCACCTGCTCCACCTCCTGCAACTTGTCCACCTCCTCCACCAGCAATAACCATAACTGTAACTTGAGTTGTATAAGTCCCAACTGTAAAAGCAGGGTTAGGTGATGTAAAACCTGTAATAGTTTCAGGTTGATTAATTTCGGGTGTGTTAACAGGATCTTGTTCTGGTCCTATGATTCCGCCATTCGACATAGCTATAGTACCTCCCTATTAAGATAATTCTTCGTAATTTATTGTAATAGTTAAATCACTGTTTGCTGAAGCTCCCGCTTCAATGTTGTCGCCTTCTTCTAAATAAAGTGCTGTGTTTTTGTCACAAACAACTAAAGTTGCATCGGCAGGTACAGCGATTGTACTTGCTATTTTAATTGGTGACCCACCACTTTTAGTGATTGCTACTGTAGCATCTGCAGAATTACTTCCATCAATGTTTGCTATAATAATGCTATTTACTTTAAACACTTTTCCTGAAGCTGCAGAGTTTAATAAAATTTGAGTTGTTAATGTTGTAGTTAATGTTGCTTGTACAGACTTAGCTGTAATTGTAGAAACATTTACTAGATTTGGTGCTGCCATTTTTTATCTCCTATATTTATATTATTAACCTAAAATAAATGCCATTGCAACAGCTTTATTGCTGAAACTTAAATTACCAGAGCCATCTGTTACCATAGCTTGTCCATTTACACCACTAGATGTTGGTAAAGTAAATTGATTAATTGTGTTAATATTGGCATTTAAATCAACTATATTTGTACCATCTGAGTATAAAAGTTTGGTTCCTTTATCAGTAGTAGACCAAGTGGCTCCTGTTCCAGAGCTTGTTTTAAAGGTCACTGTAAAGGCTCCTGTAGTTGCATTTTCTACAGTATATGTTTTTTCAATTCCATCTGGAATTACTACATTCACGTTAGATGTAATAGTCCCTGTTAATTTTAAAACTTGATTTTTACCATTTGATAGTACCCCATTTGAAAATGTTAGTGTTGCTCCTGTCGTTGCATTTAAAGCAACTGCATCATAACCACCAATTGCTTGCTCTAGAATAAGTAAATTTGTATTAGTAATTTGTCCCCAAGTTCCTGAATTTTCTCCAGTCGCTTGTACAGTTAATTTTAAATTTGCCGAAGTAGTATTAGCCATATTTTATATTCCTTAAATTATATTATAATATTTCATTTATGCAGCAGTGTCAACTTCCGTCCATGGTGAGATTGTTCCTGTATTTACTTCACTCCATATTACATTTTTGACACTTCCTTGAGCCATTGTCATTGCAATTCCAGTTACTTCTGCACTTGCATCATCTGCGGTAGCCGTACCTTCTTGCATAGTCAATTCTTGACCAGTTACATCAATTAAACTATTTGCATCTAAAACAGCTGTTCCAAGAGAAGCGGATAAAGCAAAACCGGTTAAAGAAATATTTGCATCTCCAGTGACATATGGAGCGTTTTCTTGCATAGTCAATTCTTGACCAGTAATATTAACATCTGCATTAGCTGTAATAGATACATTTCCTTCAGCTAAAGATAATAACTCACCTATAGGACTTGCTATAGTATTTGCATCTAAAACAGCTGTTCCATCTGCAGCGGTTAATGCTTGTCCTGTAATATCAACATCTGCATTAGCAGTTGTAGTAACTGAACCTAAATTAGCGGATAAAGCTTCACCTGTTGGGAATGCAACAACACCTGCAAAAATATCAACATTACCTTCTGTGATAGTTATATCTTGACCAGTTAAAAAAACAGTTACATCAATAATAACACCAGGAGATGTTTCTGCTATGGTAAGTTCTTGACCGGTTACTTGTACATTAACACTGGTTGAACCTGTAGCTGCAAAAGGACTTTCTGCAAATGTAGTTATTCCAAAAGCCATATTCTAGGCTCCTGTTTTGTTTTCTTTTTTCTCTTCTTCTTGAGGTAATTCTTTTTTTAGTAATTCAGAATAATGTGCTTGTAGTACTGTTAAATCATTTAACTGCATTGAAATTTGTTGTTTTTGAACACCAATATTTTGTAATTTTTCTACACAAAGTTTTCCTTGTGGAGATAAGTTATCTGTATCATATTCTTTTTTATCAAAATTAAATTTCATAATATTTTAACCAAATACCATAGCTAATACGGTTGCCGTTCCTCTATTTGTTATAGATGCACCACCTCCAGAATAAGTTGTTGCAGTTAATGTTCCACTAACATCTAATTTAGATGCGGGAGAAGTTGTACCAATACCTACGTCACCAGCACTAGTGATACGCATACTTTCTGTAGCACTACTTCTAAATCTAGTAACATTTGCTAGTGAAGCATGAGTACTACCATATACAGTAATATTTCCACCCACATTAGAGTTTGTTCCGCCCGCTAAGGCAATACTACTAGTGTCATTAGTTGAATGTATTTCACCATTGCCATCGAAATTTAATTCGTCTGCTGTAACTATTCCAGTAACATCTAAAGTAGTTCCATCAAATGTTAAATTAGCTTCTGCATTCATGGCATCTGTACCAGTTGCAGTTAGAACTCTGTTGTTAGAGCCATTTGACATGAAGTCAGATACATCTACAGAAATAGAATCTGCTGCAACGTCAATACCAGTTCCTGCTCCTACTGCAAGAGAACCAGAAGTTGTGACCGTTCCTGTTAATCCATTACCACCAGAAACAGAAGTTACAGTTCCTGTGTTTGTAGTAAATCCAGAATCATTATTAAATCCTGATATATTAATATTTGCTTTTGTTAATTTCTTTTGAGCACCTACTGAATCTACTACTGCAAAAAAATCACCATCTGCATCTGAAGTTGATGTAGTTAATTCGTCTAAATCTACAGCTAATGTTGGAGTAGATCCTTCACCAGAAGCTGCTCCTGTAATACCTTCTCCTGCAGTAATTGAAGCTACATAGTCCCCAGTAGTATCTGTCGTTAATGTAACTGTGTTTAAAGTTGCAATTGAACCTAATCCTAGTGTCGTTCTTTGTGCTGCAGCATCTGCATCGTCTAGTAATGCTTTACCTGCAGTTGTTAAATCAAAAGTTCCTGCAGTACCAACACCTGTAAATTGAATCCCTTTATCTGCTGCTGAAGTTAATCCTCCAATTGCAGCAAGTTCTGCATCAAGCCTTGCATTAGCTACTGTTCCAGTCGCTAAGTTAGATGCATTTAAATTTGTTAAGTTAGATCCATTGTTTGCAACAATGTTTCCGCTTGAATCTAGTATGACCGCTTTAGATGCAGGAAGAGTACAAAATACATCTTTAGTTCCTGCAGAAAAGTTTACTGCAGCATCACTATTAGATGATGATAAAATTGTATCTCTTGATAAAGTGTCAGTTGCAGCATCTGTTACAGTGCCAAGTCCTACTTCAAACTCACCATTCTCATTTACAATCGAATAGTAAGTTGTGTTAGCGTTACCAATACCTGCAACAAAGGTTTCAAATCCTAAAGATGCTCCGTCTAAGTTAAGTGTACCTGTACCAGTAGTGGTCGAGGTCTCTTTAACCCTGTCATTTACAACTAATGCCATTTAACCTCCTATTAACCAGAGATTCTTAATATAGCTGCCGATGTAGTAAATGCTGGAAACTGTACTGTGAAAGTTCCTGATGTAGCTGTTTTATCCGCTCCAAAATCTAAAACTGCAACTGCTGCATTAGTAACTGCAGAAGATGTGTTGTAGATTAATGCACCTCTAGCTGTCAACGTTACACCTGTGAATGATAAATCTGCAAAGTCAACAATTGCAACACCTGATGCAATTGAAGTATTTTGACCTGTTAAATCACCGCCGCCTGCTGTGTAAGAACCACTTGCAGAAACTTCTTGAGTAGTTGTGTAAGAAGTAGTCGCTGAGTTTAGAGTTGCTGAAGAAGTATAAAGAGCTAATTTAAATTTATCACCACCTGATGCAAAGTTTGCATCACCTTCCAGTAATTGTTTTTTAAACGCATTTGCAATCGCTTGTGTTATAGCCATAGTTTATCTCCTTATTTTCCTCCGACTCGAGGAACACCTGATTGATATTCATCTCGTCTTCGTCTTCCCATTTGTTCTATAGAGAAGCCTTCAACCACTTGTTTATACTTTCCTTCATATAATTGCAAGAGATCATTTGGCCCCTTTAAGAAGCTGTAAGCTTCAACTAAGCATGCATACAAAAGTCCGTTGGGAAAATACTTACTTAGGTATGTTGTTGTATTTGTACTCGATAAACCTGGATCTTTCAAGATATAATTTAATTGAATTTCATAAGTTGAACTTGGTGTAGGCGCTAAAACAATGGTGTCTTTATCCCACATACTGTAATATTTAGGTTCTCCTGTTGCCCCTGTTGAATTATATTCAGACATAAAACTTGTATCTCTATACTCTAAGAAGTTTCTAGTACCACCTGCTCCACCATCTACAATTTGAGCTGATCGAACCACTAATAAATCAGCAGGTACATCTATAAATCTTTGTGAAGTAATTAAATTTGCTGTTGCATATCTTCTATTATTATCTGAATCAACATCTCTAAATATTCTAAATTCTGCATTTTCAATAATGCCATCAACAATTGTAGATGTTAAAACATTTGAATCTACTTCTGTGTAATCTCTAATTTTTTGTACTAATTCTGCGTATGTCATATTAACCTTGTAACGTCACTGGTCCTGCAGTGCAGCTATCGCCTCCTCCGTATACATCACCTGAAGTAGCAGTGTCACTACTTGCAAAGTAATAGTAATTAGTTGTGTCCGTTATATTACCACTTGAATCTATTTTGCCAAGTATAATACTAAATCCTGATGCATTATCTATATCAGTTACACCATCAAAACTAGGTACATCTCCAAAACCGGTTGCATTACTTGGTCCTCTAAATCTAACAATGTTACCTGTTGATCTATTATGAAAGGGTTCATAAACATTTATATAAGTTGTACCGGCATAGTTAATTGTTTCAAATGGATTTGGATTTAATAAAATTAAAACTTGTGGTTCTGTTCTATCCGGTCTTGCATTTTCTAAACCTTGTGGATCTGCAGTATGTGGTTTAGGTTCTAGTTGTGGATGCTTTGGTTCAAATTCAGAAATATGGACTCTTGATCCATTCCATTCAATAACCATTTCTTTGTATGGAAAAGCCATACCTGATCTATCAGAAATAAATTGTGCGTATTTACCATTTGATTTAGACATTTGGATAATAAGTTTTTGGGGTTATAAAAGAACTTGATGAAGAACCATCTTCTTCTAATGCTCTTTTCAATTCATCTTCATACAATAATTTCATTTGTTGAACGAGTTGTGGATTGAATTTTTGTGATAAATAATATGCAAGTCCTGCTACCATACAAGGTACAAATCTATATGGTACATCTGCTTCATTACTGTAGGCCCCGGCATCCTGAATCCGGCTGACATAATAGTAGTTTAAAAAGTTTCCGGCTTCTGTTGATCCAGGAGTTAAATATAAAGTTATAGTTACTTTATCAATAAATCTTTGTACAAAATATTGTGACGGAACACCGGTAGATGTTTTATTTGCAAACGCTTGATACTCAGATCTATTTATTTTTGTAAGTGGTGTATCAACACTAGATGCATTTCTATAACTTGCTTCTAAAATATCATCAACACCATAAACTGCATTTGCATCTGAAGTACCATCATCAGTTGATCTAAACATTGTGTATTCTGCTTGACCATCTACTAATGTAATAGAATTATTTTTTACTTGCCAATAATGCAAACCTCTATTTGCCCATTCTTGAAACATTATGTTTAAAGAACGTCTAGCCGTTTTTATATCATTACCAGAATAATCAAATCGACCTACACGTTCGTAGGCTTCAGTAATTATATCATCAATATAAAAACTTGATTCAAATGTTGTAGTACCAGAGGTTGCCATTGGTCCTCCTATTTATCAATTAATAGCGTAGCCGCAGTCAAATTTTGAATTGCAGAAACTGTCATACCACTTTCAAACAAGATACCATCTTCAGGCATGTTAAATGAAAAAACATCTCCTGTTGGAACATCACCTTGAAACTGTGTTCCATTTACATCTTGTAAAGTAATAGATCCATCACCACCACCACTGTTGGCCATGATAATTCCTCTAAGTCTAGTTCTGCCAGCGAACACTTGACCTGTAGCTGTAACTCTTATTGCTTTTACGTCACCTTTAGCTGCCATAGTTTATCTCCTTAAATATTATTAAAGGAGCCCCGAAGGGCTCCATAATTAATTACGCATCAGTTGCAATGTCTGCACCATCTTGAACTCTTTTCCAAGTAGTTCCATCAGAAAATGCATAAGTAGCAGCGTTAGAAAATCCGTTAGAAACGTAAATCATAACACCATCATTATCAACTGCACTTAAAGTTTCTCCTGATCTTGTACCTGATGCAATCGTAACAGTTGATGCATTAGAAACAGTCCAAGAAATTTTTCCACCTTGTTGTGTATCACCAGCGTTTTCGTTAGCACCACCAATGAAACCATTAAGTGCTACGACTGGTCCTGTGAACGTAGTATTTGCCATAGTTATATCCTCCTAGTTATTTCTACATAGTCTCTAGGCCGTCGACTATACGCGTCTATGCAGAATTTTATGTATAGTGATTAATTTATATACTAGTTTTTAATAGAGTGCAAGAGATCCCTAGGAATGATTGACGTTTTCAACGATGTATTAGTCCTTAATTAACCAGCGTAAAGATGGATTTCACCATCTCTAGGATTGGTTTGGACTTGCTCTTCCTGTTGCCTGATGATTGATCGAATTACTGTTTTGATCTCATCACCAATAACAGACATTTCAGCGGTAATTTGTCCCTTGTTTTCAAGAA
>Ga0208542_1001175_pt1 | contig 11284 bp, 12 predicted proteins | sample DEB08_DNA_3_FD_185495 | JGI IMG/M metagenome (GOLD analysis project Ga0208542, IMG submission 185495) | Aqueous microbial communities from the Delaware River and Bay under freshwater to marine salinity gradient to study organic matter... | ecosystem: Environmental > Aquatic > Marine > Coastal ... | reverse complement strand
TGTTTGGTAGCGATTGATGACCTATCCTTAATAATACCACCATACCCAGCTGGAAACTGTATAGAGATGCCTGTTTTAACCAACCTAGTTTCGTGTGGTGCAATCATTAGTGGGTCTGATGCATATAAATCATAACCTAAATCACCATCATGGGCCTTGGTAGGTAATGTTGCGTTTTGATTTAACCGTTTTACTTTCATGGACTCTCCTTTTGGTTCTTCCCATTTAATATCAGATATTGAAGAATTGGAGTATGTGGTGTTATTTACTCTATAGGCATGAACATCACCAAATGTTAAGTTTTTCCAAACTGCCATAACTAACCTCGTATCCGTTTGAGTTTCTTTTCAATATTTTGTTTTTCTTTTAGACCATATACAAATTCTTTGACTATGCCGTCCTTATACATCATAATCATAGGAATGGCTTTAATCCTAGCTCTTTCTTTTAATTCTGGACTGTTATCTATGTTAACCTTATAAAATTCAATCTCTGGATTTTCTCCTGCTATTTCAGATACAACAGGTAACATTTCAACACAGGCTTGACACCAATCGGCGTAATAATCTACTACGAATGGTTCACCTGATTGTAACTTTTCATCCATCAATTCTGTTGTGAGCTCTTGCATATCATATCTCCTTTAAGTTGATTACACAACTTCACATCCACCACCACCACACGCAACTTCACCTTGCAAATCAGTAGAATCTTCAATTTCAATTATTTTGTTTACATCTACTTCACTCAAAGATTCCATCATCTCATTATAAGTTTTTTCATCACAATCTTCAAATGGTGCCTGAGTATAGGTGTGGTCTGAGAATGGCAATACGGATAGAGCTGTATACATATTACGATTATGCCACATCCAATCACCAACCTTGTCCCACTCGTCATCCTTGATAGATACCGTAGTGGATACATTGTTTTTATTCTCACCCTTTCTATGACCAGCTCTTACCCAATCACCCCAAACGGTTTGAACACGACTCAATAGGTCCATAGCACTTTCTTGTCTTGTAATTGCTCCGTTAGGTGCCTTTTGGGGAACCTGAATCACGGCTTGTTGTGTTGGTTTAAAGAACTCATCCTCAATCATATCTGGGTGGTTCGTAGCAAGGTAATTGTAAATTGCTTCATTCTTACCCACTCTTATTCTACGAATATAATATGCGTTGTGCCAGGCGTGAATACCACTACTGGAACCCAAGACTAATGATGATGTCCCTTCGGGCTTGACCGTGGTTGTTCTGGCGGCAGGATTAATACCGAGCAATCCAGCAACTCTCTTGTTTTCATCCTTGACCACACTAGCAGCTTCCTTCATGTTCAAATCAAGAACACGACCAGAAGCAATACCTGTCATTGACACACCGATTAGTGCCTCTCGTTCGGTGGTCTTCTTCCAGATATCACGGAGATAATGGAAATCCGTATATGATGCCTGTAGAGTAGCGATAAACGAAGCGGCTTTTGCTCGTGCGTTATAGTCATCTTGGTCAACTACATCTGATGCATTAATAGTGACCAAGTTACAGAACTGGTATGGTCTAAGACTAATTTCAGCACAAGGGTTCATTCCCCAATCTTTATCGTTGGTAAAGAAGAAGCCGGGTTCACCAGACTTGGACGCCTCAATCTTCTTCCACAATTCCATAAATGTTTCCTTGTCAATCTTATGACGAACAATAACGGCACTATTGTTTGCTCTAGCAAGATGTGGTTTAGTATCCCACCAACTACCAAACTTACAAGTCAACATTTCATTGTCATCAAGGTCAAACAAACTAATCATCGCTGACCTACGAATACCACCAGACAATACTGCATCGGCAATATAACAATTGATTTCGTGAACCTCAAACGGGGTTAGTCTTTCGCCATCATTCTTTCGGTCAAGTACCTTACGAACATTGTGTAGACAGTCATGTAGAGGTTCTGGGCCGGGAGCCTTACCACCACTTGTGATGAGACGAGCGCCCTTTGGACGAATATCACTAAAATCAAATAATGGTAGAGAACGACCAGCAAAATAAGCCTTCATCAATACCTTAACTGCGTCGGCCCATCCCTCAATACTATCACCCACCAAATAACGTCTGGTCTTTGTTGGTTTACGAATTTCCGGCAACTTATCAACATGATGTTGCTGGACAGAATAACCAACACCTGTTCCAGAAAGTAGTAGGAACATTACTTCACTAAAACTTTCATAACTATCCATTGGAAGATAACAACAATTATACAATCTAGCATTATTAATCTCAATTGGTTTGCCACCAAATTGCATTGACCTCATACTAGGAAGTATTTTTCTGTCATGTACAAACTCATAAGCGTCTAAAATTTCAGATTTTAAATGTGGATATCGTTTAATATGCATCATTTTATTTCTGATTACTATTTCATCCCAATTTTCTCTACGATTAAGTTCTGGAATGAACTTGGCATATTTCATGTGAACGGTCACATCCGATAAAATTTTAGACGCTAATTGCATTGGTACTTCTCCAAGAGGGGTTAAGGTTAATTGTGTGAGTTACAGATTATTCGTCTTCAGACTGAAAACTTTTGAGTTTGTTAGCAAGGAACTTTTTCATGTTCTCTTCACCTTTAGCCATAGTTTCCTGCAACTCACTACCCTCAGAAGATGTTGGGTCATGAACATCTATTTGACCCTTTGATGTATCCATTTTTACGGGCAAAGTAACTCCGTCTGCACCAAATCTATTCTTGACTATGTGCAACCGAGCAGTATTATTAATCTTGTCTTCAGTCTTACGGCTAAGTGAAAGTAGAACATCAGCTGTTTTAACCTTGTTATAACTCTCACCGATTTTATCGGCTTCAATTACTTCATCATTAATACTGGACCGTTGTGTCTGACTTGCGGTCCAAATTGGAACTTGTAGTTCTCCTGCCATTGAACGAAGTTCCTCATAAATATACCCCAATTCCTCATGTCTAGCATTAGAACGAGTAGGAGTTTTCATCAAGTCGGCATAGTCAATGATTATCAAGTCTGGTTTAAAATCATGGATTGATAAGTAATCAATATGCGATAACAATGTATGATACGATGCCGTTCTTGTTGGAAAGTATTTAATAAGTAGTCTACCAGTTACCTTTTCAATGGTAGATTTTACCGTTTCTAGGTGGTGCTTTAGAGCGGATGGTTCAATTCCAGTGAAAGAAGTGTCATATCTGATACCTTGATAGTTCTCATTCAACTCATATGTGTAGTGAATTACCCGTTTTCCTTGTTGAAGTGCAGCCTTACCCAAGTGAGTTAAAGCCCAAGACTTACCAATACCAGAAGGTGCAGCAATAACACCTAACTCGCCGGGACCAAGACCACCATCAAGATACTTATCAATGATTTTCCAACCAGTAGGTAGTGTATCTCTGGAGGCTTCTATGTGTCTCTTCTCAAAGTCCTCGTCCCACCGAAGTCCAATGTCTTTCTGTGTTCCCGCTTTCATTGCACTATCAATCATCAACTTGATTTCTCCGTATTGACCACGTTGGAGTAAATCAGCAGAACGCAGGATAGCATTCTTCAATGTTTGGTTTTTACTGAATTCAAGGAACTTATCCTGAACATACTCAAGGTCTGTGTCAGTAAAATGTAATTTACTGTTCTTGAGTTGGTCTAAAACCTCAACCTTTAGACTTTGATTTTTTTCTATCTCACCAAACTCTGCACGGAAAAATTCCATTGTAGGATTTTTTCTATACTGAACATAGTATTCAACAATCTTTGATACAATCCACTGAGATGCAGTGCTGTCAAAGAAGTTTGGATTGATAACATCAAACGATTGTGCCAGGAATGACCCGTTACGAATGAGTGATGCGATTACCTTACTTTGAAACGAACTCCCAAATTCGGTTAATTTATCTACATTGGAATTATAATCTATAGTCGGTGTCATTAATAACCTTTAATTTTGAATTGTCTTTTAAGATAACAGCGCCTGTTCTATTTGTCAATATGTGACCAACGTTCTCCTGAAATTATTCTACTTATTGTTGAAGGGGAAACATTATATTTTTTAGACAAATTTGCTTGAGTTATTTTTTTGATATTATATCCATTTCTAATATCAATGATGTCAGTTTCAGTTAATTTAGAATTTTTTTTATTATTATAATGCGATTTACGAATTTTTTGGTTGATTTCATTTCTTTTTTCACAAGATATATTATTCCAACCAATTGACATTTGTTTACTACGATATTGTTTCTGTTCCATTGTCATATTTTTATAAAGTTTTTTTTGTGTAATACTAAATGTTTCTTTTCTGTAGTCTAACTCTTCTTGGGATAAATTTTCCCAATACAATTTAGTTTTAATGGACATTTTTTGTTTAAAATCATCCATTTCTTCTTTTATTTTATTTGCCCAAATTTCTTTTCTTTGTTGTGAACCAATTCCATCGCCACCGAGCGTTTGATTAACAAGATTTTCTAATCCATATTCTGCAATTATCTCAACCTCTAAAGCATATGCTTCTTCATCGGTCAAACCTCTCACAATTATCTCAGCAGTAAATCCTGCTTTATTGACTACCCTATGCCAATGTTGATTCCGCCCCCGTGTCTCTGTTGCTCTGTTACCACTCCCCTTACCTACGTAGAAGACCTCCCCCGTGTCATTCGTTCTGTGCAGATAGATATATGCCATAATATAGCTCCAAAGAGAAACCCCACTCAGTCCACCCTCTTGCGAGGTTTGCGATGGGACTAAGCGGGGTTCTCAATGTCTGGTTAGTGGGTGGTCGCAACTCCTCTCACTTACCTATATAAATAGTCAAGTCACGAACCAAACCTCATTAGGGGTAAGAAGGTTTGTTGCAACCAAAAGTCATAGTTTTGTATAGCAGGCAATACATTGTATTCCTTGAGCAACTTTGTCAAGTGGGGTTTGTCAAGAATTACTTCACTCTCATTAATTCTATTCAACACCTTCATCTTATTCATATCACTCATATTTGCTGATGCTAGTGACATAAGATATAAATTTCTTTCTAAGATATCACCACTATCGGCAATCTTTTGCATAACCTTTGATTTGTGTGCTTTTGATATATCAACCAAATCATCTAACTCCAATCTGGTTTGTTCACCCAATTCAGGAACAAACTTCAATAAGGTTTTAGTTCCCAAACCTTTTATGCCGGGAATGTTGTCACTATTATCCCCAGTCAAGGACCTATACAGTAGAAAGTTATTAGGATGGATTTTGTATTCATCTAAAATAGCATCTACTGTATAGGTCTTTTTCTTGACAGGATTCCAAACTTTGATATTCTCATTGACCAACTGAAGAAAGTCTTTATCTGTTGAGTAAATGATACTCTCACCACCCTTTTCCTCTGTATGGGTTGCGATATACGAAATGATATCATCGGCCTCTACATGGTCAAGAGTAATAGTGGTAATAGGCAAATTCATTAAAGCCTTTGCAACAATCACCAACTCGTATTTCATCAAGTCCTTTTCGTCTTGTTCGGTAGTCATATCATATGCACGATTCAACCGTGTCACAGGCTTTCTACCAGACTTATATTCGGGGTATAAGTCACGACGGCGTTTACTACCACCTTTACCATCAAAGATTACATAAACTCTTGTAGGATTAAAACTACGAATAGCAAAACCTACTGACTTGAGAAACCCTGTTACACCACCAATGTGGTTACCGTTATCATCCATAGTTGGGATTGCTGCAAAACTACGGATAAAAGTATTCATACCATCAATGATGAGAACACGGTCATTAAGAGAAAGACTTTTCTGTTCTTCTCTTTCACTCAACATATTATTAAATGCTTTCAACAGTTCTTCAGTCACGATTATTCCTCGTTGGAAATTTCAAAGATTGGTTCTACATCTGTAGAACGATAGGACATAATAATATTCTCACAAATGTTATTATAAAACAATTCCTTTCGTTCCTTGTTAGCTTCCAAAAACTCTGGGAAGTCTTTGGATTGAAACTTGTGTTCTTCACCAGTTTCATCGGTATAGGAATACCAAGCACCACTTTGTTTGACCAACTTATTTTGCTTCATAATCTTCAACCACGAAGCGTAGTCATCAATACCACGGTCAAAATAAATGTCAAACTCGGCAACTCTATGTGGTGGACCACAACGATTCTTCATAACCGTAGCCTTCACGGTTACACCAACCACATCACCATTACCGTTCTTAATCTTACCTGTTGTTGCAAGTCGGAGACGAACAGAAGCATGATACTGAATTGCCTTTCCACCACTCGTTGTATACTGGTCACCGAATGGCATAGCATTCATCTTCTGTCTCAACTGATTGGTGAAGATTAATAGCACTCGTTGTTTTGCTAGTAGATTGGTAATCTTTCTCATAGCCTTACTGAGAATAATTGCCTTATCTGTAGCATAACCATCTTTACCAAAGTCGGCTTCAATCTCTTTCTTGGTAGAAGCGGCAGCAACTGAATCAACCACGATTGTGACCAACTTATCCTTGTCGGCTTTCCTGACCTTTTCAATGACATTGGTAATCATATCAAACACATCCTCAAGGGCATCTGCTTGAACATACACCAACTTACTCATATCAAGACCAATGGAACGCCAGAATTCCTCGTTAGCCGAAGACTCTGTATCAATCAAAATACCCACACCGCCGGCCTTTTGTGTGCTGGCAATAGCGTGAGCGGCGAGTAGACTTTTACCAGATTGTTCAAGACCCGTTAGCTCTACAATCCTTCCCACTGGGAAACCACCATGAGGACGATTGCTAATCGCAAGGTCCAACATGGTGGCTCCAGTAGAAACCCAATCATCTAAATCAATTGGCGTATCGTCATTACCATCAAGAAAATAGGCAACCTGACCATCATTTTTCATCATTGAGTTAAGACTATCTGCAATAGTCTGTGCCAACTCATCACGGCCAGGAGTATTGACCTCTTTCTTTACTGGCATTTATTACTCTGCAAACAGAGCTTCAAACTCATCAACAGCACTCTTAACGGGAGAGCTTTTCTGTTGAGGAGTAGCAGGTGAGGTTACCTGCTGAGTTACGCTTGTCTCAGGTGCATCAACAGAACCATCGGGGTCAAGGTATCTCTTGAGGAACGCACTGAGTTCTTCAAAGGAAGGCTCCTTATACAGAGAACGAAGGTCAGGTTGAGTTGAAGTCCACTTCTGAACCAAACGGGCGTCATCACTCAACGCAGTCTGGTTAGGCTTGGGCATCACCGAAGTCTTGGCGAAATTGGTGTCACTCTTTTCCTGTGGAATATAAGTGACGGTAATATCACGACCTGTCTCAATGTGAGTAATATCACCATAGTCAGGGTCACTGATAATTTGTAGAAGCTCTTGGTAAACAGTCTTACCGAATGACCAGAAGCGGACACCTTCATCCTCTTCACCACGAACAACTACAGGAACAAAAGTACGGAGCTTAGGCATAAACTCACGGGCTTGCTGGTAAGACTCACGACTACCATCACCACGAAGGTTGTCAGCGAATTCAGCAATCGGGTCACGATTGCCGTAAGTCATAGGACTTAGGTGAGTCTTGTTTCCAAGATAGTGAAAGTAAAGCTCAGAGAAAGGATTCTCAGGCCTATCAGTTAGAGGAACGATACGAACGACCGTCTTACCCTCTTGAGGTTTCCAGAAAGCGGAAGTCCGCTCTCCTTGTCCTTGGAAAGAATTTAGCTTAGCGCGAAGTGCAGCAATGTCAAGTGCCATAGTTTATCTCCTTATGGTTTAGGGTTTAATTTTTACTACTTTAGTAATATAACATCGTTTAGTATTTAAGTCAAGTCTTATTTTTTAGTTGTTACAATTAGAAATTATCTTTATTTGCATCGGCTAATGCATTCACAGCGGCTTTAAGTCCATCTACCTTATTACTTTCTTCATATTTTTGGCCAGGCAGTCTTACCATATAACGACCATTTCCAATGGCTCTAACTGACCCATAATCACCACCCTCATCATCATATCCATCCACATCACCCGTTTCTGGGTCGTGTTGCCAACTGACATTACCACCCCAATTATCACCAATCCCGTGTCTATTTAATGCATCTTCAACGGCTGGACCAGACATATTTGCCACCTTGAGTGCTCTATCAGCTTTATTTTTTGATTTATTGCCAAATTGTGCTTCAATATCTTTCATGTCATGACCTTGATGATACATTTTAGATGCTTTCTCAAAGTCCTGTGGACTACTAGTAATTTGCCTTAGCTTTTCTACTGCATCAAAATCAGCATCTGCACCAGCTTTAGCTCTTTGTCTCTTAGTTGAAGCACGATCAACCTTTCCTTTTAAGTCTTTGGCAATCTGACCAAGTTTTGAGGATGATGGTTTATCTTTTTTAATAGGAACAGCACGACCACTAGGTGTCATTGTAAATGCGTCGGGTCCAGCTAAATTAGGTAAACGATCTGTTTTACTTTTTGGTTTATCTTTTTTAATAGGAACAGCACGACCACTAGGTGTCATTGTAAATGCGTCGGGTCCAGCTAAATTAGGTAAACGATCTGTTTTACTTTTTGGTTTAGCCTGTTGTTGTGGGTCTACAGCCACTAGTCGCCCACCATCGGTTTTGTGTGTGACCTTACCTGTTCTTGGATCAGCCCAACGGCCCCAACCTTTAGAGATAAGACCCATTTGTTTAGCTTGTTGAGCAGCTTCACCATCTTCGTCTAGTAGTTCACTTAGTAGTATCATTTTTTATTCCTCAAATGTTGTCGTCGTCTGTTCCAATTTTGTCATCTAGTCCATCGTGACTATCTAACCAACCGGCAACAGAGTTTAAGTAATCAGCACTCTTTGTAATCTTGGATTGAACCCACGCTTCTAAATCTGTATGTCCGTGTTCTTTTATTTTTTTAATGATTAGATGAGCATTCTTGATTGCCTGTTCTAATTCGGCCATAGCCATTTCAATTTCGTGGTCTTGATTTTCTTCCTCTGTAAGAAAGGCATTTTTTGAAATCAATGGTAACATTCTAATCATGTCTATGTTCCTCAAATCTAGTTTTTAATTCAATTATTTGTATTTCCAAACTATGAATAACCTCTTCTTGTTCATTTATGATTTGGATTTTTTTGTCCAATCTATCTGATAGAGTTTTTACTTCATTATCTATAAGTATTCTCATATCATTTAATTGTTCTTGTGTGGCAACAAATTCTTCTTCTTCTCGTAATCTATTTAAATCATTTTCTACCACATTGAATCTTTGTTGGACCTGACCAAGACTAAAAACAGCACCACCGATAGCAATAGTGGCCACTAATACTTGTTTTAACGGTATACTAGAATCTAGAAACGCCATCGCTCCACTCGGCATACTACAGATGTATAATTTCGCTTATCTGCGTATGTATCTTTTTAAGTTTTCCATAAGCAGTAACCAAGATTACATTCTCTAACTCTGACCAATCCACAACATACTTCTTGTCAAGGATGCCATTGTTCTTTTCCATAATCAATTTATTTAATGCATTTATAGTATAAATGGTATTTGATTGTTTCTTTCTGTGAACAGAGATTGTTGACTCCAAAATATCATTTAAATCTGCATTGACCACGTTATAGGTCAAGATTAATTGTGAAGTATCATCAACATTTTCTAGAACGAATATTTTATCAAATACCACTTCATATTTATCTAGTATCTTTTTGCAAGTCTGTTGTAGCTCGCCAACTTTACAAAAAGTAGAAAGTAATTGTGTTTCCATATTGATGCCTTTGTAAAATATACATCAATAAATAGGTTTTAAAATATCAAAAATTTAAATTATTACCAACATTAACAGTATATGAGAAAAAAAGTTTGTTTTTCAAAACATTTGTAGTAAATTCCAGTTCTTCAGGCAATATTTCAAACACCATAGAGTCATATGTGTATAGAATAGGCGTCAATCCTGCATCAATAAGATTATACATTTGCTTGACGTTTGTTTCTGTTTCTAACGCCTGAATATAATAATTGAAGACCTTATTTTTACTACTATTTTCCACGGTAATCCGATTATCATAATCAGTTAGAACATAACCAGACTGTTGATATTGTGCCCATAGATTTTCTTGAAACCGTTGTACTTGTCTAAATAAATCTATGTGTTTTACTCGTTCTTCTAATTGATAACCATACAAATTTCTAAAAGTTATCTTTTTAGACTCTTCGTATTGTTCTTCTGTTAGGTTTTCAACTCCAAAATATTGTTTTCCCAACCAAGAATGTAAGTCATCGGGAATTTCTATGCCCAATTTTTCACAAATTAGATGAAGGTGATAACTATTAAAGTCAATATTGACCAATAACTTATCAGATTGAAATGCTAAACGAGAACCATCAGTTTTATTGAGTGCGGCATAGTTGATTCCACCGTGAGTATTACTTGGGCGTCCTGTTTTTGTATATAGATTATAGGATGTATATACTCTGTTCTCCCACACCAAATCCTTCTTATCTTGTCCGTAGTGATGTAAGAAAAGTTCGTCATTTACAGGGACGCCTAGACGTTCTATAGACGAAAATACGGATGGTATTAGATGATGATACATGGTTCTGTATCGTGTGGTCAATTCTGTCTTTGGTTTAAGTTGCCTAGATATCTCTTGCATACTTTCTAGGTGTGAATATACAGGAATGATTCTGTTTATATTCTTCACACCAGACAATTTAGTATTATAAAAATGACTGAGATGCGATGTTTCTGGTGTATCATTAAAATAGAGCAAATCTATACTATTCTTCACCACAATGCCTACATTTAGCAAATCCTTAATATTGATTGTATATGCATTATTAATGACCAGACCTTCCGTAGACTGTATAGGATAGTCGGGGTGGTCAAACGAAGAAAAAAACTCACCATCTGTTGTTTTGATATACACACAAGACAATGAGTTTTTAAACGAATGGTGTTGGTGGTCAGTCAATACATACAAAACAATCTTTTGTTGGTCATTAGACAAGATTGTTCGTAGATTTTCACCAGAAATATATTCCATTACTCCCCGACATAAAATTGGTCGTTTTTATATAGATAGCTTTTCCTGTAGAGGAATATAACATTTATTTTTTTCTAGGTCAAGTGCTATATTAATGTTTGAACCGTGAAGTTGTCATATTCTCTGGCGTGAGTACCACCACCATATCTAAGTCCAAATTTAGCATGACCACTATCATTAAACACAGGACTTGGTATTGTTATACCTTCTTGTGTGAAGTATGCAGTTCCCCCTCCAGCT
>Ga0208542_1001167_pt1 | contig 11345 bp, 8 predicted proteins | sample DEB08_DNA_3_FD_185495 | JGI IMG/M metagenome (GOLD analysis project Ga0208542, IMG submission 185495) | Aqueous microbial communities from the Delaware River and Bay under freshwater to marine salinity gradient to study organic matter... | ecosystem: Environmental > Aquatic > Marine > Coastal ... | reverse complement strand
AGTATTAACTAGAAAGACGAAAGGAAAATAAAATGTCAAAAGCTGTTAATATATTAGAAGTACTAGAGAAGGCACAACAAAGCCCCGCTAGTGTAAGTAAAAGAAATAAACAAGCTATCGTTGACGCGTATGGTCGAGCGTTGACAATGCAGAAAGTTCTGGCAGACTTTATTAAAGTCAACAGACCACTGATGATAGACTTGTCTATGAGTGAAAATGCAAACCTATTGCATGGGAAGGATTACTCACTTCATGTCACACAAAAACTTGGTGCAAAGATTGACTCGCAGTTGGTCAAGGAGAAACTTGGCGAAATTGCGTATCATCAATGCAAAGTGCCAACGCAGTATAAACAGATACAGGCTGTGCCTTTATCGGAAAGCACAGTATCAAGAAATAAAAAGGCTACGATTGATGAAGTAGCTGACTTCAGAATTTCCGCTTAGTACCGATAATGCCTAAGCGGAGAACTAATTGTCAACTTTAGTTCAGTCGACAATACAGGGGCGATACCTACTCGCCCCTCCATTCCATTACAACACTCGTTCCTAGTTCCTAGTATATATAGTAAAAGTTCCGCACGACATTCCTACGCTGACTTCCATTCCATTCCGATCATCACTTCGCAGTTGATACTATAGTAGTAAGTAGTTGCACGCAGACGGAGTTTCTCGGTCGTTGTCAAGAGAAAAGTTATCCACAAAAAAGATTTTATCTTCTTGAGTATAAGATAAAGTGGGAGTAAGAATATCTAAACAATAAAAAGGAGTTATCAATGCCAGATAATAACGACGATTTAAGAAACCGATTAGTTGCTTTAGAGCAACAGTTAGGACTAACAACTAGAAATGATAATCATATTCAAGCTAATACTAATACCAATACTAATACTAATATTAATTGGCGTGCTTTATATAAATGGCTAGAGTCAGAGGTTGAAGAAATGATCTTCGATCCTCAAGCACCTCAGTACCTAAAGAATTGGGGGCAGAAGATTTTATCTGAGGCTAGACAAAAGTTAAACATATGAAAGTTCTTTTGCCTTTAATATTAATCTGTATTGCTATGCAGATACTAATTATCTTTACCGACTTACCACACTAGTTACCCTCGAGGGCTGGCAAGGGGGCGAATAATTCGCCCCTTTTTTTACGTCTACTTACCAGCAGCCCAGGAAATCCTGATGCAGCAGGAGATGGTAGCAGCCAGGCAGCCAGTCAGGTTTTGCCATCACCAATCAACATTAGGTACTTACACCCAAGACCAAACACCATATCTAGTCTTAAAACAGCCCACACCCCCTGTTTCGCAGTCGTCGTGCAAGCGGTTGTAAAGTCTAAGTTTTACACAAACGCATAGTATGATATAACTTTTTTTATGAATCAAAAGCAAATCCCAACGGAAGTACTAAAATACGAATTAAGGAAAATGCAAATAAAATTGGCTGAGGAGTCCCGTTCCTCCTTCTTAACTTTTGTAAAAAAAGTTTGGCCAGAATTTGTTGCAGGTTCACATCATAAAATTATTGCAAAAAAATTTGAAGATATTTCACGTGGAAAGATAAAACGATTAATTGTTAATATGCCACCAAGACATACAAAGTCCGAGTTTGCTTCTCATTTGTTTCCTGCGTGGATGATGGGACAAAAACCTAAATTAAAAATAATTCAGACTACACATACGGCAGAATTATCATATAACTTTGGTAGGAAAGTGAGGAACCTATTTGATCAACAAGATTTCAAAGATGTTTACCCGAGTGTCAGTTTATCTCAAGACTCAAAGGCTGCGGGGCGTTTTACAACTAACGCTGGTGGAGAGTATTTTGCTGCTGGTGTGGGCGGTGCTATTACTGGTCGTGGTGCCGATCTTCTTATTATTGATGATCCTCATTCAGAGCAAGACGCTCTCTCACAAACAGCCATGGACAACGCCTATGAATGGTACACCTCTGGACCTAGACAACGTTTACAACCTGGCGGTGCTATTGTTATAGTTATGACCAGATGGTCTACAAAGGATCTTACGGGAAAATTATTAAATGCACAAACTAACGAAAATGCTGATCAATGGGACGTGGTCGAATTCCCTGCAGTTTTGAATGATGAACCTCTATGGCCTCAGTTTTGGAAGATAGAAGAACTACAAGGAGTCAGAGCATCTCTGTCAGAACAGAAGTGGCAAGCGCAATGGCAACAAGCTCCTACCTCTGAAGAGGGAGCAATCATTAAAAAAGATTGGTGGAAAATATGGCCTAAAGAAGACATACCTCAACTAACTCATGTTATACAAAGTTATGATACAGCGTTCAGTAAAAAAGAGACGGCGGACTTTAGTGCAATAACAACGTGGGGCGTATTTAAACCCGTGGAACACGGACCATTTAATATCATACTTCTTGGTATGAGAAAAGGCAGATGGGATTTTCCTGAATTAAAAAAGATTGCTTTAGATGAATATAAATACTGGGAACCCGAAACAATCTTGATTGAAGCGAAAGCTTCTGGTATGCCCTTAACACAGGAGCTACGTCAAGTAGGAATTCCTGTAGTAACTTATACGCCTAGTAAGGGCAATGATAAGCATGTACGTGTAAACTCCGTGGCTCCTATTTTTGAAGCGGGTCAAGTATGGGCAACCGACGACCGCTGGGCAGAAGAAGTTATTGAAGAATGTGCCGCTTTCCCTTATGGTGAGCATGACGATTTAGTCGATTCAACAACACAAGCGTTGTTGCGATTCAGGCAGGGTAACTTTATTCAACTGGAGTCTGATTACATGGAAGAACCAAAATACATAGAACCAAGGCAATATTACTAAATGTTACAATACGCACCAGCAGCATATAATTTTGTACAAAAATTAAAAGACTTAGCTATAGATTTGCCGAGTTTAAATGTTACCAGATATGCAGACGAGGTTCCTGATTATGGACCTCTTTCAGTTTCAAGAGTGTATAATATACAAAATAAACCTTTTCAGGAAACATTAGGTTTTACAACGAAACCTTTTAGAAACCCTGATTTCTATGAAACTCCAGAGGATGTGTACAAAGCTTTTGCAACTGGTTTACTTCAACAAGGAGAAGCTGCAGGGTTACTGCGAAGTAAGTTTGGAATAAAAGGAGTTGGTGCACCAATTGCAATGACAGATAAAATTGCAGCACAACCAAAATTTAAATTAGAACTAGCTAGATTTTTAGAATCTAATCCTGATTTTAAAAAAGCATACTCCAATTTATACAATGAAAAAATACAACAGGCTTACCTTGCAAAACAAGGTGGTAAATATTTTGATCCGAAACAAATAGCTTTTGTTCAACGAGCTTTAAACTTAGCGATGGATCCTAAGTATTTAGCGAACTATCCAAACATGACACCTAAGTTTAAATTAATAAACGCCATGAAGGATTCTTACAATCCTGATTTACGTATAAATGATTTTTTATCGTCGGATAGTTATAGATCAAATTTAGAACTAGCTAGAAGAATAATACAAAAAGAAGGTTTAGATTATAACATACCTGTTGGTAAAGTAGAGAAGTTCGACGAACGTGCTATTTTTGTAAATGATGGCAGAACAGTAATACCCATGTCTGACAGTGCTGTTGCAAAAACTGCTACTATAGCAGGTAAACCTTCAAAGATGCCTGTTAAAGATTATCTTGCTAAATTACCTGTGGGCACAGAAGTGGCAAGTCCATACATAAATCAAATAAGATTTGGTATGAGAGGTGACGAAGGCTTGAGCTATACAGATATAAAAACAGAAGCGATGAAGAATCCCAAAATTAAAAATTATCTTTCTCAAATAAAAAAAGTTGCGCCTAACGACGAACAGTTGTTTGCATTAGATCATGTAAGACCACAGAGGTTTGGTGGCAAAAACGATAAAAGCAATCTTCGTTACATTATGGAATCTTCTCATCGTACATTAAGAAAAATACCTGAAGAAGATTTACCTCAAGGAGCAATTGTAAATCAAGCTGCTGTATCAAGTAAAACAGCTATGGAGAATTCAGTTTTTAGTAAAAATAAACAAATAGTAGATTTGTTAGACGCTAACTACTTACAGCAAAATAAAATTTCATCAGATCAAGCTATGAAAAAGATAGGAGAATTAAGTGATGAAGTTTTTAATATTACACAAAATTTTAAAAAAGCAAATCCAAGTGTAGATTTTGCTACAGGACATGCACATATTATGATGCAAACAAAAAATGGTCCACAGTATGTGCCTTATTACATGACTAAAAACCTCAACGCAGATCAAATGAAAATACTAGATACTGCTGTTATTAATATAGAAAACAGACCAAACCAAGGTCAGTCAATAGAAAAATCTTTTGAAGCTTTATATGAAAGATATGCGCCATTTATAATTGAGGGTAAAAAATTAGAAGGATCCGACATAAGAAAACTATCTGAAGAAACAGCTATGCGTGCAAAAGGTGGTGTTGTTGGTTTAAACGATGGTGGTGAACCTGCAACGGAAGAAAAATCTTTTTTTGAAAAATATAAAGATCAGGTCGAGGAATATCATAGACTTAATGATGAAGCTGGAAGCTATATACTTAATAAACTAAAACCTGTTGGGGAGTTTTTGGTTGATGCTATGTCTAAAACAACAGCGGGAGTTCCTCCAAGTCTTGCGTTCGTTGATAAAGATGAAGTAACACCAGAGGATATTATGGGAGCAGGAGCTTTGATACAGCTTCAGCCTTTAGATGATAAGATAGATGAGATAAGAAATAGCTATGCTGCCGATGTCGTAAACAATTCTGCAAATTTAAGTCCTGAAGCTCAACAGTATTTAATATCTAAAAATGCAGTTGATGAATTAAAAGCGAAGTCTAAAAAAAGAATTAAGTTAGCAGGTATGTGTTCTTTCGGTGCAGCAGATTCAGATGCTTGTGAATATGAGTTTCCTAGATCAAAGTATCCTGACTACACTGACCTTGCAACTTTAGTGCAGGATGAAGAAGAATTTGAATTTAATAAAGATGAATTTAAAGAAGCTTTTCAAAACTATACAGGGTTTGGAGATTATAAAGATCAAGTAGACGGTGTTAAGAATGAACTATTAGCAAATAAAATAAAAAAACTACCCTTGGATACAGCGAATGCTTTGGTTGAAATTTATCAAACTTTATCGCCAACTTCTTATTTAGGAGCATCAATTGAAAATCGCGGCGCTGAGATGAAAGGCGACTCTTTAGTTAGATCTGAATTCATAGATATGATGGAACAATACTATAAGGACCAAGGAAAAGAATTTCCTGAAGGAATGGAAGATTATTATCTATCTATATTTGATGATTTGGAAAGAACAGATATGCCTCCTAGTCTACCTCTCATGGGTGGAAAGGTAGAAGAAAAATTTAATAGAAGAGTATACACACCTGCTGGTGGCGATTCAGGGCAACCCCTTTCATTATCAGGTTTAGCAAAAACAACTGGTATGAGCGCTTTAGCACTTATGCCTATCGTTGGTAATCCTACTTACGGTGCAAGAATATTAGAAGTCATGAAAAGAGATGACATAGGTGTATTTAAAAAAATGATCTACACACAACCAAGATTACTTGGAATGCCTACAAAAGATGATTTGTTTGGAATGTTTAGACTATTAAAAAAATCATTTGTAGAGGGTAATAAAGCGGCGGGTAATTTATCTCCTGCCTCACAAAACGTATTAAAAAATATTGATTCTATATTAGCGATGGAACTAACAGAACAACAAGTTGAACGAGAAAACAAAGCGGAAGGAGAAGTAGAAAAAAATATATCTAATTACTACATGACTCTAGGAAAAGGAGAAACTCCTGAGTTTCAAAAAGAGTTAGCTATTCTTACAAGAAATAATTTAGAAACTATGTTGGCTAATCCTTCTGATTTTTTAGGAACAGAACAGAAAGTAGATGAACTTCTTATTTTGTCAAATACATTAGATCAGAACGCTTTTGAGAATGTTCCTTACTGGGTAGAAGAACTAGCGAAAAGACAAGCACTTGCAATTATTAAAGAAAATAACTTAAAAAGAAGTACATTAGGTGATATGTTGTTTTACGATATGCGCAATCCAAAACCAGAAGAACCAAAAGTAGACATCTTTGAAGAAGAGGTTGTGCCTAATGTCATACCTAGATTAGCCGTGGGCGGTGATCCGTTACAAGAGATGCAATCTGTTATGTTAGGTGGCACAGATGAACGTAACGAACAAGTAGATCAATTAGACATATTTCAAGACTCACGGAACACGGACCTTCCTGCAGAGGTTGAAATGGCTAACGTTGTATTTGGTAAAGCACCAGGATGGGCGATTGCAGGAGCAAATAAAATTGATGACTTACTACGTCCAGGACAAACAGGACAACGTATAGCACAAGCAGATGGTTTAGCAGATCAAGCGACCACCGTTGGAGAGAAAGCTAATCGTTTTTTCTCGGGCCTTGAAGCACGGCTCATTGATCCTAACTCACCAGAAGTATTTAACGGACCAGAAGACTTGTATAATTTTTTACAGTCAAAAGGTATTTCGAAGTTTGAGGTAGAAGATTATCAAATACCACAGCTCATAGAAACAATGGTTAAAACAGGAAAGCCTATTACAAAAGCTAACTTACTAGATAGAATTAAAAATGCACCTATTCGTAAATTAAAATCCACGGTTAGAGGTTTTAGATCAGAAACAGAAAACGTAGACGGTGCTTTTGAAAGAGCTAAGTACGGCGACTCATATTATGAAAAAGGTTCTATACCTGAATCATATAGAGAAAACATTTTGTATCTTGAAGCAGGAGATATTCCTGGTGACGTTGCTCTGTATAGACATAGCACGCACGGGTTCTTTCCTGATGACTCAACAAATTACGTGATCGGGTGGACGCGGGGCACGGACCGTTATGCGATAATACCTGGCACTAAAGGACAGGTCACGAACATCGGACCAAAGGCAGATGAACTTAACAATAAAATAGAACGTCTAACAAAGATAGCAAACAGATCAGCAGAGGATATTGTTAATCAGTCAGGTGGCCGTGTATCATTAGAACAGGCAACAACAAATATAAACAAAGCAAAAAAACAATTAGCACAAGCACAAGAAGATTTGGCGAACGTTGGTAAAACAGATGACGCTATCGTTACAGGAGATCAAACAGTGCGTGTAACGTTTGCTGATGAGATACAATCTGACATCATGCAGACATACAGAAAACATTTAGAAGATGTTATGGCTGATTATAAAACATTAGTTGATAAAGGTATTGATGTTAAAGATACAACGAAGATACGACAACAAAGCTATTCTTTAAATTTAAAAACAGATCAAGACGTATTAGAATTTTACGCTAAACATAAAAGTTTATTTAGACCTGTGTTTAAAACAGAAGAAGACTTTGCTGCTTACATAGACGACATTAGAAAATCACAAGCAGTATTTAAAGATTTTGCAAAGATAAGACCAGGTACAATGACACCAGCAGCCTTAGCTGCAGTTAGACAAGCAGGCAAAGATAGAGATAAAGTATTATCTATTTTTGAAGAAGCATTTACAAATCCTGAAACAATGAAAAAACTATTTCCTAACATACCATTTAAGGACAGAAAAGTGTGGGGTGATGCGTTGGTTAAGAATGATTTAGCAATGGCAGCGAAAAGAAAATTTGTTGATAAGGACGCAAACGCTTCTGATTGGTATGTTGTATCTCCAGCAGAATTAATAACAAATAGATACGGACAAGCAGGAACGACCGCTACACCATTTGCAGAGAGAACAAAAAACATGAAAGGTATTGGTCAATATGAGTTTTATGGTGGTCCCAATGTTACAGATCCTAATGGAAAACATTATACCAGTATATTAGAACAATCACTGCGTAGAGCAGCGAAAGTAAACAATGCTGAATTTAAAATTGTTAAGGTGCAAATAGGAGAACCTAAATCTCTAAGTAGATCTGTGCAAATAGTAAATGCACAAGGGGATATTGTAAAAGAATTTAAAATGGCAAAAAGCAGTAAAGCAGAAGACTTTGGCGATGTAATGAATAAAGCAGAGGATTATATCAACGAATCTGGCGCACAAGGTTTAATGGCTAGACCAGTAGAGACACCTTCGGGCTTTAAAACTATAGATGCTTATGCTATAAAGTTAACCCCTGAGATGGTATTACCAACAAAAACACATCTAGCATCTGGAGGATATGTACGATATGATCCTCTTGTATCAATAGATGAAATGATAGGAGCTGCATAATGGTTGTAGAAAGACCAGCAAATTACGACGAACCACAAACGGTTAATGATCAATTAATGATACCACCATTGGTAGGACAAGAAGTGGAATTAGAACCAGGAACTGATCAACCTATTGATATTGAAATGACAGAAGACGGCGGAGCTATTGTTAATCCTGAAATAATGCCACCTGATACTGGATTTGATGGTAATTTAGCAGAGTTTATTGATGAGAATGATTTACAAGTAATAGCCAGTGAGCTTAGACAATCTTTTGAAGATGATAAATCATCAAGACAGCAATGGGAAGAAACGTACACAAAAGGTTTAGATTTACTTGGATTAAACTACACTGAAAGATCTCAACCTTTTCAAGGTGCAAGTGGTGTAACACATCCTTTGTTAGCTGAATCGGTTACACAGTTTCAAGCACAAGCCTATAAAGAATTACTACCAGCAAGTGGCCCTGTAAGAACTCAAATTATTGGACAGGCTACAAAAGATAAAGAAGATCAAGCACAGCGTGTAAGTGATTTTATGAATTATCAAATTATGCACGTTATGGAAGAGTATGATCCAGAATTAGATCAAATGCTTTTTTATTTACCTCTTGCAGGTTCTACATTTAAAAAAATATATTATGATGCGGCTCTTGGAAGAGCTGTATCTAAATTTATACCAGCAGAAGATTTAGTCGTGCCTTACACAGCTACAAATTTAGAAGAGTGTGAAAGAGTAACTCATATTTTAAAAAGAACAGACAACGATATTAAAAAAATGCAAGTCACAGGTTTTTATCGTGACGTTGATTTACAGGTAGTACAAGAAGAAAACAAAGTTGAAGAAAAAGAAAGAAAATTATCTGGTATAGAAAAAACTGGTTACAGAGATGATCAGTATACTTTACTAGAAATGCATGTTGATTTAGATGTACCAGGATTTGAAGATCCCGATGGTATTAAACTTCCATATATAATTACTATAGATGAAGGATCAGGAAACGTTCTTTCTATTTATAGAAACTATAAGGACGGAGACACTTTATATAAAAAACAACAATATTTTGTTCATTACAAATTTATGCCAGGTCTTGGTTTTTATGGTCTTGGTTTAATTCATATGATTGGTGGTTTATCTAGAACTGCTACAGCAGCTTTACGTCAATTAATTGACGCTGGAACATTAGCAAATTTACCTGCAGGTTTTAAAGCTAGAGGTTTAAGAATAGCAGATGACGACAGTCCTATACAACCTGGTGAATTTAGAGACGTGGATGCACCAAGTGGTGATCTACGCGCAGGTCTTTTACCTTTACCTTACAAAGGTGCAGATCCGACTTTATTTCAACTATTAGGTTTTTGTGTTCAGGCAGGAAAAGAATTTGCAACTGTAGCTGATCAAAAATTAGGAGATGCTGCAAATGCGGGAGCTCCTGTTGGTACTACAATGGCTTTAATGGAAAGAGGTATGCGTGTCATGTCAGCTATTCATAAAAGAATTCACTATGCTCAAAGAATAGAATTTAAATTATTATCAAGAATTTTTGCAGAGTCTTTACCACCTATGTATCCTTACGAAGTACAAGGCGATTTACAATCATTAAAAGCTAGTGATTTTGATGAGAGAATAGACATTATGCCTGTTTCTGATCCAACTATATTTTCTATGTCACAACGTGTGACGTTGGCACAGACTCAATTACAATTAGCAGAAGCTGCACCTCAAATGCACAATATATACGAGGCTTATAGAAGAATGTATTCTGCCATGGGCGTTCAAAATATTGATGCTATATTACCAGTTCCTACTGGACCAGAGCCAATGGATCCTGGTATGGAAAATGCAACAGCATTGTCAGGTGGTTCATTAACAGCTTTTAGAAAACAAAATCAATTAGCACACATAGATGCACACAGAGCTTTCTTTTCTAGTGTTTTGGTAAAAAATAATCCTCAAACTATGATGATTTTACAATCTCATATTATGGAACACGTGTCATTACAGGCAAGAGAAGAGGTAGAACAAGAAATGGCAAAAGAATTTGAAGCATTACAGGCTCAAGCAGGGGGTGAATTACCACCAGAACAGCAAAATGAGATGCAAGAGTTGGTAGAATCTAAAATTGCAGAGAGAATTGTTGAAATGACAGAAAAAATGGTCACTGAAGAACAACAAATGATGTCAGAACAAGGGGAAGATCCGTTAGTTCAACTAAAACAACAAGAAATTAACCTAAAAGCACAGGATTTACAGAGAAAAGCTATGGCTGATGAAGGTAAAATGATGATAGATCAAGCAAAATTAGCTCAAAATGAACAATTAGCAGAAGCGAAGATAGATTCTCAAGAAGATATTGCACAATTACGTGCAAATGTTAATCTTCAGAAACAAAATCAAAACAATGCAAAACGCGACAGATAAATTACAGGAATATTTTAACGAGTTGATGAATTTTTCAGATACAGCAGTTACAAGCCAAGAAGAACAGATACTTTTAGCGGGTGCAATGATGGGTGTAGCAAAAATGCTGTATCATAATAACCTTACAGAACAAGAATATGATAATATTATGAATCATAATGGAAGAGACTTGCTAAATCTAATAAAACCAACTATACATTAATTATTATGACTAAAAAGTTTCCTGATTTAAGTGGTGATGGTAAAATTACTAAAAAAGATATTCTGATGGGCCGTGGTGTTGTTAAAAAAGCTAATGGTGGTCAAATAAATGGTTTAAAAAAAATGGGCATGAATAAAGGTGGTCTAGCAGGTAGACTAGCTACACGCGGTTACGGAAAGGCAAAAAAATGAAATTTAAAAACGCAAAAATGACTAAAGTTCCTCAAAAAAACCCTTTTCCAAAGACAATTGCAGTGTCGGACGCAGAGGTTGTTTACTCTCCTTTTGTTTATAAAAAAAATAAAGGAAGTGGTCCAAAAGGTCAGACAAGCAAAATGCAGATTAAAAAAGTAGCATTTAAAGGCGTAAAATAGTATAATCCCCACTTTAACAAAGGAGGTTCTATGAACTTACTAAAAGATCTATGGTCACACATTAAAGAGTGGAGTGACTGGCAGATGAAAGATTGGATCAAGGCCGCTATTG
>Ga0208542_1001152_pt1 | contig 11433 bp, 13 predicted proteins | sample DEB08_DNA_3_FD_185495 | JGI IMG/M metagenome (GOLD analysis project Ga0208542, IMG submission 185495) | Aqueous microbial communities from the Delaware River and Bay under freshwater to marine salinity gradient to study organic matter... | ecosystem: Environmental > Aquatic > Marine > Coastal ... | reverse complement strand
CCATAACTATCTCCCTTAGTAAAGCCGATTATGTGAGCATTTATACTCACGTGTTTTACTTTTTTTATTTGTTCTTTTACTTACTTTACCACCCTTCTTCATACGCTTTCCTACATTAGAAGCTTGAGCCTGTCCTACGTTAGCAGCCTTTTTAACCTGTTGTTCTGCGTTATAAGCCTCTACATCTTTTTTATATTTTTCTGCTGCTTCTGCACGTGCTAAATCACCACTAAGATCAAGAATATCAAAACCCATTAGAGCATTATTAATATCAAATCTTTTGCCTTCTCCTATCCCGCTTATATTAAGAGGATCAATATGTCTGGCTATTGCGCCTTTTTTAAATAAACCCATTTTAATTCCTTTAGTTATTAATTAGAATTAGGTACAAGATTATCATCTGCACCTGCAGGACTTGCTGGTGCTTGCATATCATCTCTTCTTGTACGACGTGCTTGATTACGCTGTAGATCAAGAACTTGATTGTATTGCTGTTGATATAATCCAGCAGTTTGATAATCTTTTTGAAACATTGAAGCTTCAACCATACAAGCATTAAACAGAAGATCATAACAAAAATCTGTAAAGTAGTTTGTGTTAGTTGCTGAAGTTAGTGTAGTAGGTCTGGAAATGTAAACAACCTCTCCTGCATAAGTAGAGGCTGGTGTAGGAGCAACTACTACTGTTGACCCATTACGTTGACCATAATAACGTGGTTCTGCTGTTGAAGCACTTACAGGCCAATAATCGTTAATAAATTCGTCAGTTCTTAAAAGAAGATTAATCTTAGAACTATTACTTACAATATTAAAGTTTTTAACAATGCGTGTACCTGTAGGAAGTGTAACTTTATTATTACCACTTGATACAGCTATTGAAGTATAGGTAACTAAACCATAGTCATCTAGGTCTTTGACAAGTCTTTCTTCTGCTCTATTCACCATATTTGGAATAAAGTTAAGAAATTCGGTACTATCATTTTCAGTAGCAGCGATTAGTTCGTTGACCAGATAAGTATAGTTAGCCATAGAATACAGCCACCGTAGCAGCAGAGGTAGGTGCAGAAACTTTTACTGTTCCATTCACATCCATGCCTAGATCAGTAAGATAAATTTCTGAAGCATCATTTGCAGTTGTTAGAGTAAATTTAATGTTATTACCCTTGATGTTTCCATAAGCATCTGTTGAAGTACCTGTAATTAGAAAAGTACCTACACCAGTAGCAAATAGAGAACGAATGCGTGTATCAGAAACTGTTACACTTGATGTAACATCTAGTACTGCTCCACTGCCTACAATGTATCCTTCACGAAGAGTTGTTGACATTTTATGCCTCTCATAAATGAGTATTAATACTTGTTGTATTATAACACTAGATTAAAAAATAAAAAAGGCAAAGGAGTGTAAAAAGAATTTCTTCTCTCTACACCCCCATGCCTTAGTCTAGTTCAACAGATTCTTAGGAGGAACCTGAAGCACCGTAGAAGCCACGCCAATCGGACCAGCCAAAGCTGTACCGTTCACGTGCCTTGAACCGGAGATTGCCAGTGTCAAAATCTGGTTCCATCTTTGTTGCAAGAGGTGCACGAACAAACATCTTTGTACCATTAGGAACATCAGTCTTGAGATACCAAGCGTTTGTGTCGGTGAACCGACGATTAACAAAGAAACCACCGGGAACAAGACCCTGATTACGAATTGAGTTAATCTTGTTCTGGTTGGTTGCGCCGATAGAAGTGTCATTGGGGTTTACACCAATAACAGTTGTCATCTGGCTGTTTAGAATCTGGTCTGCAGTAAATGCTAGATCAGATGGAACGTGTAGTGACTCGGCCTGTGCACCGATTAGAATGCCACGATCATCTTTAGTTTTTGAGATTGTAATAAGTGCAGTCTCAAGTGAAGCTTCTGATAGATCGGTAGCACCTAGTGTATTGGACTGAAGACCAGCACCAACAGTTGGGTGAGAGGCTGAGAATAGTGCAACACCGTCACCACCAAGATAAGCAGCACTGAAGCCGTTATTGAAAACGTCTGCAGCTTTTACCTGCTTGGTGTTTGCCATTGCACGGGCTAGACCACGTGCACGTAGCTTAGCAAAGGTGTCATAGAGGTTGTCTTCCATAGCTTCTTCAGTAACTGCAAAAGCAAGGGCAACTGTCTCGTGTGTGTACCGAGCAGTGTAACCTTCTTGTGCGTCGTCATACTGAACTGCAGCACCTTCACCCTTTACAGGTGCAGTGCCGAAGCCGGTGAATAGAACTTCTTCTTCAAATGCACGATCTGACTGTTCAACTTCGTAAAGTGGTTCATGTTCGTTATCCACTTCACCGTATTCCATGCCAAAAATAGCATTTAGACCGGGAAGAAGTTCTTTTGCAATACTAGAGCGATTAATAGCCATTGTTATTTACTCCCTTCTTCCGCTTAGTTTACAGATGAATCAGCAGAAATGTAAGCATCGACATGTTTGACGATACGAACTTCTAGCTTTGGAAAAGCACGTTCTGCTTCTACATCAATGTCATTGCCCGGCTCATTAACAACTGCGATAGGACGAAGCATGGCACTACCTGTGGTACGTGAACTTGCGTCAATACCAAAACCTGAACGGCCTGTAATAGTTGAACCTGAACCTAGAGTAACATTGAAGTTTTGTGAATTAATGTCACCAATAGATACTGAAGCGTCAGCTTGAATAACAAAGGTGGCAGATGGATTATCCATAACATAAGCAACTGCTTCTGTTACTGAAGTTCCTGAAGGCCAATAAGCAGACCATTTTGGTTCGCCATTGGCAACATAACTACAACCCATGAAAACACCTAGTGCTTTCTGAGTTGTGGTTGTTAGGACGTTTACGTACCCATCAGCATTTACAACAATATCACCAGTAAAAATGTTTGCAGCATATCCGCTGGAAACACGGTATTCATTCATACCGCTACTATTTGGTGAACCACCACGAATGCGAGAAGGACGTAGACCGTCAAGTGCTTTTGTAGTAGACATATTACACTTTCCTTTCTATGTGCTATACATTGACATGTACACTCATCGGTCTACAGTATTCAATCTTAGTCCTGTTGAAACTTAGCTTGTTTACCGCGACTAACTTGTGTACGACTTTGGTTTGAGATAGGCATACGAGAATCTGAACTATTCATTAGCTGTGCATTAACTGCATCAACCATTTCTCGGCTACGATTCTCATAAAATTCTTGACGAGATTCTGCAAGTTCTTTAGGCATCTTTGCTAAAGCCAAGTCTCCACGACAGACTGCACCTACATATCGTCCACCCTCTCTCACGTCAGAGGAATGTAGCATTTCTGGAACTTCATCTGCCTGTACAAATTCCCAACCTTCTGCTGTACGTTTACCTACATTCTGGTAATCTTCTTGATTACGAAGAGTAATACGAATCCAACGAAGAGCCATGTCTTCATTAGCAAAACGGTTTTTAACGGACTGAGGAATATCTAGCCAATTAGGCTCCTCAAATGTTGTACGACGTTGTGTAGTTTCCCGATTAACGCTATTACGTGATTCATTTCGTGTTGTCATTGTATTTCCTTCCACGCTTAATTGTAAATTTCTGTGTATTCGCCATCAGCACTTTCAGCCTTTAGCTTTTCCGCAGCATATTGTTCAAGTGTAATACCCCATTTATTGGCTCTGCGAACATCTTCTTGAGATAGTTTCACTTTATTGCCTTTAGTGGTTTGAGGTGTGCGTGACGCACCTGCAACTACTTGAGCAGAATTTGACGGTGTATCCTGCAACCGTGGTGTAGCTTCTTCCTGTTTTACAGCAGGTTTAGGCTCTTCGTATTTGTGAGGAAACTGGCTACGTAGTCTATTGTCAATTTCCTCATAAAAATCGTCATCGGATGGATCATATCCTTCACTTTTTAGTTCAGCATCTGCAGTTAAAGCTGCTGCAGTCATAATCTGATCCTGTCCAAACCAAGGATTCTTACTTGCCCAAGCTACAGCTTTAGGATCATAATCCTGCTGCTGTTGCTGTGGAACGTGCTGTTCGACTGTTTGACCAGCAGCTTGAAGACGTTCGTTATATTCTTCCCACGCACGTTGCTGCTGCTGAACAACCATAGACTCAGCATAAGCCTTGGACATTTCTTCTTGTGCAGCAAGCATACGATCTGTATCACCAGAATCTGCAGCTTGCTTAAAAATTTCCCTAGCTTGTTCAATACGGCTAGTAATCTGTCCTTGAGTACTATCAATATTAGTTTTTAAACTACTAGCTAGTTCTTGTTCCCTTGTCTTAACAGAACCACGAAGATTTTCTACTTCACTACGAAGTTTTTCAATTTCTTCTTCTCGTTCTTTACGCTGCCGAATAAGCTGTTTGATACGCTTCTCAGCACCTTTAGTCTTAATACCCTCCAACTCTTCTGGTTGTTCTTGGGCTGGTTCCTCCTCTTCGCGTACTTCCTGTACTTTTTCTTTATTCTGTACTACTTTTTCTTCAGGTTTTTCTATTTCTTCTTCTTCTACTTCAAATTCTACCTTTGGTGCAGACTCTGAAGAACCTGAAGTATTAATCTCAGACCATTCTGATAGGTCTACTTCTGTTTCGTCGTTACTCATTACTCTTTTCCCCTTTCTTATCGCTAGGTGCGAAACTAACGCTTACGGCTAATAATTAGTTATTATATACTAATTAAATTAATTAGACAAATTAAATGTTGGGTCTAGATCAGAAGGCTTGTCAACACGCATAATAATCTGATCGTCAAACAACAGAATCATCTTTACACCTTTGTATTGAAGCTTCTGTCCAACAAACTTACCATAGGCTACATAATCACCTTCTTGACACCAAGGACCAAAAAGAAACTTTTCTGAATCCTTATATGCTAATTCACCTAAAGCTAATACTTTACCGACTGTAGTTAAATAAGCAATATCGTCCTTAGTTGAGTCAGGGAGAATAATACCACCCTTTGTCTTCTGTTTAATTGATAAGGGTTGTACTAATACATGATAACCCGGTAGTTCTGGTAAGTCTTCTTTTTTTAATTCAATACCTTCATCTGAAACCCAATCAGAGTTAGGAATTGACTTGCCCATCGAAGGCTGTTGCATTTATTACTCCTCTTCGTAGATACGAATTTTAACAATATTTGTTATTTGTTCTTTCGCCAAGTCTAGTCCTTCTATACGACCAACGACTTGACGATATTCATCGTAACTCGAAGAGCCTCCATATGCAAGTAAATTTTTTAAATCTTCGATTTGTTTATCAAGTTCTTTTGTTATTTCTTCCCATAAAGTCATTAACTATTCTTATTAGCCTCTTTTACAAAACCTGCTACCATGTCTGCAGCTTTAAGCATTTTAGCTGTATCGGCTGACTCTTGAGATTTAGCCAAGTCCATAATAGCATCAAGTGCTGCAATGGCTTTCTTAGCATTACGATCTTTTTCTTTTTCTTGAATATTAGTTGAAGTACGAATACCTTCTTTCATCATGTCAATTTGTATCTGTGCTTCCTTTAGATCAAGTTCGCGGTTCTTCATTGCAGCTTCAACACTTTCCTTAGCTGTCTGTGCTTGAACCTTAGCTTGTTCAACCTGTAGACGCTGCTGTTCAATCTGAACCATTTGTGCTTCTGGTGTAGCTGCCTGTTGCATTTGTGCCATAGCCTGATTAGCTTGGGCAACTTGCTGGGCTGCTTCAGCCATGACCATTTCCATAACGCGAGGATCATTAGGATCAACCTGACCAGATGCAATAGCTTCTGGACCATACTGTTCAATAAGCTGTGCTGCAGTTCCTTCAACTTGTTCCTGATACTTCATGATCATATGTTCTTGCATATTAGCTTCTAGTACAGGAGCAATACGTTTCATTAGAGGATTAGCACCATTCTGTGGGTCTTGCATATAAGCCATTTTAGCTTGAATGTGTGCATCATGGTTCTGACCCATAAAGGCTTTGATTGGTAGACCCTTAACTGCAGCCATAATATCTGAGATTGGATCAAGAGGTACAGGCTGCGGCTTACGAGGCATAATCTTATCAAGGTCTGGAACATTAGCAGACTGAAGAATAGAACGATTAAGTTCTTCCATATCAAACATACCCGGTGGTGACTGCTGTGCAAGCTGTAGAGCCATTTGAGCCATCATCATGCGATGGGCATTAGATGGAATGTTTGGATCAGATACTGGAATAATATCAATCCGGCCATCAAAGTCTGATTTGTAAATCTTTAGTGTATTCTCTGGAATATCTACAAGTGATTCATCTGGTAGATATTCGTAGTTAATACGACCTAGAATTTTAAATTCGTCTTTTTGTGACTTATGAATACGCTTGTGAATAGCAGAAAAGAACTTGCTACTAGCTTCAAGCAGAGCCATTGTTGTTCCAACTGGTCCGTAGCTTGCAGCATCTGATACAACCTGTTCTGTACTGTCTGCAAACTTTTGTGCTGCATTGGAGACAAATCCAAGCATCTGGAACAATGTTTGTGAAGGTTCTTTGTATGGAAGAGGAATGATCATTTTAGATAGATCATTACCTACAGCTTCTACTTCTTTCCATTCACCCGGTGCAATAGGATCATTGTCTCCAACCATCCGCAACCCTTTAGCTTTGAAGCCGCCGGGTAGGTTAGCAAACTGACCAGCATCGACCAAACCACGCATAGCTGCAGTAGCTGTCATTGTAAGGTTGCCAAGGAAATGTATTAGGCCAAGACCATAGAAGCCAAAGCCGGTTACAAAACGATAGTGCGTAAAGAAGATTTTCTTCTCACGCCGCTTGTCTTTAATGTCGTAGTTACGACGAATAGAAAGAACCTTCCGTGATTTTTGTTCAATAGTAACAATATAAGGAAGGGACAGACCGTCATCCTCACCGTGAAACTGCTTTGGCAAATCAAGGTAGCAGTGCTGTTCAAGTAGAACATATTGTGGGTCATGTTGTGAAGAAGGGGAAAGACCCAAGATCGTATCCATCTTCTGTGCCATTGCTGTTTGTTCTGGCATAGAAGCATCAGGCAGGTCAACGTCGGCATACATACCTGCGGCTATGTCGCGTTGCATTTCAACTGGACTACGATAAATCACGTGAGTGTAACGGTCTGCCCGTCGCAGGTCCGTTGCATAATATGAAATATAAAATTGGTCGATAGGTACAAATTCAGATACAGGGCGATTTACACCCTGATCAAAATATGTTTTCTTAAATGCTGATCCAATAAGTGGTAGATGAAAAAGCATACGTTCAAATTCATCAAAGTATTCTGCAATCTGATCAGTAACCTGATAGTTCATAAATGCTTTGACGCGGTTAGCTTGGTCTTGTTTTTCTTCAGTAACGTCACCAACAATTTGTGACTTTACAGGACCAGCCGGTGGAAATAATTCTTGTATAGCTTTAGATTGAAACTTAACTGCTGACTCAATTAGAATGGGATGTACAGCAGTACAGGCACCTTCAAATGGTTCTGATGCTTCTTCTAGCTTTAGACCTAGCAAATCAAAGCCACGTTCAAACATACTTTCCCATTCTGAACGTGAATCTTTATCTGCCTCAAAGTTGTCAATAACTTTCGCAGCTATATCTTCCAGTTCTTCTTCATCCATATCTTCTGCAAGATTACGATAAAATTCTTCTGGTTCTTCTTTTTGCTGTACTTTTGATCGTTCATCCACAGGTGGTTTAAATTCTACTATAATACCCCCATCCTCTGGATCAAGTTCCATTACAGCTTCGTTACCATCTTCGTCAATGGTTCCGCTTGACTCTATCTCAATAGATAGTTCAGCCGTTGGAATTGGATCAAAGGGATTACGTTCAGTTGCCATTTTCTATATTGCCTTTAGTTTATAATTGTAAGGGTTACGTTCTACTACAGAACCGCCTTGTTTCTTTGACTTAAATTCTAAATTTCTAATTTTTTCAGCTACTCGTTTTGCTCTTTCTGGTGTATCTTTTTTAGCCCAATCTGAATTTAAAGCTTCATTCGCAGCTTCTTTAAATTTACCTGCTTTATAAAGTTTTAATGTTTCTGGAAATTTTGATACTGATGGTTTACCCATTTGATAAACCATTTCAGCTAAAGGAAGAACCTGATCTTCAGATAAATTAGGAAGTAATTCTTTAGCTTCTTTAATTGAATTTTTCCAACGTGTTAATCCAACAGATTCTACAATATCTTTAGGAACTGTATCTCCTACTTTTAATTTTTTCTTTCCTATATTTTTAAGAAAATTTCTATCTACAAGAATACCAGCGCCTAAAGTTGGTTTACCTTTTGTATCTGGATATACTACATAACTATCAGAATCTTTATTATATTTAGTTGGATCATTAAAATTATATTCACCAAATTCTTCAGGAACTACTTCATTACTATAATAAATCTCAGAATAATCAGGTTTTACTTTAGGAGTAGGCACTTCTTCACTAACAGAAGACACATCAGAAATAACTTTGTCCATTTCACGTGCTTCAACTTTATCTGCTGGAGTAGCTTGTTCATACCGAATCATAATAGGATTTACATTATCACTAGGCATACCACCCGGTGACAACATCGAGGCTAATCCTATAACAGATGTTAAACCTTTGTCAACCATTATATTGCCCTTGCTTGATAATTATATGGATTACGTTCTACTACAGAACCTCCATCATATCTATTAACAATTTTTGTTACTTTTGTTATTGGACTGCCTAAATGTACATCTGTACCCCGACCAAAAATTTCTATTGGTTGTTTACCTATATCAGGTTTAGTTGAAACAGGCATCTGAATAATAGTATCACCAGCTTTTTTAGGTCCATAGTCTGAAGCGTGAACAATTTTTATACCCACAACTTCGTTATCTTTAGATAAAATAGGTAATATTTGAGTAGGAGTTTCGCTTTTTGAAATACCAACTAGATCGTTGGCTGTTTTACGTGACTGTTCTGATCCATCTGTAAAAATAGTTTTTACCGATTCTGGTTGTAAACCAGACTTACCATCTTTATGCCCTGAAGCTTTATTTCTTTGTGTTTTTCCGCTAGGAAATGCTTCGTATGTTGATCCACGTCCAGTTGTAAACGTATAATCAACAGGTTCATCTATATATCTTTTCACTTGTTTTATTACTTCTTTAGTTCCTTTTTTAGCCCCACTTAAACTCCCCGGTAAAGCCATCATAGCTAAAGAAGCTAATGTATTAAGACCACCTACACCAGCACCAAGAATATCTCCCTCTTTTACAGCTTGTGTTGTTTCTCCTGAAGCTGTAACAGCATCTCTAATATCTGCACCCGGTCCAAGAATCTCACCTAGTAAAGAACCTAAACTAGTAACAGCAGGAGCAGCATGTGGACCTAAAGCATAACGAACATCTTCATTAATGCCTTTGTTAAGATAATTACGTACTTGTTCTAGTATACTTCTATCATCTTCAGGTTTATCTTTTATAGAAGACAGACCAGTAGCATCACCACCGTAGTAACTACGTAGCATACCTTCTGGACTTGCTGGATTAACAACATCTGCCATATTTCTATATTGCCTTCTTCACAAGAAATATTAATAATTTTTTTTACTATATCACTAAACTCGCCAATATGCAACCCTCTTTTGTCTACGAGGATTTTCATCGTCTTCCCAATCTTTATCTTCTGTATGTTCAATACGCCAACTCTCCTTCAAGTATAGCGCAGCCATAGTCAAAGCATCTACTTGGTCATCGTGTGGTGCATATGGAAAAGTTGTTACTTCTTCAGCTAATTCATCTGCCCATTGTTTGTAAGCTGGTAGATATATTCTTCCTGATTCAAACAAAGGAGTAATAGCATTTAGCCTAGAGGTTTTATCTTTATCTGGTGTATACTCCAGTACTGGCAGTCCTGCTCGTCTCATATCCTGAATTAGCGACTGTCCACTTGCCTTCTTTTCTACCAAGCATACATCTGGTCTATGTGTCTTAAATTGCTCTTGTGCAATCCTCCGTAGGTCTGGATATTCATACCTGCCTCTCTTACTACCAAGCAGTACCATATTAGCTACGACCTGCTCCGTTCCAGAATCTTCGTCATCATACATTGAGTGAAATATACCCCATGTCTGTATGACGCTAAAGTCTGCTGTATTGCTTGTAGAAAAGGCTGTATCGTATGTCTGAAGAATAAATTCACATGATGGTGGTTCGTCATACTCCCACCACTCAATCCAATCCTTCTTGACAATACCACCTTCATCAGGTGTTGGATTCTGCATGTAGAGACTGTCCCAATACTTGGAACCATTGGTGGCACGTATCTCCATCTCATCCAGCCGTAGCACATCGTCACTCTTCCACTCAGGGAAGTAAGACGTGCCTATAGGTAGACCCAATAGATCAGAAGCATCTTCATCTACCCAAGCTGGAATAGACACAACATGCCACTTCTCTGAAGGTTTGAGATGCCAATCCATCTTTTCTTCCTGTTTGAGTAGCCAGCCACATAGGTCGTCGTAATGGTAGCGAGTGTTAATGATAATGATTCTACCATCCGGCATTAGACGTGTACGCAGACCTGAAGGATACCATTCCTTGATGTATCTTCTACCTGCTGCACTGATGGCATCTTCTTCCGACATAGCATCGTCCAGAATAGCTATGTGTGCACCACGTCCAGCAATCTGTGAACGTACACCTGCAGCATAGTAAGAACCACCACCACTGGTCTTCCACTTACCTGCTGCACGTACATCCTGCCTTAGCAAGACTCCACTGAATACCTTCTGAAAATCTTCCTCACTAACTAGATCACGAACGGACCTACCAAAGTCACTAGCTAATTGATCCGAGTGACTGATAGACATTATCTCGTGATTAGAATGTTTACCTATGTACCATGCAGGAAATAACTTAGAACAAATAACTGACTTAGATGAACGAGGTGGTAGAAAGACCATAAGCCTTTTGATGTTACCATCTTCTACTTGTTGTAATTTATCTGCTAATACTTCAATGTGCCTACCCATCTTAAAGTCGGAGACAAGAAGAGGAGCAAACTTCTTTATGAAAGACAAAAAGTCAACATTACATTCATTGTATACCAGTTCTTTAAGATTATTTCTGATAGACAAAAGAATGTTGAAGTTTATTTCCTTTTGTTCTTCTTTTAGTACTGTTGCCATAATGTCACACTTAATGTAATTTTACATTTATTTAATATTATTTTTTATAAATATACCACACCCCTCTTGTGAAGACAAGAAAAACATGATACCCTTATCTTTAGATTAGGCAGAAAGCTTTATATAGTTATATATAGTATATAATAAAGATATATAAAGTAATATTAAGTAAGTATATAGTAGTATATAGATAGTCTTAGATGTAGCGAAGCAGTAGCGAAGCTGTTTGATTAGCAAGCCTAGTTATTTTTTATATTTTATACCCCCC
>Ga0208542_1001151_pt1 | contig 11434 bp, 29 predicted proteins | sample DEB08_DNA_3_FD_185495 | JGI IMG/M metagenome (GOLD analysis project Ga0208542, IMG submission 185495) | Aqueous microbial communities from the Delaware River and Bay under freshwater to marine salinity gradient to study organic matter... | ecosystem: Environmental > Aquatic > Marine > Coastal ... | reverse complement strand
TTGGCTTTTGTGCTGATGCTTCTAGTAAATCTTTTTGTTGTAATTGATCTGCGGTTTCTAACTTATTAAGTCTTTCAATAATGCCAAAATAAGCCCATACAGCAATCGCCACAGCACCTACGATTGAGATTAAACTTTTGAGTTCTAAACCTATTGATGTATTCTCGGATATTTTCATAAAACCTCATTTAAACTTTAAAACCTTTTCTCCAACTCTTAATTGCCCAATATGCTGGACTTAAACTCTTTTGACCTTTTACTTTAGCAAGTATTGGTCTAAATCTTGCCATAAACGATCTTTGACGTGCTGGAATATTCTTTTTAATCGACATTCCTTTAGCACCAAATCTAACTATTTGAATTTTATTGGTACGATTGTTCTTAACATAAACACCGAACTTCTTAGAAGCACTAGGTGTTCTAAATGGTTTATTTAATTTAACTGATCTACCCTGATATTTAGCCATAATAAAAATGCTTATATCAGAAACTAATCTATTTTTGAATTATATTCTCGACAATGATAGCCAAAAACTTTTGTGCCTTTGTATGTATGATAATAATGATTTTCTTTTTTAAATGTAAATTTTCTTTCGTGAGTGATTACGTTTTTGTTCCACCAAATAGCACAATCTTCGTATATCTCTAACTTTATTAATTTACCATTAATCAATATTAGACTAATGATAAATATTTTCACTTTCCTTGTCCTTTGTATTTAGAACGATTAGGTACTCGTTTGTTGTAAGACTTTGAGTGTTGTTGTGGTCTTTTACGTTTGGTTTGCTTTGTGAAATTGCTTATGCCTACTAGATTTTTTTTAGCCATCTTTTACATCTGCTTCTATGATTAAAGGTAATGGCTCAACAATGTTTTGAGTTTCTACTTTGTCTCTCATATTCAATTCATTCTTAGATAACCATACAAGCATATTAGGGTGTCCTTTAAGTGCTAACTCCCACATTTTTTTTCTTAATGATGCTTTACCTTTGTTTCTATTATCCTCAATAATTTGCCCAAAATTTCTTTGTATAGTGCTTCTTCCAACTCCAACAACTGATGCAATTTCTTCTTGGGTACAACCGATTGATGCTAAATTTGCTACGATATTTTCATCTACCTCAATTCTTGGTCGTCCAACTTCTTTTCTTTTTTCTGCCATATTCTCCATAATTTTGATGCAATTACAGTTTTATCTTTTCTAACGATAAAATGCAACCAATAGGAAAAACATTACGATCTGAGAATTGTGCATCTGTCTCATCATAACTAGCAAATGTCCATATTGATTTAGAATCTTTTTTAAAAATATATGCCTGAGTTACCATTTTAGAGGGTTGGAGTTTCAGCATTTCTTCCTCAGTTGCGTGTCCTGAGTCTCCAGTTATATCTAACCATTTTATGGTGTAGAAATAATATCGTTTTTTGTTTATAGTTACCGACCTAAATTTTGATTTTTTAGATTTTCTCATCAATGTTTCCTATGATTCATACTTTCAATGAGTAATTTAACTTGTAGTTTTAATGCTCGGTTTTCTATTGATAACCTAATTAATCTTTGCCTTACTCTTTTAAAGACTTGCAAGAAAAACTTTATTGATTTCATCTCTTAGCTTTTTTAGCACCTTGTTTAACTGACTTAGCTACATTAATTTTTTTCGGTTTTTTCTTACCTATAATTTTTTTTGTATAAAGTTCAGCAAGTAATCCTGAGGTTGTAATCATTTAATCTCCTTTAATGGTTCTTGGTCTTTCCAACGGTGTTTATGGTATCTTTTACCTTTTACAATAACTTCCGTATATTCTCCAAAGATATTACCTGTATATACCATATCCTTGCTAGACTTATCATTTTTTTTCTCCGCATATATATTAGTTATGTCTTTAGTTATGTTATTGTAATTATGCGTTTGAGGTGGACTCTCTTTGCGTTCATTTTCATTTTCGTTGTTAATAAACTGATATTTGTCGTAATTTATAAGGCGAATAATACTCACAGATCGATAGGGGTGGTTTGCCGTTGCGTTCACTCTAGCGACTCTTATTGAGATCATTTTACGTCTTTTCAACCTAAGTAAGAAACTTCTTAATGCAGAATAAGGTATATTCCATATTTTAGCATTTTTTCTTACAGGAAATATAATCTCTCCTCTAACCAATGTAATAGTATCATTTATGTATTTAATGTTTTTATCTTTATGAGTTGCAGTACCAACCATATAAATCCAAATACTAGACTCAACTAAATTTTTAAATACAGGATTTCTATATAACGATCTATGAACTAAAAAATACCCAGTTCTTCTTGTTTGCATTTTTCTATCTCCCTATTTACTTTTTCTAATATATCTTGTTCTGTTCCGTATCTATCAATAAATGCTTTCTTGCCTAAATGTACTGATATTTTTCCTGTGCGGTGGTGTTCATAGCAAAGTGGAATTGTATCAAAATGCGAGGGTCTTAGACCCATTCCTGTATGCTTTCTGATGTGATGTACTTCCGCCTGAACTTCTTTGCCATCTTGGTAACAAGCATAACACGGCATATTACCAATTATTTCAAGACGTTCTTTTTCTAACTTTGTTTTGTTCTTTGCCATACTACACAATCTCTCCCATATTTACTTTTAACTACTTTACCTGAGTTCTCTATTTTATTTTCTATTTGTAACTCTCTAACTCTTGCACAAACGGAACTTAAAGGTATATTCATAGTTTCTGCTATTTGATGATTAGCAAGAGGATTGTTTAATAATAAGTCATAAACTTGTTCTTTTAATGTAAGTTTATCTTTTTTATTTTTCCAAGCTAATTTAGATGTTTCCGAGTTTTTTTGGTATGCTTTATAGTCTAGTTCTAACTGCATTTCATTTTCTCCTGTTTTTTAAAGGGGTGTGGCTGAGAATAATATTTTTGGGAGATAAAAAACTCAGCCACTATGTTAAAAACATTTTGTTGAGAAAATGTATTGTATTCGATTCTAGTAACACAAAAAAAGATTTTTCTCAACACTCCCATAATTCGAATCAATATAGATAAATTTAAAAATAATCAAGAAAATTCTAATATCACTTGTTAAATTTTTGTTAAATATCAAAAAAGCTAGTATTTATGCGGTAAATTAAATGTATTTTTTATTTGCAATATACAACCTAATTTTATACTAATTTAATTATGTTTAGAAAATTAAACAAATGGGAACAACATTTATCTAAAGTTTTAGGTAGAAAAGTTAAATTCATAGATGAAAACTTAGATAAACAATTTTTTAATTGGGTTATCCAAAATCATTATTGGTTAAATTCTAAATATGCTAAAAAATTTATCAAAGAAAAAATGGGAGATGTAAAATGAACGTAATTGCAAAATTAAAAAAAGACGAAACACCAAGTCAAAAATTATCTAAACATTTTGAAAGAATCTTTAACACTAAAGAAACTTTTATATTTGATTTAGAAAATCAAAATTCTACTGTTCACTTGTTGGGTGGACACGTTCAGAATCATTTAAACGAAAAAAGTTTAAATGCAAATAAGGGTAATAACAATGGAGAAGAAAATTGTTAAACAAGAAGAAAAGTATTTTAAGTTGCTTGAAAGAAAAAAGGAACTTGAAAAAAAACTTTATTTTGTTGAACATAAAAGAAAACAACTGGCTATGAATATTCACGAGTTGAAATATCATACAGTTTAATTAACATAGGGAGAATATATGAGAAAAGTTGTATTGTTAATCGTGCTATCTATGACTCTACTTCAAGGGTGTAGTTCTTATCAGCCAATAGTTGATACATCAGGCAGATCAGGTACTTACAATGAAGATAGAGCAAGAGAAATCACAAACGATTTACAGCATTGTAAAATGTTAGCTAAAGAAAATGTAACTGCATTATCAAACATTAGTTACTGGATATTCAGTCCATCAATGGACACTAAGTACGAAGCATATTACAGAAAATGTTTAATGGGTCGTGGACACGGAGTCATTAATTAATATGCAATTAATTCAAGGTAAAACAATCGCTATGACTTGTTCTAGATGTATTCAAGAACATAAAACATTAGCTTGGTATTACGGAGTCGGACTTTATAATAATTCTTTACTTTGTAGAGATTGCTTTAAGTTCGTTTTTAATAATCTAACAGAAAAACAAAAACTCGAATGGAGTTTTTATAAACAACAAAAAGGAGATAAAAAATATGCATAGAGCAGAACAAAGGTTTAGATTAAGTGATGTAATTGATTTTTTAGATAGACATTTAACTGGTTCTTATAGTTGTTATTTAGCACAAGACATTTATGATTTAATTTTAAATGATGAGAGTGCTATGCGAGAACTATCATTTAATGATGATTATTGGGATAAACAAACAATTAGAAAAAAAAAGGAGATAAACAATGATGAGTAATGGTACTGTCGTTAGAAATATAACGGCACTAAGAGAAAGAATGAGAGTTGTTTTAGATACTTGGGATAATGTATCTGCAAATGACAATAAAGATAAGTTTGTTGAATATATAGGGTTAAGACTTAGATTGAGAAGAATCTATTTAGGTTATACTCAAACAAAAATAGCTAAAATGCTTAATTGCACATTTCAACAAGTGCAAAAATATGAAAGAGGTATTAATGTTATTAGTTTAGATAAATTATTAATTTTTTGTGAAGCAACTAATACTGATCTAAGTTGGTTTTTAAGACCATTAGATAAACTAGGTAAAAAACTATATATAAATGGGAGAACAAATGACACGAGTAATCAAAAATCAAGATAAGCATAAAAACATCATTGAGTTTAGACCTGATGATAAAAAATATAGATATATCGTTAATGGAGAAGTTAAAAAAGGTGTGACTGGTCTTATTGGTCAAAGGTTTGGTAAAGCTGGTTTAATATACTGGGCTAAGAACTTACCTTTAGATGCTATTAGATGGCAATTAAAAGATGAAAATAAACCAATAGATTTTATTGAATCTTTTATTAGTCAATTAAAAGATAAGATAACTAAACTAGAAACAGAAGCGGCCACTATAGGAACTTTAATGCACACACTAGCAGAAGATTATATTACTGGTAAAAAAGTAGTAACTCCTGAAAGTGAACCTTTAAAAACTATGTTTATTAAATTTAAACAATGGTGGGATAAAAAAGGTTTTAAAGTAATTGCTACTGAGACTACTTGCTACTCTAAAGAATTAGATGTGTGCGGTACGTTTGATGCAATAGTTAAACATAACAAATACAAAAACAAAAATATTCTATTAGATTTTAAAACATCTAAAGACTTTTATGTAGATCAACCTATACAGATTTCTACATATAAAAAGTTAATAGAAGATTCGACAAATCTAAAAATAGATTATTTAGGTATTGTTAATATTCCTAAAGATGTAAAAAAAGATATATCTTTAAGAATGTTTGAAATAAAACCTAGATATTTAAAAGCATTTAAAGTCTGTCAGTTCTTAGATGAACTTGAAGCAGATTTTAAAAAAAGAGACTTAGAATACAAAAAACAACTAAGAAAAAAGGAGAAAAACAATGCAATATAATAAACAAAAAAAGCCATTTTATGGATTAGAAATATATATGAATTCAACTGGTAAAAAATCGCCTAGTTATGAATTTCAATGTAGTAGTAAAACTTTATATAAAGATACTTTTACTGGAAAAAAATATAATATATTTCAGTTTGGAGAATGGTTAAATCAACCACATATTAAAGAAAAAATATATCAACGTTGGCAATTAAAAATGGGTTCAGTAGATTTAGAAACTGATATAGTTAATAAATATACTAATTCAAATTTACAAAGAAAAGTAGCTTGGTTTTTAATCCCACCTCAACCAAAAAATCAAAACGTAGATGGTATGAAACCAATAAATCAAACTGTTCCAAGATATACGGAACAGCAAATGACCCAAGCTAGACCATCAGCACCCGATCACGCACAACCAATTAATCAATCTGATCTTGATGATATGGACGATAACTTACCACCATTTTAAATATGAAACTAACAAAAGAGTTTAGAGGAGAACTTGATATGGAAATGCAAATAGCAGACTATAAGTTTCGTGTGCGAGAACTTGAAAAGCTAAACGATATATTGAAAGAAGAAATGCAATCGCAGTATATTGAAATGGCACAATTACGTTCTATTGAAGAAGCACATAAAAACATAAACGGCAAACTAAGAACACGGATTAAAAGATTAGAAGATATGATTAAAGAACAAAACGAACATATCAAACTTTTAACAGTACACCCATAGGAGATAAATATGAGCAACTGGGAAACACTAAATAGTAGAGAAGCATATACCAAGTTAGAACAGGCAAAAGATAACTGGGCTAATTGGCAAGAGAAAGTAATTGTTCTAAACGAGGGTTTGAAAGCAACTTTTAGTAAATGTTTTTTACGACATAAACAATTTGTTAAAACTGCAATCGAAGCTGAGAATAGAGCAAGACAAGATAAGGAATACCAAGATATAGTTCAATCTTATGCTCAAGCTGAGGGAGAACTAATTAAAGCTAGGTATCATTACAACAATCTTGATAGATATATTTCATTCAAACAAACTGAATTAAAATTAGATGTTGCTTTAAGTAATAAGCAATCAATGTAAAATTTGTCTTTTACCCCTTGTTGGACAAATATTTAGGGTGGTTAATGCCACCCTAATTTGATTCGTTTCTAAAACTAATATTCTAATAAAAATAGAATTTAATGTTAAAAAAGCTAGTAAAATAGCGGTTTTTTAGCTATTTACAAATAAAACCTCAGGTATTATATTTATCGTATGTTAAAACAAAATGTACCATTAAATTATCACATTTCTAGAGGTGCTGATGGTGTTTATTGGATTTTAAACAATGGCGAAAATTTTGTTAAAAATCTATCTACTGACCATAAAACAGCTCAAAAAAAAGCTATTCAATATATTAAAAAACATAATCCTGATTTTTTTAAAGATGGCAGAAAATTAAATACTACTGTTTGGTTTAGAAAAAAAATTGCATCAAATAATTATAAAGGTTCTAATCAACCAATTTATTTAGATGCTCATATTAGAGAACATTTTTGGCATTTACTAAAATTAGATAAAGCAAAAAAAATAGAAGAAGCAAAAAATAAATATTTTCACGTTGGACAAGTTGGCGATCTTCTTGAATTAGAACTTACAATTACAAATACATTTGGTTTTGAAAGCAATTATGGATATTGCCTTGCACACAAATTTGTAGATGCCGATAATAATAGTTTGATTTATTTTGGTAATTCAAAAGAATTATGTGCAAATGATAAATCTAAATTTAAAGTTGGAGACAAAATTACTGTTATAGCTGAAATAAAAAAACATACTAAAGACCAAAGAGATTTGGTTTATAATGATAATGTTGATCAAGTTATGAAGCCATTAACAATAATAGCAAAACCTAAACTAATAACAACAAAGGGAGATAAATAATGAAAATAGATACAAAAACAACACAAGACTTATTTAAAGTTGAGAACTGTCCTAATTGTGATGGAGATGGTAAATTTCATATTGAAAAAGATAATTATGAAATTATCGAAGATTGCGACATCTGCAAAGGAACAGGAGTAATATAAATGACATTTATAATACTTGATACAATCGTTAGAATGATAATAATAGGTTACGTTAGTTATATAGTTTTAAAATAATTATGGATAATCAATTAATCTTAATCATTTTAGTATGCCTTGTGTTTGGAGTTTATGTTTGGCTTAAGGAGTTCTTTATTAAGAAAGCTGAACAAAGGTTATCTAAAAGATTAGGTATAGATGAGTCTTGGCGAAATAATCGTTAATGAATTGTATAATCTAATCCTGACAGATTAGTATTCTCGTCAATGTCTTTAGTGCTGATGCTATAATTAATTACATACGCATCAGGTTGTTCTTCTATTTGATTAAGTAATGAATTAACTTTACTAAAGTTTGGTGTTTGATCTAAAAACACAAAAGATACTTTTCCTGTATGTGTAGAATCTTCGTGTCCTATAAGCACTTCTAGTTCAGTTATAACTATATCTATTTCGCTAGTCATAACTTACAATATAATTATTTGAGAGATAATTAAATTATTTTCTTTTGATTAAATCAGTAGCTTTTAAACCATACACAGAAGCAATTACTCCTACGAATATAGTTTGATACCAAAAAGGAAGTTCAGAAAAGTATTCAAAAAATAGTTTCATTTTATCCATAGCAGTTGGGTCATCACTAAATACTGCCCAAGCTAATAAAACAATCGGTGCAGATAATAAGATTAAAATAAACTCATCTTTCCAATCAGATTGTCTAGCTTCTAATAATTTACCTTGATACTCAGCTTCTCCTGTTGCCATCTTTTCTGCGTGTTTCATTTGAGCATCAGACATAAGCATTTTAGTCTTTTGTCTATTTTTATAGATATGACTTCCAGCTTGTACTGCTAATTTAATTGCACTTAACCACATTTTAACTCCAATGCTAATTCTGCGTAATGTTTAATTTTCTTATATCTTTCTACGTCAGATTCGCCTTTTTTTCTACGGACTGCGTATTTTACAATATTACCATCAATGAAATCAAGATTATGTGCTGTAATGAACTCAATAGCTTGTATTTTTGCGTTCTTATAATGTTCCCCTTGCTCTTGTCGGTCTAAAGGCGAGATTGCTCTCTCCATTGAGATATGACCGTTTAAAGCATACTTTCCACAGCACTTCTTCATAGTATTTTACCTATCCAACGTCCCTCTTTGTTTAAAACCATAGGTAGTAGTCTAGGAATACCATTTAAGATAATTCCACAACCTACTATAAATCTAGTTCTAAAGTTTTTTGCATAATCAAAAGCCATAGATTTTTGGTTTATTAAACAACCGACATTCATAGCCCAAAATATATTATCAGGGTTAGCCCAATATGAAATTGTAAATTTTGTATGGTAATGTCCCTGGACGGTATTCATTGAGTATGCCTGTGAAGTTTTAATTACCTCAGCAGATTTTCCGTGAGTGAAAAAACATCTTTGACCATTTGACATTGTTAAAGTTAAATCATCTACCCACTTCCATTTTTTTGTGCCTAAGAAGTCTCCATAATCTCTCATAAACTCTCTTGATAATCCATACTTAAATGCTCGTCTATAAACCAAACTAGAATGGTTACTATCTACTTCTGTAACTACAGGAAATATGCTTTCTAATTCTTTAATATATTCTCTTGTTATTCTAAGTTCATCTCCAGCATTAGGTAGATCAGGCGAACTTTGGTGCATACTGATATTATGAAAATCGATTGAGTCGCCGATATTAATTATCGTATCAGGTTTAAATTCTTTTTTGATTGCTTTTAAAAATTTAAATGCGTCTTGATGATGATAAGGAATATGTAAATCTGAGATTATTAAAATTCTTTTGTGATTCATACAATAATTGTTAATACAACTATTTAGATATGTTGTAAAGTAATTGCGTTATAAGCAATATAATAACACCACCTAGACCATAGACTAACCAGTTTATTACTGTGTCAAATTTCTTTTCTAATTTTTCATCTAGTTTATTTACGTCCTCGTGCAAATGTTTTAGATGGTTTGTTTTAATAATATTAACTTCTCTTTTTAATCCAGTTATAAACCCATAGATCGAAATGATATGTTCATTTGTTGTTTTGGGTTTCTTGTTCATATTGCTTAATGATAATCTTCTAAATATAAACTAAAGGATGCTGATACTGCACAAGTTGCATCTGCTTTTGCTCTAATTTCTATGTCGTGTTTTTGATTTATTAAAATAGGAATATCAAAACTTCTATAAACTGGAACACTAAAAGAAGATTGATAACCTAGTGTATTCCATACGTTGCCGTTATTAATTCCTTTAGCTAATATCTTAGATTCTAATTCTTTTTGTTTGCTCATACCGATAGAAGCTGAAACTATCCAAGCACGTTTATTTGCTGGAACAGTATAGACAGCACTTAAATTAGCACCATAACCAGCTACTATGTAAGCTACTGTTTTTGAATCTACTGTTATTGTGATGTTGCCTACGTTTGCGTCTCCTGTGTTTGCTGTTAACATACGAGCAGAAAAAACTCTTATAAAACTATTTGTAGATGCTGAACCACCGATTGTTATTGTTTCTGAAATTTGATTGAATGAAGCATTAAGTCCTGTAACTAAAACTGTACCACCATCATCTGACGCAGTATTAGAAGATGTTGCTACTGCTGTCGTTGCAGTAGTTGGGTAAACATATAAACCAGTTCCACCCCATATTGTTGCAAAGGTAGTTGATACAGATGAATTATATCCAAATTGACCAATAGCAGAAAAATCTTCAACTAATCCTTTTTGTACTGATATTCCAAGAGGAAAAGTTAATTTAGGAGTTTGATTTTGTATATTTATAGTCATAATATCTTTTATCTTTTTTTAAGTATTAGATCAATTTAAAAAGTCCTTGATCTGCCCACTTCATAATCCAATACTTATCTTTATTAATATCGTGGCTAGGATAAACATAAGTTTTTGATACTGCGTGAGTTTCCATAGTGTATCTATTAGGTGTTTTAAAAAAGTCATAACCTGTAACTGTCAGATCACATTCTACAAAATTAGTCAGCCAATAGATTGAGACAAGTCCAGTAGTCGGTCTTTGATATTTTAATTGATTACACATTGATTGATATTCTTCTTTGTTCCATAACCAAGCATAAGGTTTATAAACACTAGGCATACGTTCCATTCGTTTGCCGTTCTTTTCTGCATTGAGTCTTATGATGTTTTTTATTTCAGGATAATAACCTAACTTATCTAATAAGAAACTATGTGCTTGATTGACTAAGTTATCTATCCAAACATCACAAGGTTTTGTCATTATACCTAAGTTCATTCTAATAATAACTTCGTAATCAGAATAATTAGGTTCTTTGTCTAAGACAGCATTACCAATTAAAAGACATTTTTTATTTTTAAGATAAGTAAATGGGTCGAACATTACTCAGTAAAGCAAACTTGATAATTTTCGTACTTAGCTAGTTTTGCGTTCCACCATTCTTTAGGTTTAACAGTTGCGTGTGCGTTCATACCATTAGGAAGTATCTCTCGTGCTTCTCTACAACAGATCGTTAAGAATACAAACTTAGTAGCATAAGAAAATATCTCAGATAATATATCGTCAATGAATTCCTCAGGAATATGCTCTAATACATCTGTGCTTATAACCAAATCAAACTTTGTATCAGGTTTATTACTATACTCAGGAATAGCTGGGTCGTATTTATGTGCTTTCCAATATGTTGGGTGGTTTTGTGCTTTACCACAACCATAATCTAACATTGTTTCTATGTTATGTTTTTTTCTAACTTCATCTATTAAAGGTATGTATTGAACTACAGTAGTTCCTC
>Ga0208542_1001150_pt1 | contig 11445 bp, 20 predicted proteins | sample DEB08_DNA_3_FD_185495 | JGI IMG/M metagenome (GOLD analysis project Ga0208542, IMG submission 185495) | Aqueous microbial communities from the Delaware River and Bay under freshwater to marine salinity gradient to study organic matter... | ecosystem: Environmental > Aquatic > Marine > Coastal ... | reverse complement strand
TTGATGTTGGTATGAAGGGTGGTGGCCTAGCTAAAATTCTGGAGGTGTAATGCGGAGTGCAGAACAACAAGCCTTATTTGAAAAGTTTGAAAAGGCTTTACAGAAATACAAAGGTAAGACTGTAGGAACAATTGAATTAGCAGAACTAGTTAAAAAAATATATGGTAAGTCTTTAGGAGATAGATCTGCATCCAAAAAACTAGGTGATCTTAGACTAAATAATCCAGAAATATTTAAAGATATAGACGTAGAATATTCTATTAAAGGACAGGGAGATTGGAACAAGGCTTGGGAAAATGATCCTGAGTTCAGAAAATTTTTTAAACAAAAAAGACCTGGACTTGTTTGGGAAGATTTAACAACAGCTCAAAGAGATATAAAATCCAATACATACAAATCTTATTTATATGAACAAGGAAAATTAAAAGCCATTCCTAAAAACTACATACCTTTTAGTGAACTATTAAATAAATTAAATATTAAAAAAGATAGTTTCAAAGAATACGAAAGTAATCGTAAAGGAAATTATGGTGATCTTCAAAAAACTATAAAAAAACTTTTTGATAAAAAGAATTTTAAAAAAGAAATCTTTTATAAAAATCCTTCCAAAGAAGATATAGCTGAATTTAAAACAGCAGTTTCTGATATGCAGAAAAAAGGTATTCAAAGAATGTCTGAAAAGAAAAGTATGGGTTCTTTTGAACCTATAAAAGCTATTCATAGAGAATTAATGTTAGATCCCGATGCAACTCCAGTAGAACTTGCAGAAAATATTTATGGAAAAGCAGATGCAAAAAATCTTAAATATCTTGGAAATGATGCCTCTAAATATGTTGAGGTTTTAACAGGTGCTAGAACAGTGCCTGGAATAAAAATCCCTTCTATAGAAAAAACTGAAAGTATTCTTGGAAATATATTAATGCCTGGCAGTGGTTTTTTTAATTTTGGAAATGCTGAAAGAAGAAATGCAATGTTACGAGAACGAGACAAGGTTTTAGGAATTACTGATATAAACAATAGATTATTTTCTACTAGACGTCGTTTAACGAATCAATTGAGAGGACAAGGTGTAAATATTGATGAAGCGATGGGTCTTTCAGCTACTTATGAAAGAGCTCCAGGTTATTCGGAATTAGCTCAGATTACAAGTCCAGAAGTAAACTATTTAAAAGGAAACACTATTGATAAAGATTTTTCAAGAATCTTTGAAAAAGTTGTTAGAGGTGATCAAAATATTGGAGAAGAGATAAAACAATTTAATAAAGATTCTAAACTTTTTCAAAAACAATACAATATCGATACACCTATCATAGAGTATAAACCTGGAGAAAAATTAGATGCATCTAAGTTTGTAAAAAATTTTGATAAACTAACTCCAGAAGCACAAGCAAATGTAACCGAACTTGCTGATCAAGGAATTGCTTTAAGATCTAGAGCTATGCCTATGGGAGCATTGTTATCTAATGTAAGAGAACAGTTTGTAAATAATACAGACAACGTTTGTTCTATTTTTGGAAAGGCAAGTGGTGGTACAGTAAAATCTTGTGTAGCTCAATTTGATGAAGCAGTACAAAAAAATCCAGAAAGCCTGTTTCAAAAAGTTTTAAACTTTGCAAAATCACCAGGTGTAAAAAGATTTACATTAGCTGGTGCTGCTGGAGCAGCTGGGGCTGCAATCGTAAAAGAATTTAGAAATGATGATCCAACAAGTTATCTATCAAACGAAGATCAACAAAAGAGTATGTTAGTTGCAATGGCAACAGATCCAATTATGGATCCATTAGCAAATCAATTTGATAGACCAGATATTTTAGATTACCAACTTCCTGCGTTAGGTGCTGCCGCTGCAACTTCAACAGCACTTGGTGCGCCATCAACAATTAAAGCAAGTCGAACAAGAGGAATGGGTATGGAGAAAAAAGGATTAGCAAAAACAGGTCTAAGAGTTTTAGGAAGAGGACTTGGTATTATGTCTACTCCCGGTGCCCTGGCTCCTTTTGCAGCAGCCGATATCGCATCACAAGTTTACGAAGGAGATAGTGCAACAGATATAGCAACTAATCCATTCAATTATTTATACGGTACCTTTGCTGATCAAACAGATAAAATGACTAGAGGACTAAAACCAACACTTAGAAAAGTGGCTAGATTAGGTATGAGTCCTGGAGCATTAAGGGTTATGTCTAGAGCAGGATTAGTTGGACTTGCAGGTTCTCTAGGTATACAAGGGTATAACTTATTAACAGATGACTAAAAAATTAACTACAACTGTACCTCCTTTAAAAGGACCTAATTCTCAGGGGTTGAATGTTTCGGGAAAAAGGATTATAACAGTTGAGAACTCGGAGAAAAATAATGTCAGAAATAGACAAAGCTTTGCCAAACGTAGAGCAAGAAATAAAATTACCTAGTGAAGAAGAGGTTGTAGAAGCATCTCAAGAGAATATTGAGGAACAAGTTGGACCAGAAGATATTCAAGTTGAACAAGAAGAAGATGGCGGTGCTACAATTACTTTTGATCCTGAAGCTGTAAATCAGCCAGGCACTAATGAACACTTTGACAATTTAGCAGATCTACTTCCTGAAGATGTTTTAGGAAGACTAGGTTCTGATCTTTTTGAAAATTACACACAATACAAATCATCAAGAAAAGATTGGGAAGATGCTTACACTAAAGGTTTAGATCTATTAGGATTTAAATATGAAGTTCGATCCCAGCCTTTTACAAATGCAAGTGGTGCAACACACCCAGTATTAGCAGAAGCCGTAACACAGTTTCAAGCACACGCTTATAAAGAATTACTTCCAGCGACTGGTCCAGTCCACACTCAAATTATGGGTTTACCTACTAGAGAAAAAGAAGACCAGGCAACTAGAGTAAAAAATTTCATGAACTATCAACTCATGAATGTGATGAAAGAGTATGAACCCGAGTTCGATCAGTTACTTTTTTATCTCCCTCTTAGCGGCTCTGCATTTAAGAAGATTTATTATGATGAACTTCTAGGCAGAGCCGTGTCTAAATTTGTTCCGGCAGATGACCTGATAGTTCCATACACAGCAACATCTTTAGAAGATGCAGATTCAATCGTGCATGTTTTAAAAGTGTCAGAAAATGATTTAAGAAAAAAACAAGTAGCAGGTTTTTATAGAGATGTAGAAATCACTCCAGGTTATTCTCAAGAAACAGAAGTAGAGAAAAAGGAAAGAGAATTAGAAGGAGTTAGAAAAACTAGAGACGAACAAGTTTTTACAATTTTAGAAATTCACACAGATTTAGATCTAGAAGGTTTTGAAGATAAAGACGAAGAACAAAACCCTACTGGAATCAAACTTCCATACATTGTAACAATTGATACTTCTTCAAGAGAAGTTTTATCAATTAGAAGAAACTACAAAGCTGAAGATCCATTAAGAAATAAAATAAGTTATTTTACTCATTTTAAATTTTTACCTGGACTTGGTTTTTATGGATTTGGTTTAATCCACATGATCGGTGGATTATCTAGAACTGCAACGAATGCTTTAAGACAACTATTAGATGCTGGTACGTTTTCAAATATGCCAGCTGGATTTAAACAAAGAGGTATTCGTGTTAGAGATGAGGCACAATCGATTCAACCTGGAGAGTTTAGAGATGTAGATGCACCTGGCGGAAACATTAGAGACGCATTTATGCCTTTACCTTTCAAAGAACCATCAGCAACATTATTACAATTGATGGGTATCGTAGTAAACGCAGGTCAACGATTTGCCGCCATAGCTGACATGCAGGTCGGTGACGGCAACCAACAGGCCGCTGTTGGGACGACCATAGCTTTACTCGAACGTGGAAGTAGAGTCATGTCAGCGATACATAAAAGATTGTATGTGGCACTCAAAGAAGAATTTAGATTATTGGCAGATGTGTTTAAAACATATCTACCACCAGAATATCCTTACGATGTTGTAGGGGGTCAAAGAAATATTAAAGTTGCAGACTTTGATGATAAAGTAGATATCATTCCAATTGCTGATCCAAACATATTTTCACAGTCACAAAGAATTAGTTTAGCACAAACTGAACTACAACTTGCGATGTCAAATCCAAATATGCACAATATGTATGAAGCATACAGAGATATGTACAGTGCAATTGGTGTAAAAAATATTGATAAGATTTTACCACCACCTCAACAACCTATGCCAATGGATCCAGCGGCAGAAAATATTATGTCAATGAGTGGTAGACCTTTCCAAGCGTTCAAAGGACAAGAACACAGAGCACATATTACTTCGCATTTAAATTTTATGGCAACCAACATGGCAAAAAATAGTCCGGCGGTTATGGGTGCATTACAAAAAAATATTTTTGAACACATTTCTTTAATGGCACAAGAGCAATTAGAGATAGAATTCAGAGAAGAGATACAACAATTGATGCAACTACAACAAATGGCACAACAAAATCCACAAATGGCACAAAGTCCACAAGTACAACAGCAAATTGTACAAATGAGTATGGCAATTGAAGCAAGAAAAGCTAAATTAATTGCTGATATGACTCAAGAATTTAAGGATGAAGAGAACAAAATCATGGGTGATTTCGGAAATGACCCTGTTGCTAAGCTAAAAGCAAGAGAATTAGACCTTAGAGCAATGGATAATGAGCAAAAAAGAAAAGAAGCAGAGCAAAGATTGAATTTAGACAAGACAAAAGCGATGATGAATCAAGGAATTCAAGAAGATAAGCTCGAACAAAACGAAGATTTAGCTAAATTAAGAGCTAATACGTCTATTGAGAAAACAATTTTAAGTAAAACTATACCATCGGCACCGAAAATGGATGCAATGCCAGGAAATATAGCTATAATTAGAAACAGAGGAGAATAAATATGAAAAAAAATAAAAAAACAGACGCAAAACATGTTGATCACGATATGTTTCTGAACAAAGACGGAATGTTGAACGGCGGTGTAGAAATCGAAGTGTCAAAACCGAATGAAACTCAGGACGTAAAAGTAAAAGGTCAAGATGGAATGCTAGCAGAGAAAAAAAGAACAGCTAAGTGGTACTAGTATGTGGTTTAGCGCTATTAAATTAGCCGCTCAAGCTGGCTCTCACATTTTTAAAAACCGTCAAAGAACTAAAATGCTAATGGCGGACGCACAAATGCGTCATGCAGAAAAAATGGCAAACGGTGAGGCGGAATATCAGGGCAAATTATTAGAATCAAGAAATTCGGACTGGAAAGACGAATTCATTTTAGTTTTACTTTCGGCTCCAATTGCGTTATTATCATGGGCAGTGTTTTCGGATGATCCGGCAGCTATGGAAAAGATGCAATTATTCTTTGAATACTTTTCACAGCTACCATTTTGGTATCAAACGATTTTCGTAGGTGTTATTGCAAGCGTTTACGGATTAAAAGCAACTGATTTAATTAAAAGGAAATAAAAAATGAGTAAAAAATCTAGAAGCAGAAATAAAAAAATCCTAGGCGCATTAGCTGCAATAGGTACTGGATTAGCATTAGCTAATAGAGGAAAAGGAACGGAAGATTCTAATATTAGTGTTGATAGCGGTAGAGGTGGTGACAGTTCTAGTGCTATGGCTAGAAAAATTGCAAACACAGAAGTTCCAGTTTACCAAGACGACATTATGAGAGGTGGTTCAGGTGTCAAATATAAACCAAAAAGAAACCCATATTCTATTTATACAGACAAGGAACCTATTAGACCTTTTAGTGATCTAATGCCTTTTAAAAAAGGTGGTAGAGTTGGCTGTGGTAAAGCTAAGCGTGGATATGGAAAAGCAATGAGAAAAAAATAATGCCAGGAACAATGATGATGAAAAGACCTATGATGAAAAAAGGTGGTAAAGCTTTAAAAAAAGTAAAGCCATCTCAAAAAGGTTTAAAAAAATTACCCACAAAAATTAGAAACAAAATGGGTTACATGAAGAATGGTGGAAGAGCTAAGTAATGAGAAAGCAGTGCCAACAATGTAAAGAAGCATTTGATTCAAAAGATGAGTTTGATAATTTTTGTAGCAAGCAATGCAAAGAGGAGGCGTTAGCAGCATTAGATTCAGATTCTGATGAATGCTTATCTTGTCAATAATGGCTAAACTTTGTGCAAAAGGAAAAGCAGCAGCTAAAAGAAAATTTAAAGTGTATCCATCTGCATATGCAAATATGTACGGATCAGCTGTATGCTCTGGTAAAATAAAACCAGGTGGAAAAAAGAAAAAGAAAAAATAATGGCTCAAGGAGGATTACGTAAATGGGTATCCGAGAAATGGGTGGACATCGGAGCGCCGAAGAAGAACGGCAAATATCAACCTTGCGGTCGATCGAAGGGGAGCAAAAGAAAATATCCAAAGTGCGTCCCACTTGCAAAAGCCACACGAATGACAAGCTCGCAAAAGGCGAGTGCTGTCAGACGAAAAAGAGCTGCAGGTAATACTGGACCTAAACCTAAAAATGTTAAAACATTTACGAGGAAAAAATAATGGCAAAGACACCAGCATGGCAAAGAAAAGAAGGTAAGTCCGCTTCAGGTGGATTAAATAAAAAAGGAGTTGCATCTTACAGAAGAGCAAATCCTGGTTCTAAATTAAAAACTGCAGTTACAACTAAACCATCAAAATTAAAAGCAGGATCTAAAGCTGCGAATCGTAGAAAAAGTTTTTGTGCTAGAATGACTGGAATGAAAAAAAGATTAACTTCAGCTAAAACAGCAAGAGACCCAAATTCAAGAATTAATAAGTCACTTAGAAAGTGGAATTGCTAATGTTTGATAATTTCATGTATAAAATATTGGGTGGACTTGATAGTTTTTTCGAGTATATAGAGTCTAAATTAACAATGAAAGGTAAAAAGAATGGAATTCGTAGAAAAAATAAGAAGAGTAATTAAGTTAAGACATGACGATGTTGTCACTGCCATGGTTTCTGGTGGTGTTGACAATATGGAAAAATACCAGTATATGTTAGGTCAGATACGTACCTATCAGTACTTATTACAGGAGATATCTAGCCTGCTAAAACAAAAGGAGCAAAATGACGAAAACGGAACAATCATCAGCATCAAATCCAAAGATAGTTCTACCAAATAAAGAACTTGTTGGTGTTAAAAAAGAAGAAAAAGATTTAGAAAAAGAAAAATTACCTAAACCTACAGGTTGGAGAATTTTAGTTTTACCTTTTAAACAAAAAGAAAAAACTAAAGGCGGAATATTATTAGCAGATACAACAGTTGAACGATCACAAGTAGCATCGACTTGTGGTTTAGTTTTAGATATGGGCCCACACTGCTATGATAAAGAAAGATACCCAGAAGGTCCTTGGTGTAAGAAAGGTGATTGGATTATCTTTGCAAGATATGCAGGATCACGAATTAAAATAGATGGGGGCGAGATAAGACTTCTCAATGATGATGAAGTTTTAGCAACCGTGGATAGTCCTGAAAGTATATACCACGAATTTTAACAATCATAGGAGATACTATGCAAGAAGAAAACAAAACAGTTGATATTGACACATCTGGTCCGGGTGCGGAAATAGAACTGCCAGAAGAACAAACAGAAGAGATTGTAGAACAATCTACGGAGGACACAAGTAATGATACAAAAGAACTTAAAGACGGTGGTAGCGCCGATGACTCATCTGAGAAACCTGTGGAGCAATCTACTGTTCAAGAAGGTGATAAACAAGAAGACAACAGTAAGCAGATTGAAGAGTATTCTGAAGGTGTTAAGAAGCGAATAGCTAAATTAACAAAAAGAATGCGTGAAGCCGAAAGGCAAAAAGAAGAAGCTTTGCGTTTTGCTGAAAGTGTTAAAAGGGAAAGAGACAGATTTAAATCTACAGCAGATTCTTTAGATAAAAATTATGTTTCAGAAATGGAAGGAAGAATTACTTCTTCTTTGGCAGCGGCTCAAGAGAAATTAAGAGCAGCAAGACAAAACGATGACCCTAAAGCTGAGACAGAAGCATTAACTGCTATCTCTCAATTAGGTTATGAACAAGGTAAATTAGCTGAATTAAAAACTGCACAACAAATGCAAGAAACAGCGGCTAAAGAACAAGTTGTTCAAAACCCACAATTATATCAACAACCACAACAACAAGTTCAAACTCCCCCTGATCCAAGGGCAGAGGCTTGGGCTGAAAACAATGATTGGTTCGGTAAGGATAGTGCAATGACGTATACTGCGTTCGATTTACACAGAAAACTTACTGAAGAAGAAGGAATTGACCCTAGGTCTGAAGAATATTATGCAGAAATTGATAAAAGAATAAGACTTGAATTTCCGCATAAATTTGATAAACCTGAGGTTAAACAAACTAGTAAACCTACACAAACCGTTGCCTCTGCAACGCGTAGTCCAAAGACTAGTCGTAAATCTGTGAGACTCACTTCCTCACAAGTAGCAATTGCTAAAAAATTAGGAGTGCCACTAGAAGAATATGCGAAACAACTTATGAACACGAAGGAGGTATAGGCATATGGAAGAAAAGAAACAACCAACTCGTGCGAGTCAAACTAGAAAAAGTGATTCTACGAAAGTAGAAGCACAAGCAAAAACGGTAGCTCCAAAAGAGAGACCAAAAGTTTGGACTCCACCATCGTACTTAGATACGCCCAACGCGCCGAACGGCTACAGACACAGATGGGTCAGGGTAGAGATTCTCGGATTTGTCGATACTAAAAACGTACAAGGTCGTTTAAGATCTGGTTACGAATTAGTTCGAGCAGATGAATATCCAGAAGAAGATTTTCCCGTAGTACAAGACGGCAAATACGCAGGGGTGATCGGGCACGGAGGCCTTGTGCTGACAAGGGTACCTGAGGAGATCGCGCAGCAAAGAGCTGAGTATTATCAAAGACAAGCTCAAGAACAACAAGCTGCAATTGACGCCGAACTCGCGAAGGAACAGCATAAGAGTATGCCTATCGATGTAGATAGAAATACTCGTGTAACCTTCGGTGGCTCTAAGAAGATTTAAACATTTTTAGAAACCAGCGAAACAAATAAACCGTACTGGAGGCCCTTAGGGGCAGGTACATATAAGGAGAAAAGACTATGGCTAATAGTTCATCGACTGGTTTCGGTTTGAAACCATTAAAAAAAGTCGGTCAGAATTACGACGCTGGCGGTCTAGGTGAGTACCCAGTTGCAGCTAATGCAACAGCTATCTACAACCAAGATATGGTTGCTATGGCAGCTACAGGTACAGCAGCAGTTGCAGCAGCAGCTACTACTCACAACCTAGGTTCGTTAAACGGAGTGTTCTACACTGACGCAACAACTAATAAGCCAACATTCCAAAACTATCTTCAAGGCTCTAATACAGCTACTGATATAGTTGCGTTTGTTACTGATGATCCAAATCAGGTCTACGAAATTAGATCTAACAATGCGGGTGCATCAGCTCAAACAGATGTTGGTAACACAGCTGAAATCTCTTATTTAGCTGGAGCAAGTCCAAATTACATCTCTAGAACAACTCTAGATGACAGTACTTTGAATACGACTACTCAACAATTAAAAATCGTAGGAGTGTCAAGAGACGAAGAGAACGATGATTTAACATCTGCAAACGTTGTTTGGAGAGTTGTAATCAACGAACACTTCTATAACACTCAAACAGGTATCTAATAAGGAGTAATAAACTATGGCGATATCACGTAATCAACTAGTTAAAGAACTAGAGCCAGGTTTGAATGCTTTATTCGGCCTGGAGTATAAACAGTATGAACAAGAACATGCTGAAATATACACAACTGAGTCATCTGACAGAGCTTTTGAAGAAGAAGTTATGTTGTCAGGTTTCGGTCAAGCACAAGTTAAACCAGAAGGTTCTGGTATTGTGTACGACTCTGCTCAAGAAACTTTCACAGCTAGATATACTCACGAGACAGTAGCTCTTGGGTTCTCTATCACTGAGGAAGCGATTGAGGATAACTTGTACGACAGACTTGCTTCAAGATATACAAAAGCTTTGGCAAGATCTATGGCTCAAACTAAACAAGTTAAAGCAGCTGCACCATTAAACAATGGTTTACCTGGAGGAAGTTTCAATTCAGGTGATGGTGTAACTCTTTTCAACACGCTTCACCCAACTATTAATGGAACTTTCAGTAATACGTTGGCAACTGCTGCGGACTTAAACGAAACTTCATTAGAACAAGCAATGATTGACATCGCTGCTCTTACTGATGAAAGAGGTTTAAAGATCGCTGCGAAAGCTGTTAAAATGATCGTTCCATCTGCTCTTCAGTTTACTGCAGACAGATTAATGAACTCTGCTCAAAGAGTTGGAACTGCTGATAATGACATAAACGCTATCAGAAACATGGGCATGGTCCCTGGCGGTTATGTAGTAAACCACTACTTAACTGACACTGATGCGTTCTATATCACTACAGACGTGCCAAATGGAATGAAGCATATGGAAAGAGCTCCATTAACTACAAAAATGGAAGGCGATTTCGATACTGGAAACGTAAGATACAAAGCTAGAGAAAGATACGTATTTGGCGTATCAGACCCTAGAGGTATTTTTGCATCACCAGGTGCTTAATCAATAATTTTGAGGCGGGACACAATCCCGCCTCAATTCAAATATAGAAAGAAAAAACCATGAAATTTAAATATCTCGTACAAATATTCACTAAAAAACTACAAACTAAATTTAATTTTGAATCTGAAAAAGAAGTAGATTCAATAGATATCGTTCATAAACACATCATTGACTTTCTAGGAAAAAATGATATAAATTGGGAACCAAATGATTTACAATACTCAAGTACTGTAAATGATTTTTATATAACCTATGAGGAGGTTAAGGATGGCCCAAGGCAAGATGGCGTTGTTCGCGAGGAAAATACAGTTCGAGTCTAAATGGAATGAACTGTTTCTTAAAAACGGCGGAAACATAACACCAGAAATGTCAGTGCTAGGAGATGCGATCAAGAAAACGATCAGAGAAATCTTAGCAGAACAAGCGAGCCCTAAAAACCCTAAAGACGAAGAAATTCATCTTTACGCTGGTTAATTAAGGACTCTACAGCATCGGAAAACACTTTTTTCCTGTAGGGATTTCTTGCACTTTTCTATAATTTCATATATAAATTAATCACTATACATAAATTGATATAGACGAGTATAGTCGATTGGCCTAACAACTATATCAATATAATTAGGAGGATAAAAATATGGCAACAACTACATTTCAAGGTATCGTTAGATCAAATGGCGGTGCTGGAAAAGGTAACTCAACTCCAAGTGTTGTAACTTTATCAGAAGTTATTGCATTTGACCCAACAGCAACTTCTGCAACAGCAGTTAAAGTTGGAACTTCATCATCTACAGGTAATGACTTTGTATTACCAGCAGGTGCTGTACCAATTTCATTTATGACAATTGGTGGAGCAACAGGTGGAACTAACCCAACTGTT
>Ga0208542_1001147_pt1 | contig 11463 bp, 14 predicted proteins | sample DEB08_DNA_3_FD_185495 | JGI IMG/M metagenome (GOLD analysis project Ga0208542, IMG submission 185495) | Aqueous microbial communities from the Delaware River and Bay under freshwater to marine salinity gradient to study organic matter... | ecosystem: Environmental > Aquatic > Marine > Coastal ... | reverse complement strand
TTATAGATATTTTAGATAAAGAGTATGGAAGATTTATTTCTGATTCTAACGCATATCTAATGAGAAGAATTATGTTATCAGGTGGTGGTCAAACTGCTATTGCAGGTGGACTATTTGCAGGTGCTGCCGCTAGTGGAAGTGTTGTTGCAGCTTTACCTTTAACAATAATGTTAGCTACTGCAGGCTGGGCTTTAGCCTCTCCTAAAAGTTTAAAATATTTATTAGATGTTTATACAGATTATGAAAGAATGGCTCAAAAAGGAATTCAAGCTAATGCTAATAATGCACCTAAATCTTTATTTAGATTATTAAACTGGGCAGCTGAAGAAGATAAAGATTTTCCAGATGTTAATCCTAAGAAAATAAATTTTGAAGAAGTAACTGATTATTTATTAAATAAAAATATATTAATACCTCAATTAGGTTTTTCACCACAAGCAATTGCACCTAAATTAAGAAATCAATTTTATCCTGAATTAAAAACAGTTCAAAAATCTACTGAGCCAGAATTAAAAGGTGGTTTAAATTATTTAGATGGATCTGCAAAAGGACAAAATCAAGCTGAAACAATTGTTAATTATCAAGAAACACCTGCACCTAGTAATTTTTATGGTCAAACACAAGGAGCACCTTTACCCTTTCAACAATATGCTCCACCACAATTTCAACAGGGTGTTCAAAGACAACAACAATTTCAATCACTATTCCCTAATGATGCATTAGGTGCAGCAATTGCAGCAAGAGGACAACAATAATGAAAAGAAAATCTGCAATAGATAGAATTGATTATCATGAAAAGATCTGCAGAATTATGCAGAAAGAAACATTTGAAAAAATTGATAAGTTAGAAGCAAGAATTTTAAGAATAGAAAAGTGGATTATAGGTGGATTAGCAGCTATACTTTTAGCTGTACTTTCTCAGAATATGTAGTATTAACTACAAATGAAAATCTTAAGATCAGATACATCGTTTACCATTACAGATTTTAAATGGGAGAACCGTTATACCTACGCTAACTATAAACGGGACGATGACCACGGACCACGAACCTACGGGGTCGGAGAAAAGAAAGTTCCATCAGTTACAACCATATTATCAGCCACACAATCAGAAGAGAAAAGAAAAAGCCTAGATGCTTGGAGAGCTAGGGTTGGGTATCAAGAAGCTCAAAGAATAACTACCCAGGCAGCCACAAGAGGAACAGAGATGCATTATGTATTAGAACAATACATAAATGGCCAAGGATACCTTAATTTATCTCAAGAGGGTGCTCAGGCTAGGATGATGGCACATCGCGTAATAGAAGACGGATTAGGCCCCTTAACAACGGTGTTTGGCAGTGAAGTTAACCTAGCATATGAAGATCAATGGGCTGGATCAACAGATTTAGTAGGTATCTATGATGATAAGCCTACAATTATAGACTTTAAACAATCTAATAAACTTAAAAGAGAAGAATGGATAGAAGACTATTATTACCAGATAGCAGCTTATAGTTTAGCTCACAAAAAACAACACGGTGAAATAAAACAAGGGTTCATAGCTATCTGTACTAAGGATTGTCAATTTCAAGGTTTCAAAATGGATGAAGCCAAACTTTCAGAATATGAAGCTAAGTGGTTTTCAAGAGTAGAAAACTATTATAAACTTCTGAAATGAAAGAAGGATTATTAGTCCACAAACATTTAATTATAAGAGCCGAAGCAATAAGGCCTCCAATGGATGAAGAAATTTTATCTAGTTGGTTAAGAGATTTTATTGATTCAATTAATATGAAAGTATTAATGGGTCCTTATGTTAAATATCATAATGTACCGGGTAACCGCGGAATTACAGGTGCGGCTATTATAGAAACTTCTCATATAGTAATGCATGTCTGGGATGAACCACACCCTGCCTTAATGCAATTTGATGTTTATTCTTGTGGTGAATTTGATCCTGAAAAAATTTGTAAAAAAATAAAAGACGATTACGATATAACTAAAATAGAATATAAGTTTTTAAATAGAGAAACAGGTCTAGTAGATATTTCAGGTGGTCTCTTGAAATACCATAAATAAATAATATATAATAGTCACGGCGCACAATAATGTGGCCTATTAAACTTGCTTAACATAAGGAGGATAATATGACAGCATTAGATTTAATTAATAAGTTCAATAAAGACGTTTGGAATCATTCAGACAAAATGTTTGGTGATGCATTTGATTCTATCTTTGATAGTTGGTCAAAAGTACAATCGTTTCCATTCTACAATGTAGTAAAATACGGAAAAGGTGAATACGGTCTTGAGTTGGGTTTAGCAGGATTCAATAAGAAAAATGTTAAAGTTCAATACAAAGAAGGTGTATTAACTATTTCTGGTCAAATAGAAGACAAAGAAAAAGACTATATTGAAAAAGGTTTAGCAACTAGAAAATTCTTTAAACAATTTTCTTTACATCAAGATGTAGTTGTTAATGAAGCTGAAATGGAAGATGGCGTTTTAACTGTAAAGTTAGGCGTAAATGAACCTGAAGAAATAAAACCTTTAGATATAAAAATTAAGTAAGCCATTTTTTGGTTTGCTCACCAAGTGTTTCTGCGCTGAGTTTAAGTTTCTTACTTAGCGCAGAGATAATAAATTCATCTATAGTTCTCTCAGCAATCAAATCAATATAAGTTACATTTTTCTTTTGTCCGATTCGATGTGCTCTATCTTCTGATTGTTCTCTGACTTCCAAGTTGTACGAATTACTGAAATAAACCACATAAGAGGCAGCTGTAAGAGTAAGACCATAACCACCAGTGGTAGGATTACCAACAAAAAAACGACAGCTATCATCATTTTGGAACTTTCGGACAGCTTCCTGCCTATCTTCTGTTGATACTTCTCCAAAAATAGAAACCACAGAGTTAGCACCGTAGACCTCCTTAAGTTTATCAATTATCGTTTTTATGTTTTGTACATAATTAGCCCATATTATAAACTTACCATCAGCTTCCTCCAATATACTTAGTAATTCTTTTAGCTTAGGACAATCTTCAAACACATTAATCTCTCCCTCATCTGATTTTACAAATCCATTTGCAACTTGATGCAGTCTTAAAATTTCTGTCAGTTTATTTGCAAAGCTTACTTCCTGGCTATTAACAATAGCAAATGCTTGTTTCTTTAATTTGTTATAAACTCGCACTTGTTCTTCAGTTAAAGTTATGTTTCTTGTTGTATAGATTTTTTCAGGTAAATCTAAACAATCTTGTTTCTTTACTCTATAAGAAAATGATTTTAACTTTTCAGTTAATTCATCTAAGTTAGTATAATACTTAGGAAATAATACTTGCCTACCACCCATTTCAACTTGTTGCATCACTGCATATCTAGCTCTAAAAGTATAAAAAGAATCAAAACCTAAAAGATCTGGACTTAAAAACTCACATTGTGTATATAGATCCAATGGAGATTTTGTTATTGGTGAGCCTGTTAGGATTCTTCGGTACGCTGATCGTTTACCTAATTTACAGATGTTTCTTGTTCGTTTTGCTGATCTGTTTTTTATTGTGGTGGATTCATCAAGAATCATCAAACAACGACTCCCTATAACTTTTAATTTATCCTCTACTATCTTAACACCAGACTTGTGTGATAAAGCTTCAACATTAATTAAAAACCAATTTAATTTACCTTTACCATAAATAGTTCTATCCTTGTGAACACTAATGGTTGATTCGTTTGTAGAATGTGTTTCTATTTCTTTAATCCAATTACGATATACAGAGTTAGGTGCTACAACTAATACGTGTGTTATTGCTTTTATTGAAAATAAATAATTAGCATTATCAATAGCTACTTTAGTTTTACCTGTACCCATTTCCATAAAATAGGCATAAGCACTATGTTGTGCTCCTTTTTTTAAAGCTGTGCGTTGATGTTCAAAAGGTTTAGTTTTATAAATAAATTTATCCATGCTTCGTCATTCAAAACAATTTAATGTTTTTTATAGATAATATAAATTTTTTCTTGACATTGTCAATTAATAAAATTAGATGGGATTTAAGGAGGTCGTTATGGACTTAGAACAACTGTCGAAAGAAATAACTATCGACACAAGCGTATCTCAGGATATCGCTGAACTCTGTAATAAGTTATTGGACGTCCAGAAAGAAGTAACAACGCTTGAAGATAAACTAAAAAAGAAAAAAGAAGAAGAGCTAAAACTTTCTGAACAGGACATTCCAAACTTAATGCAGAAAGCTGGTGTAGCAGCACTCAAACTTACTGATGGTTCATCTGTAGAGATAAAACCATATTACGGTGCGAGAATTCCTGCATCCAGAACTGACGAAGCTTTTGATTGGCTCCGAGAAAATAATTACGGAGATCTAATTAAAAATAACGTCACATTAACCTTTGGTCGTAATGAAGACAATGTTGCAAAAACATTAGTTGACGAATTAAGACAAAAAGGGCATAATGTTAAACAAGCCGAAAAGGTAGAACCAATGACCCTCAAGGCGTTCGTAAGAGAACAAATTGAAAAAGGGAAAAATGTTCCTGCCGATTTATTCGGTGTTTACGTAGCAACACGAACAAAGATCACAACGAAGGAGTGACAATGCAACAAGCAAAAGAAGCTGCAAAGGATGTAGCAGTAAAAAAAGAAGCATCCCTTCCAACTAATTTTAATTTGGAAGAAATGGCAGGACAAGGACAAGAGTTCGTAACTGCAAGGGATACAAAACTCCCTATCTTAAAAATCCTTTACGCAAATTCACCAGTACTTGACGAATCAGATGGCAAGTATATTGAGTCTGCTAAACAAGGTGACATTTACAATGAAACATCTGGAAACCTTTACAAAGGTAAAGACGGATTAATTGTTGTACCATGTTTATATATAAACACTTTCAATGAGTGGAAAGACAGAGGTGACAGCCCAGGGAGACCTGTAGGAATACACACTGATCCATCCATTATGTCTCAAACAAGTAGAGGCGATGATGGTAAAGACAGATTAGAAAATGGTAACTATGTAGAAGATACAGGAAATCATTTTGTATATGTTTTGGATAAAGATTATAATCCTGTAGAAACTGCGTTGATCTCTATGAAATCTACTCAGAAGAAAAAGTCTAAAACTTGGAATTCAATGATTGCAAGTAGAAGACTACAAGGTAAAAAAGGTTTCTTTACTCCGCCGTCTTGGGCAACTGCCTACAGATTAAAGACGACTAAAGAATCAAACTCACAAAACTCTTGGTACGGTTGGGTTGTCGAATTCGATAGATATCTAGATGATCCAAAATTGTCGAGTACATTAGAATCGACAAGAGCGTTTTATGAGACCGCAAAGAAAAGCGACATCTTTGGTAAGGTTGATTTTGGTAAAGAGGAGTCTGCTTTAAATGCGAAGCAGATTAAAAATGATAGTACTCCATTCTAATGCAAAAAGAGTTACTTCAATTATTTGAGGGTGACTCTTCCCAGTTCATCGAAGTCTCTCTTACGGGAGAGACCGATGAAAGGGGTAAGCGTAAAGCTTCATACCTCACGATCCACGAACCAGTTACAGAAGAACTGTGGGAGAAACACATTAAAGGTGAAACTTTAATTGGTGTTAGACCTGAGAACGGTGATAAATTAAAATGGTCTGTTATAGATATTGATCCAGCTAACTATAAAGATTATTCACAAAAGAAATACGTAGATATTATTAGAGATTTTGAATTACCATTAATACCTGTAAAATCTAAATCAGGTGGTTTACATTTATTTATATTTTTTACTGATTGGGCTGATAAAGACAAAGTTAAAAATAAATTATTAGAAATTAATAAAGAATACTTTTTATCAAAAGAAGTATTTCCAATGAACAAAGCTGTAGGTATGCCATATCATAAAGCAGATGCAGCGGTTGAATATGCATTCGATGATAACAATACACCTTTAATGTTAGGTGGTTTTATTGAATTAGCTAAAGCAAAAGCAATTAATCCTGAAGATTTTTATAAATACAAAGTAACTGAATATAATGCAGAAACAGATTGGAGAGAGTATCCACCTTGTGTGCAAAAAGTAATTCAAGAAGGTTGGACAGGTGAGAGAAACAATATGTTATTTAATATTTGTGTTACTGAAATGAAAAAGGCAGAAGGTAATCTTTCAGTTAAACAATTAAAAGATATCGCTTGGGAAAGACAAAAGGTTATTTATGCTAATCACCCTAAAGGTCCCTTAAGAAGATCTGAAAGCGATGCTACTGCTCAATCAGTACACAATAAAGGATATGAATACTTCTGTCCTCCGAAACACGGATTTGTTGCATCTATATGTGATAAAGAAACTTGTAAACTTAGAAAACTTGGTATTGGTGTACAAGCACCAGATATTAAAAATGAATTTACAGAATTAACTTATACTGAAGATTCTAAAGGTATTATCTATGAATGTATGTTTAGAGATAGACATATTACTTTTAAACCTGAAGATACTAAAGATGAGAAGTCTTGGCGTGTATGTTTAGCTAAATATAGAATTTTTTGGTTAACATTACCTAGACCTAAAAAGGGGCCAAGTCCATTTGAGCTGCTAATGAAACATTTATTAGAAACAGCAGAAGAAAATAAATCTCTTAAATACGAAGATACAGTTGAAGAGGAAAAATATAATACACTTAAAAGATTTTTTGAAAGTACAATTGAACAAGATGATTATACAAAACTTAAAGATGGTTATACAGTATTAGATAGCAAAACTAATATTTGTTACTTTAAACGTAATACATTGGCTGACTTCTTAGATAAAAGAAAGACTCCATTTAAAACTGTTAATCAAGCTATAAGATTATTAGGTTGTAAAAAACACGATTTCTTTGAAGGTGAAAGAAACATATGGTATGTTGAAATGCCTGAGTTTGTTAATCACCAAAAAATAAAACCTAAGAACAATACACAGGAACAACTAAGCGAAATGGATGATGACTACCACAAAAAATTTAGGACTCCAGAAACAGAAACAAATACATCTCAAAACGATTAAGATATTTGGACCACCTGGAACTGGAAAAACTTGGACATTAATTGAGAGAGTAGTAAAAAGATATCTTAAAAACGGAACAGATCCTGATAAGATTGCATTTATATCATTTACAAATAAAGCAGTAGATACAGCAAAGACAAGAGCTTTAGATGCTTTTCCACATTTAGATTCAAAGTCTTTTAGTAGATTTAGAACATTACATTCCTATTGTCGTAGATATTTTGAAGAAGAAATATTTGATCCTAAAGATTGTATGATTGATTATGCATTACAAAACAATTTTGTTAAACGATCTGACAACAGATTATCTCAAGATAACTTTACTTACAGTGATTGGTCTATTGGTATCTATGATAAAGCAAGAAATTTATTAGAGGATCCTATATTAGTTTATAAAAGAGAATCACAAAAGAAAGATAGTTTAGATGTATTTACTAGAAAGATAAGTACTTATGAACATTATAAAACTGCAGGTGGTGAAAGATCTTTTTTAGATTTTACAGATATGGTTGAAAGAGCGCTACACGAAGTAGATTTTCCATCATTAGATTTATTAATACTTGATGAAGCTCAAGACTTTACACCTTTGCAATGGTCTTTAATTTATAAAATGGCTGATAAGGTTAAAAGAATATATTTAGCTGGAGATGATGACCAAGCTATCTATCAATGGAACGGTGCAGATACTAGATATTTTACTAAATACTTTCCAGGACGTAAGGTAGTTTTAAGAAAAACTAGAAGATTTGGTACAGCTATCCATCAGTTTTCCCAAGTGGTTAGGAAAGGAATTATAGATAGTGTTGATAAAGAATTTGAACCATTAGTTAAAGATGGAACTGTTAAAAGATATTTAAGTTTTAAAGAAATACCTTTTGAAAAAGATGACGGTAAATGGTTTATGTTAGGACGAATACATACAACCGTTAATGAATTAAAAGCTTTAGCCAAAGATGCAGGTATTTATTTTTCTGATAATCACGGAAGAAAATCATTTGATCAGGATCAATGGTTAGCTATTAAAGCCTGGACAGCCATATCTAATGGTAGAGAGATTATGAAAAAAGAAGCTGAGTCTATGTACAAATACATAAGAGAAGTAAGTGATCCTGATTATAGAACTCCTAAGTTTTGGAGTAATGAACCAGATTATAAAAGATATAACTTTCAAACATTAAAAGAATGGTGTGGTTTAGATTTACCTGATGAAGCACAAAAGAAACAATGGTGGTGGATTCTTAGACGTAACTTTAAACCAAGACAAGTCATTTATTTTTTAAGATTATTAAAACGATACAAACAATCTAAATTAGATGAGGCACCTAATGTAATTATTGATACCATACATTCTGTAAAAGGTGATGAAGCTAATCACGTATTATTATATTCAAAAGCAAATTGGCCTTCTAGCTTTAGACATAAAGATAAAGAAGAAAAATCAAATGAAAAGAAAGTTTGGTATACAGGAGTCACTCGTGCAAGAGACTCTTTACATTTATTGAGCACAGATTATAAGTATCATTATCCAATAGGAGAAGATTATTTAGTTTATGTACAAGGAGAAAAATGAATCATTTAGATCTATTTAGTGGTATTGGTGGGTTTAGTTTAGCATTAGAAAAAGTAGGATTTAAAACTGTAGCTTTTTGCGAAAAGGAACCTTATTGTAAATTGTTGCTGCAAAAGCATTGGAAAGGAGTTAAGATATACGATGACATTAAAAAGTGTAAAGGGAAAGAAATTAAAGAAACATTCGGAGGAATTGATATACTCACAGGTGGGTTTCCGTGCCAGCCGTACAGTGTTGCAGGAAAACAAAAAGGAACCAATGACGATAGATATCTCTGGCCAGAAATGTTTAGAGTCATTAAAGAAGTCCAACCCACTTTCATTATTGCAGAAAATGTGCGAGGAATTATTAACATCCAAGACGGCATGGTTTTCGAAACAGTGTGCTCTGACTTGGAAAGTGAAGGCTTCGAAATCCAACCGTTTATTATTCCAGCTGCAGGCGTCAACGCTCCACACAAAAGAGAGCGAGTCTGGATTGTGGGCTACTCCGAACACAATGGATCACTTGCCTCCAAGATCAAAAGAAGGAACAATAAAATTGATGCAGGGACAAAGGAAGGGACGAACACGACCCTCGAACCTGCGAGAACAAGTAGACGAACAGACAATGAGATTATGGAGAACACCAGACGCACATTGCGACAGGGGACCGAGTTCAGCAAAGAGAATGAAAATGAAATTGCAAAAGAAAATGCCGATAAGTCTGAACGATCAAGTTGCTCACGAACAGATGATGTGGCCAACTCCAACACGAGGGATGTACAAACAGGACGTCAACGACAACGGGAGATACGCGAGAACAATACAAAAGAGAGGCAATCAAATAATGTTACCAGCAGCAGTGAAGTTATGGCCAACACCAAGAGCGAACAAAGTGATACCAAACATAACGGAGAAAAATCGAGAGAAGTTGGCGAACAGGAACAAAGCGAATCTAGAGGAAGTCGTAGCTGGACATTGCGGGAAGCAAGTTGGCTCTCTGAACCCGATGTGGGTAGAGTGGTTAATGGGGTACCCGGCAGGACACACAGACTTAAAGGATTGGGAAATGCTATCGTCCCGAAAATCGCGGAAGAAATAGGAAGAGCTATATGGACAGTACTAAACCAGCGTTAAGAATATTATCATTAGGAGCAGGCGTACAAAGCTCTACAATGGCTTTGATGGCAGATCAAGGAGCCTTTGGAGATAAACCTGATGCAGCTGTATTTGCAGACACAGGTTGGGAACCTAAGCCTGTAATAGAACATTTAAACTACCTTAGAACCATTCTAAGTTATCCTGTACATATTGTTAAAAAAGGTAACATCAAAGATGACATACTCACGGCTCTCGGACCCAGTGGTAATCAATTTGCGAGCGCTCCATTCTATACCTTAAATGAAAATGGTAAGAAAGGTATGGGAAGAAGACAGTGTACAAGAGAATACAAGATAACTCCTATAGCTAAAAAAATTAGAGAGATTATGGGTTTAGTACCTAGACAAAGATTCCCTAAAGATAAATTTGTAGAAGTATGGGTAGGTATATCTATGGATGAGATTATGCGTATGAAGCCTTCTAGATTTTGGTGGCAAAAGAATAGATGGCCTTTAATAGAAAAGAAAATGTCACGAACTGATTGTTTAAAATGGTATGAAGGTAAAGGATTTAAAATACCAGTTAAATCAGCTTGTATTGGTTGTCCTTTTCACGATGATGCTTTTTGGTTAGATATGAAAAATAATAGACCTGATGAATTTAAAGAAGCAGTGCAATTTGATAAAGATATGCGCAAACATAATCCTAAAGTTAAAAACTTTGTACACAGGCAATGTGTACCCTTAGATCAAGTTAAGTTTAAAGAAAAAGAAAAAATTGATTTATTTAATCAAGAATGTGAGGGTATGTGTGGCCTCTAATTGAAGCAATATGTGATGTTGGATCAGGACTTTTATTAGCAATTGGTATTCAATTAGTTATATTTCCTTTTTTTGATTTGCATCCAACTATTTTAGATAGTATACACATAGCTATAATATTTACTGGCATATCTTTGATTCGTTCTTGGTTATGGCGGTTATTTTTTAGGAGATATCATGACAGATAAAACTATATTTGATTCAGTTAGTCCACAAAATAAGCAGGTTGGTGGAAGTCACTATAAATCGTTTCACATACAGCCGTATGAATTTATATCTAAAAATAATCTTAGCTTCTTTCAGGGAAATGTTGTGAAGTACGTTTGTAGGTACTTGAATAAAAACGGTGTTGAAGATCTACAAAAAATAATTCATTACTGTCAATTAGAAATTAAAAAATTAAAAGATTTAAAAAAATGAGTGCAATCGGTATCAATTGGAATTTAAAATACCGAGAACAAATTAAAACTTTAAAAGATAAAGTAGATAAGTTATATAGAGAGAATCAACGAATGAAGAAAAGATTAGAAAAACACGAAGGATCACGAAAAATGGTACTATATTTTAACAAACAATCAGCATGACAAGCGCACTTCAATTTACATTTAATTTTAAAAAACATATTTGGTCTTGTCCCTCAGAATATAAAGATCTAAGTGCTTATGATGAAATAGCAATTGACTTAGAAACTAGAGACGAAGGAATTAACAATAAACTTGGTGCAGGTTGGGCTACAGGTAATGGTTATGTTATTGGTTTTGCTGTGGCTGTAGAAGGTTGGCAAGGTTATTACCCTTTTAAACACCAGGGTGGAGGTAATATGATACCTGATCAAGTATTAAAGTATATGAAAGATGTATGTGCCTTACCTTCAAGAAAAATATTTCATAATGCTCAGTACGATGTTGGTTGGTTACAGCATATGGGTATCAAAGTTAATGGTGAAATAGTTGATACGATGATTGCAGCTG
>Ga0208542_1001145_pt1 | contig 11477 bp, 19 predicted proteins | sample DEB08_DNA_3_FD_185495 | JGI IMG/M metagenome (GOLD analysis project Ga0208542, IMG submission 185495) | Aqueous microbial communities from the Delaware River and Bay under freshwater to marine salinity gradient to study organic matter... | ecosystem: Environmental > Aquatic > Marine > Coastal ... | reverse complement strand
CAGGACCAAAGTCGCGGACCTCCTCGACCGTATAGGTGCCGGCCATGACGCCCGGGTATACGGTCCTGATTCCTTCAGCGAGAACGCGAGCGCGAAGCATGGATCGCGGGTACTGCCGCCAGACTTCCTTGTTTGCCAACCCTGCGCGGGCGGCGTCTTTCATCGTCCAGGTGACTTCAAGCGTGCCGCCCTGCGGATGGCTGAAGCGGCCCGTGACCTTATCGTCCTGATAGACCGGCCACTCGACCTTGCCGCCGGCTTGCTGGAAGCGAGCCAGCAGCGCGTCAGACTTGAGCGCCGGACGGCCTTGAATGATGTGGTACTGCGACACCGCAGTCATTGGATGCAAGCCTTCAGCTTGGCACAGCAGCATCAGGCTGATGGCCTGATCTGGCGTCTTGACTCCAAACAGCCCGCCCTTCGCCACGCTCGCAGCCATCTGCTGCATCTCGTCAAACCTTACAACGGCGTTCATTTCCTTACTCCCAGTGCTTCAACGCGCTTGACCGTGTCGGCGACTTCCTCGAGGAACGCGCCCACCTCGGACAGCATTGCGTCGATGTATTTCTCATCGCGGTTGACCCGCGCAATGAAACAGTTGTACGGATCAGGCATCCGCGGGTCGAAGCTCACGAAATCGCACCATTCGCGGCCCATCACGGCGAGCTGCGCTTGAATCTGCGCCATGTGCTCGGCGGGCATTTCGCCGGCAATGAGCGTCTGAAGGTGTACCGCGCTGTTGAACGGACACTTGATCTCGACCAGCCCGTACTCGCCGACCAAGCCGTCCGGCGAGCAGCCGAAGTGGTCATAGGTGCGGTGGATGCAGAAGCCAATTTCTTGCACCGGGTTACCGGCGCGGAACTCGTACTCGATGCGGGCGTTGATCTCGTACTCGACGCCGTGCTGCATGGCTGCATTCGTGAAATGGCGCGTCGGCTCGCGGGTCAGGCGCTCGGCGACCAGTTCCCAGAGATACCGCTCGCGCTCGGCGCCAGGCTTGCCGTTTTTGAGCTTTGCGAGGACATCTTTCACGCGGCTGGCCGTGACCTTGCCGGTCCTGGCGGCAAACCAGTCGGACGTGCGCTGCTCGGACGTGGCGACCATCATGGCGTCACCTGCTTGCGGATGAACTGCGTGACCGTTGAGCCGTGGCCCGACTTCCAGAGCGGCGACTTGTAAGTGACAATCTCCGCACAGCCCGGCCCGTCGTCCGCGAGCCGCAGGCCGGACGCCTCAAGAATGCGGAACAGCCGGTCGAACTCGGACGCAGTGCCGCGGACGTAGAGCACAAGCTTGTGGTCACTCACGGTCGCGGCCCCGCATAAACAACTGGTCGTAAACAATGACCAGCAGCACGAACGCGCCGCACATCAGCAGATCGGCGAGGTGCTCGTAGCTCATAGCTCGGCCGCCACGAAAGAAAGGCCGCGGCGGGACTGCTCGGCGTTGATCTGGTCCTCCAGCGCCCAGCTGATGTCGCGGCGCAGCTCGGCCTCGCACTCGTTGCGGAGCCGAATGGCGACCAGCCCGGCATAGCAGCCGGCGGCACCTTGGCGAACGCTGTCCAGTTTGCTTGCGGCGCAGCGGGCAATTTCCGGGCCGGCAATGTCGGCGAGGTCTAGGCCTACAATCCAGCCGGCGATCAGCGAGCGGCTGGCGGCGCGGATGCCGGCGTCGATGTCGGCGTCTTCTAACCTGATCGAATAAGCGTCTTGTTGAAGGCCGGCCAGGCGGCGCACAAGGTCCAGCCACTCGGCGTTTCTTGTTTCGATTGGTTCCATTTTGCCCTCCAGGCGTGGGTACGCCATGGAGGACAAGGTACAACATGAAAAACGAAAAAACAAGCATGCTGTACTTCGGATGTGTTAATTTTGCTCGCCGGCAACGGAAGGCGGCTATGAAGAAGCAACAAAAAAGGCGTCTTGTTAGGGTTTTTTGGCTGGAAAACGTGGGCTTTCTTGACCTGCGAGCGCTAGGTCAAGGACGGCGCATTGTCAGCCTAAACCACTTTGCCGATTCGGCGCCCGATCCGGGCCAAAGATCAGGAACTGCGGAGTCGTGTGCAGCGTCTGACAAACCTTTAGAAAGGTCTGAAGCTTGATATTAGCCGTCGCGCCGGTTTCCCAGCCGGACACCGCGCTTTTAGTTACGCTGCACACCTTCGCCAGGTCGAGCTGGGTCATCCCATGAGCCAGGCGTAGTGCTTTAATTCGTTTTCCCATTTCATCCATAGACAACAGCATACCACAACCGGGGTTTAGTATGCTTGACTTGTGGGTACTGTATGGCGTACTTTCCGCGCCATGCTTACGCAGAAACTCGTAGAACACTTCGGAAACAAGATAGAAACCGCCCGCGCTCTGGGCCTGACCAAGCAGGCAATCAGCAATTGGGACGACGTGGTGCCGGAAGGGACGGCCTATAAGGCGCAAATCCTGACCGGCGGCCGGGTCAAGGTCGATCCCGCGCTTTATGTAAACCGCGGCCGCAGCAAAAAGCGAGGCGGCCGGCGATGAGCCAAACCGACGCCATCCGCTACCACCTGCTGCACCTCGGGCCGCTGACGCCCATTGAGGCGCTGGAGCGCTACCACTGCTTTCGCCTGGCAGCCCGCATCAAAGAGTTGCGGCGGGAAGGACTGGACGTGGAGACCGAGATCGTGAAGGGCGAGGGGAAGCGCTGGGCGCGGTATCGGGTGGCGGGGCCGGTGCAAACAAATCTTTTTAGCGCATGAGCGCAAGCGGCAAGGTCGCGGCCGTATACAGCGCGACCGTTTGTGGAGGGTTTTAAGTGAAAAAGCAACCAGAAGTTGTGCAGATCCAAAGCGTTAAGCAAGAGACCTATCGGTTCCATGTCGTTGGCACTTCTCCGTTGATCATGAACCGCATGACTGAGAAGGTAAAAAACGGCCTCTTGGTAGGCAGTCAAAAGAAGACGGCCGCCGAGAAGGCCGGCGTGGCCAAGCACGATCCGATGGAAGAGTATCGCTCGTCGGTGTATCGCATGCCCGAGTTTGCCAATGCGGACACCATCCTTGGTCTTCCCTCAAGTGCTTTTAAGAGCGCCATCGGTACGGCTGCGCTTGAGACTCCTGGAACAAAAAAGGCGCAGATCGGCCGCTTGGTTAGTGTGCCTTGGCTGAATTGCCGGTGTTACGGCGAGCCGCAGATTTTTATGGCGGTGACGCGCAATTCTGACATTGCCAGAAACCCAGACGTTCGCACTCGCGCAATCATTGCGAAGTGGGCCGCTGTTATTGATGTCAGCTTTGTGGTGCCAGCCATTTCCCATCAGATGGTTGCCACCCTGTTATCAAACGCCGGACTGGTTTGTGGCATTGGCGACTTTAGGCAGGAAAAGGGCCACGGCAGCTTTGGGCTTTTCCGCATTGCCAACGAGGACGACCCGGCGCTGCTGGAAATCGTGGAAAACGGCGCCGCAGACGTTCAAGAGGCTGCGCTTGCAAATCCCACGGCATTTGATGTTGACACCGAAGAACTGCTGAAGTTTTTCGATGTCGAGGTTCGCCGCCGCGGACTAAAGGTGGCCTGACATGACGAGGGAACAGCTCGTCAGGCTTTGGGAATTGGAAAGGCGTGATGGTCGTCTGACGGCCGATGCGATTGTTGACGACGCGACCGATCCAAGCTCGCCGCTGCACGACAAGTTTGATTGGAACGACAGGACGGCTGCTCATGCTTACCGAGTGCATCAAGCACGGGCAATCATCCAGTCGGTCAGCGTTCGCCAACTGAGCGAAGTGACGCACACCGTCACGATAAAACAGTCGGCACCGGCCTACCTTAGAGACCCTGACGTGCCTGGCAGTGACCAGGGCTACTGCTCGGTCTTTGAATTGGCCGGCGATCAGGAAAAGGCCAGGCGGGCGTTGTGCGCTGAGTTTAAGCGGATTCGTTCGCTGTTGACGCGCACGAGACAACTGGCCGACGCCTTGGGTTGCATGGCCCAGCATGACGAGCTGTTCCAGCGTCTGGATTTGATCACTAACGAGCTTGCGGCTCCTGAGCGGATTCAGTAGCGGTTTTGGCGAGGCACGGCATTGCTGGGCCGGGATGGGCGTGGCAAGGCATCGCAGGCGTGGCACGGAATGGCAGGGCGAGGTCAGGCGCTGCATGGCGAGGCGAATCATGGCAGGCATGGCCCGGCAGTGCCCGTCGAGGCCTGACGTGGCAACGCAAGGCAGGCATGGCGCAGCAAGGCCCGGCGAGGCTCGGCGAGGTTAGGCATGGCAGGCAAGGCTTGGCGGGGCACGGCACGGAAAGGCAAGGCCACGCAGGCTAGGCGTGGCGAGGCTGGGAACGGCCGGGTCAGATGAGGTTTGGCAAGGCAAGGCAGGCAGGGCTAGGCGTGTCAAGGCTGGACAAGGCCTGGTACGGCACGGCAGGCACGGCTCGGCCTGTCTGGGCAAGGCTAGGTCAGGCGGGGCAAGGCAACGCCGGCATGGCTGGCCAAGGCGGGGCAAGGCGGTGCACGGCACGGCAAGGCAGGCATGGCATGGCGGGGCCGGGCGGCGTATGGCAGGACACGGCAGGCAAGGCGTGGCGAGGCACGGAATGTTCGGACGAGGCTTGTCGAGGCAGGCAAGGCAAGGCGCGGCGCGGCGAGGCAGGCGAGGCAGGCGAGGCAGGCAAGGCAAGGATTTAGGAGCTGCTAGTGGCAACAGCGCAAGTGTTTAGGGTCAAGAACTGGACCGAGTTCCAGCACTACCGCGACCGCAACCCGCCTTGGATTAAGTTGCACTTCTCGCTGCTTGCTAGCGAGGACTGGGTGACGCTGGACGACGCTAGCAGGGTGCTAGCAGTTGCTTGCATGTTGATAGCAAGTCGCAACAACGGCGAGGTGCCGAACAACCCGGACTATATGAGGCGCGTTGCGTACCTCAACAGCACGCCAAATTTTAAGCCATTGATTGACTGTGGTTTTTTGGAATGTGCTAGCAACATGCTAGCGGATGCTAGCGCGATGCTAGCGGATGCTAGCAACTTGCAAGCAGATGCTAGACCAGAGACAGAGACAGAGACAGAGACAGAGGGAGAGGCAGAGGAGAAAAGAGACAGAGTCAGAGGCGCATCGCTCGGTTTGCAAGCAAACCCGGCGCCGACGGACTCTGGTGGCTCACGCAAAAACGAGAAAACCGCAAAGCGCCTGCCCGAAGACTTCGAACTGACCAAAGAACGCCGAGCCGTGGCCGAGGCTGAAAGACTGCCCGCCGACCGGACGTTCGCGAAGTTCGTCGACTACTGGCGCAGCGCTTCCGGTGCTCGGGCGCGAAAGCTGGACTGGGACGCCACCTGGCGAAACTGGTGCAGGACCGAAGCCGACCGGGCGCGGTCCACGCCAGCAGGTGCGGCAGGCCCGCCACCGAAAGGACCGCCCGCCACCGACGAGCAGGTTGCTCAAGCTCGCCGCGAGGCCGCCGAGAAAAACCGCCGCGAGATGGAGCGCCTTAAACGGCCGCAGCTCGAGGCCGTGGAGAACCGCGACGTCGCCGGACTGATTCGGGCCACTGCGGCAGGACTGCGAGTGACGGGTGGACGATGAGCTGCAAGCCAAACTCGCGAAGCTCGGCCGAACCATCTCGCAAGCCAACGCCGACAAAGCCGCCGCGACCGAAAGCCAGCGCAAGCGGACCCGTCGAGTGCTGGCCGAAAAGTCGTTTGAAACGCTGGCTTTCTTGGATGCCGTCCGTCAGCGCTTTGGGCCTGGCGTGCGGCTGGTCAAGCTGAAATGCGAAGGGATTGACGAATGAACCGATTTCACGAGCCAGGCTGCCGCTGCGTTGCCTGCGACGACAAGGCCGCGCCGTGGTGGATAGGGCTGGTCAGCGTGCTAGTGGCGATGCTGTTCATGGCGATGGCTGGGTGGCTGGATGGTTGAGCGCGTAGAGATCGGCGACGCGGTGCTGTACCACGGAGATTGCCTAGAGATTTTGCCGACGCTGCCGAAGGTGGATGCGCTTATCACCGATCCACCATATAGCAGCGGTGGACAATTTCGAGGAGATCGCGCTCAAAAAACTTCAGCAAAGTATGTCCAGGGCGACAGTGTGGCAACGATTCGCGACGAGTTCGCGGGCGATACAAGGGATCAGAGGGCGTTTTTAGAGTGGGCGACGATGTGGTTCAGCCGCTCGTTGCGTGTCGCCAGGGATGGGGCAATCGCTTGCGTGTTTACCGATTGGCGGCAACTTCCAACAATGACCGATGCAGTTCAATGTGGCGGCTGGGTTTGGCGAAACATAGCGACTTGGTGGAAGCCAGGCGTGCGAATGCAGCGAGGCCGGTTTTCATCTTCTGCCGAATACATTGTGTACGCATCTCATGGAGTTCCGGCTGAAGGCGAAAAGTCGCCTCAAAACGTTTTGCAGTTTGCGCCGGTAGGTGGAGAACAAAAAGGGCACATCGCGGAAAAGCCGGTTGCTTTGCTTGAAAGCCTTGTCGGTTTGTCCGCGCCTAATTCAGTAGTTCTTGACCCCTTCATGGGCAGCGGCACCACCGGCGTGGCTTGCGCGAATTTAGGCCGCAAGTTTATTGGCATTGAGATTGAGCGTAAATACTTTGACATCGCCTGCGAGCGCATCGCCGCAGCGCAGGCTCAGGGCAGGCTGTTTGCATGAATGACGACCTGTCCTGGCGCTTCGTCCTGCGCTCGCAACGCTTGCTGCACTTGAACGCTCGCGATTTTGCCCGCCTTGCTGGAGTGAGCCATCAGGCCGTGCGTTGCTGGCGCAGCGGCCTCTACACGCCGCGCTCCGAAGCCGTGCTGCGGGTGGTCAAGGAGTTAAAACGGCAAGGGCTGCTGGACGAAGTCATTGGATAAAGCTGACCGCCTTGCCGACCTGCTGGACCGCGAGGGCGTCACTGGCTACGTCCGCGAGCACCGCTTCCACGGCACCAGGAAGTGGCGCTTCGACTTCGCGTGGCCGCAGCACTTGGTCGCCGTGGAGGTGGAGGGCGGCACTTGGGTCGGCGGCAGGCATACCCGCGGGTCAGGGTTTGCGGCTGACTGTGAAAAGTACAACGAGGCGGCGTGCCTTGGCTGGCGGCTGGTGCGCGTGACGCCTGGCCACTTCAAGACCGGGCAGGCCGTTGAGTGGGTCACGAGGGCGCTACACAGGGAGCAGAATGGCCAGACAAGTCAGGGCTGAGATTCACCAGGCAGACCGCGAGTTGAGGCGGTTTATCCTGTATCAGTTTAACGAGGCCCGGAAGCTCGGCTATCCAACCATGTCAGCCTTCGCCCGCGAGATAGCTCGCGGCACCGTCAGCGTCCCGCCGCCGACTGAGGAAGACCCGCTGATGGAAGCCGTCGGCGAGTTTTACTTCCAGCATTTGCACGAACTTGAGCGGCGGGTAATTGCGGAAAAGAACCTAAGCGAAGGCACGCTGCGTCAAAGAGCGCGGTCGGTTGGCATGAGCTATGGCCGCATCCAGCGAGCGCTTGATCGGGTGCTTGAGCGGTGCAGCGGTTATTTGAAAGCCAAAGGGTTTTAATTCAGAAATTATTGGACGAAAATATACACAGTAGGAAATATCACTCTGAAATCCTCCACCTGACCCGCTTCGGCGGGTTTTTTTATGTTCCGGGGTCGTGAAAACAAAGAAAAAGCCATTTGTCGAGCCGACGCTTGAGCAATGGCTGTCCCGCGACTGGAAACAGCAGGTGACGAAACGCGAGGCCGACGACGACAAGCACGCCGAGCTGGCGAGCTGGTACGACGTATGGCTCGAAATCATGGGCGGCAAGGAGCGCAGGCGATGAAAAGGGCAGCTTTGTACGTCGCGCTGGCTTTCGCGCTGCTCTTTCCGATCTACGTCCTGGCAGGCGTCGCGACCGTGTCCTGGTCGCCGCCCGTGACCAACACCGACGGCAGCACGATCCCGTCGAGCGGCGCTGGCAGCATCACTGAGACCCGCGTGCAATACGGCACCTGCACCAGCGGAGGCGGCTTTGGCACGGCGCAGGGCCAGGTGATCGTTTCCATGCCGGCGACCAGCGTCGAGATCAACAGCTTCGTCAGCGGCCAGACGGTCTGCTTCCGCGCCTATGCCAAGAACACCTTCGGCATCGAGTCGGCCGCCAGCAACGTGGCCAGCAAGACCTTTGACCCGCCGACGCCAAGGCCGCCGCTGTTGGTCGTGGTCAACCCGACCGCCTACGAGATCCGGCTGGACCGCTTCCTGAACGCCAGGCTGGGCCGCGAGGTCGGCACCATCACGGCCGGCACAGAATGCCAAGGCACCGCGCTGGTTACGACCCGCCGCGCTGCCTATTACGTTTTTGACCTTTCGCAAGCCAACTTAACCAAAGCGCCGCGCTCAAGCGTGGTCGTCGCTGAATGCACCTGGAGCTAAAACATGGGAATCCGCAGAGCAGACCTTCAGCCGCTGGTCGTCAGCGCGCAATTTGACCGTCCGGCAAACACGACCGCCTATGCGTCCGGCGACCTCGTGGCGAATGACACCACCGCCTCGTCGGTCACGCCGCTTACCTTCAGCTTCCCGGTGGACACCACGCCTGGCAACCAGACCGCGGCGGCTGATAAGTCGATCCTGCGGATCGAGCGGGTGATGATCAGCAAGTCCACCACCTCGACCACCAATGCCACCTTCCGCGTGCATTTGTTCAGCACCAATCCGCTGTCCAGCTCACCGGTCGGCATTACCAACGGCGACAACGGCGCCTTCAGCGTCAACAAGGCCGGTTACATCGGCTACATCGACGTTAGTGCCATGATCGCCATGAAGGACGGCGCGGTAGGCTTTGCTTGGCCGACCGGCGCGATGACCGGCCTTGAGGAAGCCAGCCTGTTTGGCTTTCTGGAAGCGCAAGGCGCCTATACGCCAGGCAGCGCTGAAACCTTCGCCGTGACCATTGAGGCGCTGAGAATCTGACATGCTGGCGCTGACGATTAGCACATTGGTGGGACGCAGGGAACCCGCCTTCACCCCTGCCTCACTCTTTACCTCCAGCGAACAGGGCGCGTGGTACGACCCGTCAGACTTCTCAACGCTCTACCAAAACAGTGCAGGAACGACAGCCGTTACTACCGTAGAGCAGCCGGTAGGGTTGATGCTGGATAAGTCGAAGGGGTTGGTGCTGGGTAGTGAGTTGGTTAATTATGCGGCTTTTGTCTCAGTAGACCCAAGTTGGACTATTGGCGCAAATTCAATTTCAGCAGTCAACGGCATCAATTATGGTGCATATCAAATAACGCTTTTATCGGGTAAATTTTATAAAGTTACTGTTACTGTTACTGCATACACCAGCGGCACAATAAGGGTTCGTCTAAATACTTTTGATATTGGCATTGCGCTGTCTGGTCTTGGCACTCAAACCGGATACGGATATTCCAACGGGACGCCTCTTTATGTAATGGGCGATGGTTCTTTTACCGGCACAGTTACTATTTCCGTCAAGGAACTCCCCGGCAACCACGCCTACCAGTCCACCTCAACGGCCCGCCCGGTGCTGCGGGCGCGGTATAACGCCCTAACGTGGTCTGAGGATTTTTCAAATGCGTACTGGGGGACAGCGGGCCGCGCAACCATCTTAGCAAATACGTCAGATACGACGGACCCGCTGGGCGGGAACACCGCAGACAAGATGGTTGAAGCAGCGCCTTCTGGCACTCATCGCGTCCAAGCAAACGGTGCAAGCTCTGCGGCAACAGGTATTGCCTCCTCTAGTGTAAAGGCGTCCGTTTATTTCAAAAAAGGAACACGCGATTGGGGGTGGGTAGCCGCTACTGATAGCGCCGCAAACGGCGCTACTGCTTGGTTTGATTTAGCAAACGGCGTTGCTGGAACAGTGAGTTTGAGCGGCACGGGAAGTGGCGCATCATCGCAAATATCTTCTGTAGGCAACGGGTGGTACCGCTGCACTTTAACGGTCACGCCGCACACATCTTCAGGCGATGTATTTGCATATTATGGGATCACAACTGGTGATGCAGTAAATTCTTATGCGGGCGATATTACAAAGCATATCTACATCTGGGGCGCACAACTCGTAGCCGCTAACGTCTTCCCAAGCAACGTCTACCAGCGCATCGAAGCTGCCCCAACGGGCAACGGCACGGTCACCTACGCAACCGGCGCGGACTACCCAAATTACCTCTATTTCGACGGCTCAGACGATTCGCTCAGTACCGCATCCATTGATTTCTCAGCCACAGATGAGATGAGCGTGTTTGCTGGGTTGACGAAGAATAATGATGCGGCGCTTCAAATAATTTATGAATTGTCTGCAAACCTTAACAACAATAATGGCACTTTCCATCACTTTATAAACTCAAACGCAGGGCTAAATTACGGCTCCAAAGGTGATCTTACGGTTGGAATCAATGTCACTTCTGGTTTTGCCTCTCCAGTCACACTTATTACGACAGGCCGAAGCGACATATCAGCCGATTTTGTTTCGTTGAGGGCTAACAAAATAGAAATTGCAAGCAGCACCGCCGACCAAGGCTCCGGCAACTACGGCAACTACCCGCTCTACATTGGCTCTCGCGCCGGAACATCTTTGCGCTTCAACGGACGCCTGTACGGTCTGATCGTGCGTGGCAAGACCAGCACCTTGGATGAGATCACATCTACTGAAACATGGATGAGCGGGAAGACGGGCGTATGAACAACTGGGCTTTCAGGACAATGATCGTCACCGCAGCCGACGCCCCGCTGGCTAGGCAGATTGCAGAAACGCTGTCACCGGAAGCGGGTGCAAATATGTGGATCAGCGGACTAAGTGCAGACGGCACCGAACCGGCCACCCATTACGTCTCGACGGGCGCGATCAGTCCTGAGTTCGCGGCGTTGATGCCCGAGCAGTTCTGGGCCTACGACAGCGAGACGGACGCATGGACGATGACAGACACCATCCCCGGCGACCCGGCGACCTTGCACGGCCTGTGTGTGGCAGCAGGAATGACCGTGACGCTAGGCGAGATTGAGGCTGTCTTCACCCACAGCGATGTCACGCAACAGGAACCGTTCGTGGCGTTTGGCAGGATGGGGTTGCAGTTAGTGCAGACCGCTGAAATGTGAGCAGGATTTACGACCGCCTAGCCTGGCGGCAACTGAGGGACGCGCACCTGGCCAGCGAACCGCTCTGTCGGCATTGTCAACAACGCGGCATCGTTACCGCAGCACGCGAAGTGGATCACATACAAGCGATCAGCGCAGGCGGCGATCCGTGGGACGGCGAGAACTTGCAGTCCTTGTGCAAGAGCTGCCACAGCAAGAAGACAAGAGCTGACCAGCTCGGCACGCAGCACAGAGGCTGCGACATCGACGGACTGCCGACCGACCGCCGTCACCATTGGCACACATCGCGCTAGACCGCCTCAGAGGCCGCAGGAGCGGCGATCTCGGCAGGCGGGCAGCGGGACGGGCCGCGGGAGATCGCGGCGCAGGGGGGGCAGGGCGTTGGGCTCAGGCGAAAAGCTAAGCAAT
>Ga0208542_1001143_pt1 | contig 11482 bp, 13 predicted proteins | sample DEB08_DNA_3_FD_185495 | JGI IMG/M metagenome (GOLD analysis project Ga0208542, IMG submission 185495) | Aqueous microbial communities from the Delaware River and Bay under freshwater to marine salinity gradient to study organic matter... | ecosystem: Environmental > Aquatic > Marine > Coastal ... | reverse complement strand
AGAAAATTCAGAAGCGAATCTAAATTACGATAAAGCAACTAACAAGCTCTACCTTTCACAGAACGCTCCAGTAGATATTTCAGGACAGTTTAATATTGAAGCAGACGCTGCTAATGACGGTGTAAACGTGGTAAGTGAGTCTTCTTATACTGGACACTATTTCAGGGCTAAAAACAGTGCTTTAACAGAATTGTTTGCAATTGACAGCACAGGAGGAGGATACTTTGCTGGTGATGTTGGTATCGGTGCAGCTCCAACAAGAGCTTTGCATGTAGAAAAATCTCAAGCTTCTGGTTTTATTGGTTATCTGGAGAACACAAACTCACTAGGGAGCGGTCTACAGGTGATAACAGCAGGCACAAGCTCAAGTATCACTGCTCTTGATGTAAATACTGATGACTTTGCAATTCTTGGAAATGGTAAGGCTCGATTTAATCAAAGCTCACTTAACGCTCACGCTCAGGTAGAAATTACAGCAGACTCTGACACTATCACAGCAGCAGGACACGATTGGGCTATTCCACTTGAACTTAAAGTAAATTACGGACAAGGAGGATTAGATTTGTCAGGTCAATCAGGGGGAGGAACAGACCTTTATGTAAGTATGCGAGACAGTGATGATATAGATAATGCAAATTACTTTTGGATGGGTCTTGACACAAACGGAGTAGTTGGGCCCGCAGGAACTAACGCTATTGTTTCAAGTAAGAATGGTACGGGGACAACAAATGACTTGATTCTTACTGCCAATGATAACTCTCTATCTGCCACACCTCAGATAACTCTAAAAGCTAACACAGCTTTTGTAGGTATCAATAAATCGGTTCCGACCGTAGCCTTACATGTAGTGGGTGATATTAAAGAAGATTCTAACTTCCTTTGGGATAGTGCGACTGAAACTTTGGTTATTGGAGATAGCGGAGGAGGTTATGACTCAGAACCAACACTAGAAGCCTTTAGAAACGACACAGATGTTCTAGGTGCAACTAACAATTCAGGAGTAGTAATCGCTCTTTCAAACCAAAGCACAGGAGATGCCTTCATTAAGGCTGCTGGTTCAGGTGGTGGAGATTCAGGTATATTGATTGAATCATCAAATGGTGTGGGCTGGGCTCTTGGACAAGACAATTCAGATGGCGACAAACTAAAAATCAACAACGCTACAAATTCCCTTACAAGCGCTGTAACCATGACCATTGATGGTACTAAGGTGGGGATTGGGACTGAAAGTCCTACAAGCGAACTTCATGTAGAAACAGCAACAACATCGGTTATAACGATAAACTCTTCAGGCTCAGGAGCAGCGGGAAGATCAGTATTCCAGTTGTTGCGTGGAGGAACTACAGGCTGGGATTGGTCAACAAATGGCGACACTGACTCGACAGATGACTTTGCAATTAGACAACTTGGTGGAGTAAACGACCAAGTAGAGTATTTTAGAATTGTCCCAGATGGAAATATAACAATAGGAAACTTTACTTATGATGCAGATCAATCTGTGGGTGCAGGACAAGATAATTATGTTCTTACTTATGATCACGGTACTGGATTGATTAGTCTTGAGGCATCAGGGGGTGGATCTGGCGATGTTGTCGGACCCGCTTCTGCAACAGACAATGCTATAGCACGCTTTGACGCCACAACAGGTAAACTAATTCAAAATAGTGTAGTCACAATCGATGACACTGGAAATATGGCTGGGGTTGTTCTTGATGACTTTGATAACACAATTCACGCAGACGGTATTCACACAAGAGTGATAAACAATTCAGGAGTAACCATTAACAAGGGTGAAGCTGTATACATTAGTGGATTTGATGCAGTGTCTGGTCTTTCAGAAGTAGCACACGCAGATGCAGACGATCCAACTAAGATGCCGTCTATTGGTCTCATGGCTTCTAACACAACAACTGGCTCAACTGGAGGTGTGATCTCATTTGGTGATATAAACTCAATCAATACTTCTAGCTGGTCTGTGGGAGATAGTGTGTATGTTGATACTACAGCAGGTCAGCTTACAAATACACGACCTACAGGAGCGACAGTTGAGGTGCAGAAGATTGCTGTGGTCAAGAAGTCAGACGCATCAAATGGTGTACTCCTTGTCATGGGTGCGTACCGAAGTAATGATGTATCTAATCAGATAAGTGATGCAGTATTTAGACTGCACGATGACAGTGACTCTTCAAAACTTCTTAATTTCCAACTCTCAGGAATAACTACAGGAACGACACGAACACTTACTGTGCAGGATGCAAGTGGAACCATTGCCCTTGTTGGTGATAACCTTTCTACATTCACAAATGACTCAGGCTTTATCACAGCCTCATCTACAGATACCCTAACCAACAAGTCAGGAAACATCTCACAGTGGACAAACGATAGCGGTTATTTAACATCAGTGGACATTTCAACAGATACAAATCTTTCTGCAAGTAATGGAATTGATTTAACAGGAGATGCTCTTTCTGTTGATATTTCACCTCTTTCAGATATAGGTTCACCAGACTCAGGGGACTTGCTTCTTATTGAAGACATCACAGACGGTTCTATTAAGAAAGTACAGATTGGTAATTTACCGACTGGTGGTGGCGGTGAAGCAAACACAGCTTCTAACGTGGGGACTGCTGGAGTTGGGGTATTCAAGCAAAAGACAGGAATAGACCTAGAGTTTAAGAAAATCAACGCAGGCTCATCTAAGGTAACAATCACAGACGACACAGGAAATAATGAAATTGACATTGATGTCGCAGAGGCAAACATTGACCATGATGCGCTCACCAATTATGACGCAAATGAACACTTTACTCAGGCAAATATTACAACCGTTGGAACTGTTACATCAGGAAACGTTGATGCAGTAGTTTCAGCAGCCTCAACAACAACAGCAGGAAAGGTGGAACTTGCAACAACAGCAGAAACAGATACAGGAACAGACGCTACACGAGCAGTAACACCAGACGGACTTGAGGCTTCACGCTACAATGTCCGCTACATCAAAATACGTCTCGTAGCTAGCGGAACAGACGTAGCAACAGGCACAACTATTGAGGGTGACGAGGAGGTAAACTTCGGCGGAACTATTGAAGCTGTTGGAGCATACAATGACACAGCAGGTACTACAGGAACGATGACAATCGACATTCACAAGAATGGGACAACGATTATGACAACAAACAAGATCACAATCGACTCAGCAGAAAAGACATCAAGAAGCGCAGCAACAGCTCCAGGAATTACAACATCATCATTAACAGAAGGGGATATACTAACCTTTGATGTTGATGGTATTCACACAACGGCAGCCAAAGGATTAACAGTGTGGCTAAAAATTAGAGAAGCTTAATAATTAACTAAAATAATATGGCAACAAGAGCAGAAATAATTACACAAATACAAAGTAATGTAACAGAGGTACTTCGTGATGATGTATCTCAAACAAGGCAGTCAATTATCGAAAGACCAGACGGCTCAAAAACAGAAATTGAATATATCCCTTGTCTTATAACTGGATCGAGAGGAGGTGAAAGAAAAGTAGATCAAGTTATTTATGTGAAGTACGATACTAACGGGAATGAGGTGGAAGCTTGGCTTGATGATGACATTAAGAAAAACTATGTAGCTTCTACACGAGAAGCAGAACTACTAGCTAAATTCAATGCGATAGAAACCGCAGCAGGAACAGTTAAAGTAGACCCTAAATCACTTGATACGCTTGGTATTCCTTACCTTGTCTTTGAAGCTGGGGGAGTTAAGAATGTGACTGTTACATTAGACGGTCAATCTATTACTAGAGAAGCAATCTAAACATGGCTTGGTACGATCCTAGTTGGACATATAGAGCAAAATGCACTGCAAATAATACGAAGGTAAGTGGCGACATTACAGACTATCGCTTCTACTTGGATATGTCTCAATTTGGTTCAGGTCATGGTGTTTGGTCAAATGGTTCTTCTACAGGTGCAGATTATCGACTAACAGAATCAGACGGAACTACAGAAATACCTATTGAAATTGTAGACCTAGACACAACAGGAAAGACTGGTTGGATATGTGGTAAAGCAGATATATCAGGTTCAACTGATACTGATTATTACCTTTACTATGGAAATGCGGGTGCTTCTGGGTACGCTGAAACAGCAACATACGGTTCTCAGAATGTATGGGACACTGAGTGTATTTGGTGTCATCACATGGAGGAAGCGGTTGATGCACTTGATGATAAATCAGACTCTCAAGTTGATGACGAAGCTTCATCTACTGGTACAAGCGGTATAGCTGGAAAGGTGGGTGATTGCCATGAGTACAGTGGAAGTGAAAGTACAGTGTTTGAAACAGGAGTATCTACCTATCTACGTCCAACATCTGCTATTACCATGCGTGCATTGTTCTACGCAGACGCTACAAACGACAGGGTCATTATGTATCATGGGGACTCAACGAATAAGGGATGGGGTATTTGGTTGTACGGAGGATACTTGCGAGCTTCTATCGGTACAGGAAATGGAAACGTGTTCACATACCTAACGTACACCATAAGTGGAAACATCTCTACAGGAACTTGGTATCACGTTATGGTTACATGGGACGGGACAACAGCAAGACTGTTTCTTGATGGATCACAGGTAAACAGCTATAGCCACTCAGGAACAATTACCTATGCAGGTGTATCAACACAGGCTTTTATTGGTGCTCGTGCTGCTCAGAATAAATGGGATGGAAAGATTGATGAGGTTTCTTTGTGGAACACTGCTTTGAGTACAAATTACGCACCGACAGAATATGAAAACATCTTTAATCCTTCTACTTTTTGGACTATTGGAGCAGAAGAAACAGACACAGCAGGCCCAACATTTATTCCTAAAATACAAATAATATAATGGAATTTCCTTATCTCACAGATGAAGAAAAAAGACTGCTCCGTGATAAAGGGGAGCTTAATGGTTGTGGAGGTAAGGGAGGTTTTATAAATCCCCCTGATTTTATGTTTGAAGCTTCTTGTGATTGGCATGATTTTAATTACTGGAAAGGAGGGACAGAATACGATCGAATGAATTACGACATTGGGTTTTATAAGGCTATGCTAAGAGATGCTTTACGGTCTCCGTTGTTTACTAAAGTAATACATATTTTATTAGCGACTACTTATTATTTTTCAGTAAGATTATTTGGTAAAAAGTTTTTCCACTACGGAGAAAAAAGAACAAGAAAAGATATTTATGAATAAGGATATAAAAGAACTTATTAAAAAAGAGGTAATAGACTTTGCATCACCAATGATTGAGTCTAAATACCAAACAAATGAAACTTATATGCGATGTAAGTTTCAGGAACTTGGTAATGAAATTCGCACTATAAAAGATGATATACCTGCAAATGTAGACATAGCAGTAGAGAAATATGTAAACGGGCATATAAAAAGATTATCAGCTAAGGTAACAGAAATGGAAAGAAACGAGAGTGATGCTCATAGGAAATTTACTGAGAAACTTGCGGAATCAAACGAGATACTAAAAGAAGTAAAAGCATCTCTGAATTTCCTACACACCTTAAATGTGTTAGTCAAAAAAACAGCAGTGGTTGTTGGTTCGTTATCGGTAATAGCAGGGGCATTTTGGGCTTTTATTAAATTTATTATATTTAATGCTAAATAACATGAAAAAAGTAATGTATCGACCACTTGATGTGTGGAAGATTAATCAACACTTTGGAGAAAATACGGTGTGTACTAATGAATCAAAGTCTGAATTTATTTGGTGTGATGGTAATAATCCACCCGATGGTTATCGCTCAATATATGGGACAAAAGGACATCAAGGAATAGACCTAAATGCTGGTCGCTGGGTTCCTATTCGTTGTGCTCAAAGGGGCAAGGTTGTCTACATAGATACAAATGAAAAGTCAGGCTACGATGTGCGAATAGAGTCAGAGGTAGACGGATTCAAATTTACACACATTTATGAGCACATGATTAAATGGAATTGTGAGGTTGGGGACTGGATAGATACAGGAATCATCATAGGATGGGTAGGTTCAACAGGATATTCTACAGGGCCACATCTTCACTTTGAGTGTCGTGATAAGAACGGAGTTTCTTTCGATCCACTTCCTAGAATGTATGACTACCCTGCTTCTGGTATCTTAATGGCAAACAACAAAATCAAAGCTATTCAAGAAGGTATCAAAAAAGTAAAAGTAGGATTACTAGGTATCAAAAACAACAATGACAAAAAGTCTTGATCAAAATGCTTATGACGAGCTAACAAAAGATGAACTATTCGATATGGCAGAGGGTCATATCAGGTCTATTAGATTCAATAAAGACGACACTGTAACTGTAACAACAACAGGTACAGACGTTTGGTTTACAGAACCTACTTTAGAAAAAGCTCTTGAAAAATTAATTATCCACAAGAAGATTCGGGAATAGGGTGTATAATAAAATAGAAGTAGTGTGTAGAGGTGTTGGGTGGAGTAAGTCGCTTTTCCTTTGTGAAAGGTTTCCTAGGTAGACACGCTCCCTTGAACAACCCAGTCGACGGAGAATGTTCAGCCCAACACCCCTGCACATTACAAAGATATTGAGAGTTGATGAAGGGGGGCTATAAACTAGTTGTGTGAACGAGGTTAAGTAGTATGAAGTTTGTAATCAGGAAACACACCCTACAAGCAAAGGTGCAAGTCCTTTCCTCCCTCCACCAGCTCTCAACAAAGGAGGTGATCTTTGCAAAAACGCAATCGACATCACAAGAAACCGAAATCGAAAGGCGGGAAGAGGTATGTCAACGGACACTGCAACATCGTCAGCGTCCCAGTATCAAATCATCGAGCATGGCATACTCTCTTTGAGAATCTTTCACCGCAAGAAATCTGTGCAATCATAAACCAAATCTGGCTTGATCCAGAGTACAAGTTTACATGCACAAAACGTGAGCATGGAAATTCAAGGAGGAAGCAAGATGTACAAGATGAATAAGATCGAAAAAGCATGCCAAATTATTGGCGTAGATACATTCACCCTCTTTCAGCTCGCTTTCGAGTGGTTCAGAAAGAAAAGTGACCCTGAGTGTGCGAGGTTGTTTCACAACGGCTACCTCAACGGCTCACGTCCCCCAAACTTCGTTCTCAACTACTGTGATGCAGTGATTGAGAAGGATAAAGAACCCGATTGGCCAGCACGTCTCGTGCCAATCAGGTAACCAACTGCCCTCTTCGGAGGGCATTATCTTATCCACAGGCTAATTTTTAATTAGGTGGTATTATTATTTCATGAGAGAGAAGTTATATTGTCATGGATGTAATAAAGTGCTAAGCCCTTACAAAAAGAAGTGGTGTAGTGGTGTATGTCAAGATGGAGTAAGATATCGAACAAGACACAAGATTGAGACTCAGAAAAACATGTCTGATTACTGGAACAGAAGACTTCAAAGCGGAAACATTAACTTCACCACTTTTGTAAAAGAGATTAATTTGTTAAAATAAATATATGAAAACAATTAACGCATTTCTCTCTGGGAAAAAAAGTTACATTGTAGGGCTTCTTATGATTGCTCTTGGTTACGCTACAGGCGATAATCAGGTCATTCTTGAAGGTCTTGCTGTAATTTCAATTCGCGCTGGGATCAAAAAAGCTGAATAGCTGATTGCACTCACAGCGCCACAATTATTATGTGTTTATCGTCCATGACTAACACGGTGCTGTGGCTGTAGTCCGTTATCTGGCTACATCTGGTTCAAGAGTATTCTCTTTAACGTCACAGAGCCACCTTCGGGTGGTTTTCTGTTTATCCACAGGCTGATCTAAAAACTAATGTATAATAAAAACGTAGTCACATTAGTCCGTGTCTACATTCAATACAGAAATTGACGCTTGACTGGTAATTAAGTGTCGATAAGAGAAATGCCCATATGGGTGTTTTTCTTTGCTCACAGGCCAGTTTTGCGTTAAATATGCTACTATTAGGACAGCCCTGTCGAGGGCACTTAATAGTAAATCTTAAATAGATTTCTTTAATTACACAAAGCCACTTGTCACAATTCGGGTGGTTTTTGTGTTAAAATTAAGAAAATACTTTCTAAACAGAGGTCAAGTTAAGTTAAGTTAAAAAGTATTATGAAAAAAGAAAAGATAGTGATTGGTGGGTATATTATTCACGGATATGAGTTTACTAATTTTGAGAAACTTTCTGGTAAATTACTTACATTGATAGATTCAATAGGTTTACAGGAAACTCAAAACAAAGCACTAAAAGATTTGATCAAACAAGAAGTTTGGGGTCTTTGGGAGGATCCCCACAGAATATATAAGTATGTTATGAAAGAGGATGATGATGGTTATGAACTAGAGGGGTATAAGCAGGTAGATTAATAGCAGATTGACCTCTGTTTAAAGAATATTTATGTCATATCATTTAGTACCAGAAGAAGATACAAAGCCACACAATTTAAGTAAAGATTGTTGGTGTGAACCCGCTATTCAGGTTTCTGATGAAGAAGGGATGTTGGATGAGGCCTTATATGTTCATAATCCTCCATATGAATAAATTATCCACAAGTGGTTTTTTGTTGTCATGGTAAAATATTGGAATGAAATACTTATCTTTATTTAGTGGAATAGGAGGTTTTGAATTAGGAATACAACAAGCATATGAACATTTACAAAATGATACGAGTACAGGGGGATTTGGACAAGAGGAAAGTATACCTATCGGACGAGTGCCAAACGCTAGCAGCAAACCCAACCAGCGACAACATCCCTCGTGTATTGGTTTCTCCGAAATCGACAAATACGCCACACAAATTTATCAAAAACACTTCCCTAACCACAAAAACTATGGAGACATTACAAAAATCGATGAAAAATCTTTACCAGACTTTGACCTACTTGTCGGTGGCTTCCCCTGCCAATCCTTTTCAATTGCTGGAAAGCGAGGAGGCTTTGAAGACACTAGAGGTACAATGTTCTTTGAAATCGCTCGGATTGTTAGGGAAAAACAACCACGCCTTTTATTGCTTGAGAACGTTAAGGGGCTTCTATCTCACGACAAAGGGAAAACATTCACTACCATCATCTCCACGCTTGATGAATTGGGGTATGACTGTCAATGGCAAGTGCTTAACAGCAAAAATCACGGAGTCCCACAAAACAGGGAAAGAGTGTTCATTATCGGACATCTTAGAGGAACAAGTAGACCCGAAGTATTTCCTTTCGGAGAAAGCAACCCAAGAACTCTTGAGCAAGTTATAGCAGGAGGTCAGGGGAATAGAGTGTATAAAACAAGTGGTGTCGCTTGTACTCAAGCAAGTCAAGCTGGAGGTAGGGGTGCAAAGACAGGGTTATATACAGAAGATAATTCTAAAATCAGAAGACTAACACCTCTTGAATGTGAAAGACTACAAGGTTTCCCAGATGTAGAAAAAAGTGTTATACTACAAGTATGCACAGAGAATCTAAACAACCATGCTTATGTGGAAGACCAAAGTCGCAAGTTGCAAAAACTTGTTGGGAATGTAGAAAAAAACAACTCACAAGAAAATGTAAAATCTGCGACAGAAAGTTTACTTACAAGCAATCAACAAATAAACAAACCTGCTCAACCAGATGTGCTTATAAACTGCGTGGAAAACGGAGTGGAGATACACAGTCAAGGAAAATTACTCTTAAATGCGAGTGGTGTGGCAAAGAAAAACTGGTCTCCCCAGCATATGGGGATAGACGATTTTGTTCAACTGGTTGCTGGGATAAACACAACATTGGAGCAAATAACCAAGCATGGAGAGGTGGAATTACATCTGAACGAGGAATGTTTGATTCTTCAAAAGAATGGAAAGAAGCTCGTAAGACTGTGTGGAAAAGAGATGACGCAACTTGCAGAAGATGTAAAGAAAGATTCAACCACACTCAAAAAACTTTTGAAGTCCATCACATCAGACCATTCCGACATAAAAAGTTTAGAACAAAGATTAATAACCTTGTTCTCGTTTGTAATCCTTGCCATAAGTGGATTCACTCCAAAAGAAATACAAAATCAAAGTATTTGCACGATTGAAATAAAATCTAAATTAGGTTGGACTTTTGGTGTATCAGATACTCAAAGATATAAATGCTGTGGCAATGCTGTAACAGTAAATGTTATTAGAGATATAATGATAAAATATAGGAATGAATAACCAACCACATGTCTTTGTCTCCCTCAACAGAGAAAATATAGAGGCTTACACCCCTAAATATGCAGTGGATATAATACTTCCCTATATCCCAAAAGATAAGATTATATGGTCTCCCTTTAGCAGAGATGAGCATAATTTTGCTGATTATTTAAGAGATAAGGGTTACACAGTTTATAATACGCATTACAACCCAGAAACAGGAGAGGGTGATGACTTTTTAACATACGAGCCAGATTTCGAGTTTGATATCATTTTAGACAACCCACCATTCAAAGGAAAGTCTAAATATGTAGAGAGAGCAATTTCGTTTGGAAAACCTTTTGCTTTATTTTTACCTTTTAACTCTTTTGGAGATAATGGAATACCAAAATTATTTATGGAATATAATTTAGAGCCACAGCTTTTAATTCCCGATAAAAGAACAGAGTTTGAAAACCAAGAAAGTAAAGGTATTTCATTTAAGACTGTTTATATTTGCAATGAAATTCTGCCTAAGCAGATAATTTTCACTAAACTAAATAAGTAATGCAAGGAATCTCTACACAACTAGACCTTACACGCTACACTCAACCTGTTAAAACAGTACGAAGTAACAGACAAGATGCTTTAGAATATTTCTTTGACATGATAGACAAGGAAAGCGCTGACAGAAAATGGAGATACTTTGACAAGAAGACTAATAAATACAAAAAGCTACGCCCGATAAACAGACGAGCTTATAGTATTAAGATGAATACAATATTTAAGAATGTAGAGGAGTTGAGAGTGTTTTACGCGGAGTGCAGAGATTACCAATTAAAATACGGATCATTTAGTAGGCGTTTTTACGGAGGATTCAATAGACAAAAATGGAAATAAACACATCAGAAAGAACAAAATGTGAAGTTTGTGGTAAATGGGCTATAAAACAGTCTACAGGTTTGGTGTTGATGTCATACCCGCCGCAGTTCCCTATGGAGTGGAAATGTGCCTGTGGATGGGCAATGGGCGCTGGTGTTGTTAGAGGAAAGACAAATGAAGAGTTATTCTTAGATGAGTGGAATAACGCTCAAGATAGTTAGCTGTGGACAACTCACTTGGCAAATAAAACAGATGGTGATATTATATAGATATGTTAAAAAGTTATGTACAATTCACTATTGTAGGTTTTATAGAAGACGCACCTAGTGTTTCTTCTCATAACTTGCAACATCCAACTGACCACTCTTTTTAGAGTGGTTTTTTGGTGTTTGATAGTTAAATAGAGGGGTGCGAACAATGCTCTAACAACATTTGTTCTCTGCTGTGCTAATTATATTAGTCCCCTCTATCT
>Ga0208542_1001142_pt1 | contig 11483 bp, 15 predicted proteins | sample DEB08_DNA_3_FD_185495 | JGI IMG/M metagenome (GOLD analysis project Ga0208542, IMG submission 185495) | Aqueous microbial communities from the Delaware River and Bay under freshwater to marine salinity gradient to study organic matter... | ecosystem: Environmental > Aquatic > Marine > Coastal ... | reverse complement strand
TACCAATGTCAACTTCTTCTTCAATGGTTTTGTCTAATCTGTCTAATTCTTCTAGTAAACCTCTGTTGGTGCTGTATTTTAGACCACTATGCATGCCTATGATAAATCTGTATGGCACAGCACTGGCTACTTCTGCTGTTTTAATTCTACCACTTCTACTCAGAGTTTGAGCAGCCAACTTGGTCTTATCCACAGTTATAAACTGTGCATTGTCTATGATTGTTTGTATGCTCATCTTGGCATCCTCCTAGCACCACTTTGTGTTAAGTTAAAAAGATATTCTGGATCTCTGGCTAGTGCTTGTCTAAAGCTCTGTGTATCCACAGCACTGATGTTGTATATGTTGGTCACACCACCCATTGCACCATTTGGCACTATGTCTCCACTGCTACCTCTAGGCACAAACAGCTCTGGTCCTTTTTCACCTACAATGTATGGCTTGTTTTTCATTACAGGACCACCTCTTTCTCTGCCAAACAGTTTGCCAAAGAATGAACCACCAAAGTTCATACCACTCACTGAGCCTCCTGCTCCAAACTGTATGCCAAACAAACTGCTGAGAATTGGTTGTATCACCATTAATCTCAGTGTGTCTGCAATAATTTGTGTGATCAGTGTTTTGAAGAAATCTTTGAATGAACTCATTACTGATTTGCCTTCTAACAATGCAGTAGCAAGATCTTCACTGAGTGATTTTTGTGCTCTACCCAATGTGTCTAAGAATGAATTCAGTGCTTCATCTTCACTGAGTGCATCATTTAATTCATCTTGTGCTCTTCTGGCTTCATCTGCAAGTTCTGGATATTTTTCTATGAGTGCATTTAATTGTCTTTGATATTCTGCATATTCTTCTGTGGTTAAACTTAAATCTTCTAGACTGTCAGTGAAATCTTCAAATGCTTGTACACCTGGAGGATCCATACCTAATATGCTGTACAGCCTATCCATTGCATAAGCCATTTCTTCTGCTGTCATGGCATTTTGTGCCATTTCTGAATTCAAGAATTCCAATGCCTTTTGTGCATTCTTTTGTTCATTTGAAAACTCTTGAGTGTTTTCCAACAGTTGTACTAAGAATTCATTGTATGACTGTAAGCCATCATCTGCTAGTTCTGCATTGTAGTCTGCTAATGCTTGTTCAGCCGCCTTGATTTCATTTTTGGTTGCTTCAACCAATTCCATGTAACCTTCAATGTCACCATTGGCTGCCACAAATGCCATTCTCAATTTGAACAGTGTGTCTTTGGCTGTTTGCAGTCTACCTTCTAATTGTTCTAATTCTGTTCTGTAATCTATTTTGGCAAATTCTTTTGCCAGTGTTATTGTAGCACCAAATTCAGCATTGAATTCTTCTTGTGCTTTGGCGGCTGCCTCTGCGGCTGCCTTTTGTCTGGCTTCAAATTCTTTTTGTGCTTGTTCATTTCTTTGCATAGCACCTGTCATGCCATCTATTTCATCTGCTGTGTCTCCAAATAGATCTTTAACAGTGCCAATAATGCCTTTACCATCATTGAATATTCTAAATAAACCATCTGTAACAATAGTAGCACCTGCAATAATGGCTACAACTGGACCCATTGCGGCTAATAATGCACCTAAGGCAGTTATAAATCCACCTAAAGTGAATCCTCTTATGGCTGCTATGAATATACCAATGGCGGCACCTAAATTCTTAAATGAATTTGCTATTCCTACCAGCACACCACCTGTAAAGAATGCTTTTAATTTGTCTGCAAACAACACAAATCCTGCTAGAGCATCTTTGGTACCTAATCTAAATATCACAAATACACCAACTAGTGTTTGTAATGCACCTGCAACTGATTTTAACACAGGAATTAGTTCATCAGTGTTTTCTGCTAGATTGTTGATTGCACCTGTTAAACCTTGTATGCCTTTGGCAGCATCTTCACTGAATGTGTCAAACAGTGCAACTTTCAATTTGTCAAGTGCATCACCCAATTGGTTTAATTCAAAGTTGATCAAGCCTACTTGACTTTCTAATGCACCACCAAAGTTCTCTTGTAGTCCTGCTACCAGTTCTCTGACTATGGTATTGGCACCCTCTGCTGTTTTACCAAATTCACTTAGTTCAAGTCTGCCTCTGCCTATTCTTTCTTGTAGAATTTGGAATACAGGAATACCTCTGTCTGCTAATCTGTTGAGGTCTTCTAGTCCTAATCCACCTGCAGTACTTCTACTAACAAGATCAAGTGCGGCTTGGAATGTGCCCATTTGATCTGTTGTAACTGAGGCAGTGTCTGCAAATGTTTGCAATAATTCTGCTGTGGGTTCAACACCAGCACCTTTCAACTGAACAAATGCTTGTGTAAGTGTTTGCACACTGAACTGTGTGCTGGCAGCAAACTGTTGAACTCTGTCAAATGCATCAGCACCTGCTTCTACAGATCCAAACACCACATTTAATGAATTCTGTAAGTCTTGGAATGCGGCTCCAGTTCTAGCAATACTGCCTATAACAGCAGTACCACCTATTGCTACCAAGGCACTTTGTATTAAGCCTAAACTTCTAGTACTACTACTTTCAAAACTCTTTATTTCACTTTTGCTTTGTTTGACAGCTCTTTGAAACTGTCTGTTATCAAGTGTAAGTGTTACTCTGATATCTTGTGCCATTAGATCTTCCTCAACTGTTTCTCAACTACCCTGTCCAGTTGCTTGAGGCTTGGTTCTATAAATCCTTTTGGTGCTTGTTGGCTCCAACCATCATTCAATCTACCTGCGTATGGGTAATCACTTTTAATTTGGTTTCTCTGTTGTTTGGTTTTTCTTCTGGCGTTGCCACTTCTGATGGGTGTTTCTTTTTTAACAATAGGCAACAATTCTTCCACAAGAATATCAGGAAACTCTACCAGTTCCTGCATTCTTTTTTCAAATTGTTTACTGTCTATCATCATTTGAGTTTTTTACCCTTTCAGCATATTTGGCTAAATCATCTGTATCAAGCATTTCATTGAAAGTTTTTGCATCTTTCTTTGAACTTTGATAGTGTTGATAGCTCAATGCAACATCCATAACCATTAAATCAAAACTATCACCTCTTCTCAACAGTTCTGAGGGCAGTACACTATACCTTTGGCCCATTGCATCCAGCATCAACAAGTAGTTTGTTTCTGCTGATCCCTCTGCTATTGGGTGGTTAGTGACTTTCCCAGCTCTTCACTAACTAGCCTCAAACTTTCCATCATGACATCCATAGGCAACACTTCCTTGTCAGTCATAACAGGATTGCCTTCTTCATCTAATATCATTTGTTTGAGGAGATCAGTCATTTCAGTCATGTCTCCTTCTTTGGCGTTTGCTAATTTTGTGAATGTGTCAAGACTCTGTCTATCATAGACAAAAAATTCTAATTCATCACCATATTTTTCTACTAAGTCTTCTTTGGTGATCAGAATCTTGATCAATTGAGGTTCTTTTGATAAATCTTTAAGTTTCATATCTTATTCCTTTATATCTTTATTTTGTAAATGATGAACTGCTGTTAATAAAAACGCAATTCTACCTTTGACTTTTTTTAAGTCTGTTTCAGCACAAGAGAGTTCACTCTTGCTCTTTGCTATCTCCATCTCCAGAGTCTTCAAGATCTCCTGATGAGTGAGTTTGTTCCATATCTGCATGTTCTTTCTCTATATCTATATTTATTTGTTTTTTGGATTTTGGCTTTTTTATGCCCAAGTGTTCTGCAATAACATCTGCATCTACTGCCACTTTGCACAATGTGAAATGTTTGTTATCACCATGTACACAATTCTCATGAAATTTCTGTTGAACACTGACACTTTTAAGCACTTCCACTTGTTTGTCTGTTAACATAGTTGCTCCTATATAAGAGTTAGCAGGGTTTTACCCCTGCTAACAAACTTTTCAAGTTCTATACCTAAATATTAAGCGTATGCACTTTGTACATAATTGCCATCAACTAAGATACTCATAGGACTGACCCATACAGGTGCAGTTGGTGATACTGTCATGGCCAAGCCACTTAAATATCCTTCACCTTCAATGTAGAAGTCTCCTGCAGACTCACCATTCATATTTAACCTAAAGTATGCTTTGGTTTTATTATTGGTGATGTCCCATAATCCTAAAGTAGATCCTGCACCTGTAAAGAATGCAGTATCATCTAACACCATATTCATATCTAATGAATTGGTACTAGGAGTTGTAACAACTTGTTGGCTTAAACTATCTAACTGTTCCCAAGTAAATGTACCTGGAGTAGCATTAATAGTTACATCCTGTAATGCAGGCACTGTCAGCACATTTGCTGTATCAGCCATAGCCACATTTGCGTTAGCAAATGAGCCACTTGCATTAATATCTAGTGAAACAAAACTTGCTGTTTCATTTACTGTTATTTTAGCCATTGCTAATCTCCTTTATATTGTTGTAAATTCAAAATCAAACTGAAACACCAATTTATCACCTTCAAAACTTGTAGTCATTTCACAATCTCTGCTAATTTGATTACTAACAGCATTTTTGCTGTTGATAATTCTGTCTGTGATAACATCAATGTCACTTATTGGGTTTTTAGCATCTATAACCAGATATCCAGTCACTGTTCTCACAATGTTCTCAACTGGATCAAAGTCTAAACTTTCAACCAGTGGCTCTCTTAGAATGTTGTCTTCATCCAAGTAAACTTTCTTCATATTTTTCATATGTAGAGCTTCACCTGAACTAGTGAAAGGCAATTCTGCACTTACACTGACATTTGTACCACTAAGTGCTACATCTAAGTTTGCTTTGAGATCATCTCTGAATGCCATGTTTATGATACCCTAGCAATACTTCTTTTACTTCTTGTGCGTCTTGTAGGCTGATAAGTTACCATTCTTTCTGAATCTGTAACTGAACCTGAATTGTCTGCATCATACCAAGTGAAATCACTCATTAATTCAGCAAACATTTCATTGAAACGCCTTTCATAGTATTGTATTTTTTGCACTTCACTGCTTTCTGGATTACCAAAGTCAGCAATCCTAGGCAACAAATACATGTACAATACACCAAAAGCACACATGTCTGTAAAATCTTGTTTTCTAGAAACTATTTTGTTGGGATCAAAATCAGGTATATTGCTTATACCATCAAAACTGATACCAGCATAGCTCAAGTACTGTGGCCATTTACTGTTAGCCTTAATTTTAGCATTAATTCTATCAGTTGTTCTTTGGGCCAAGTCTTCAACATAGTCATCTAGACTGCCAGGGGCATCAGGCACATTAGCAAAATCAATCTCATTAGATTCAAACAGTCTTTGATCAAGATTTCTCACATCAACTGCTTCTGCGTAACTTATTACTGATCCACCTGCTGTTATAAAAGCCATATTATCCCCTAATTACCTTACGCTGTGAGTAAGTCTCTTGGTAAGTTGTTTGATCTAACAAATCTACAGCCAATTGCTACAGAGATTAAACCTTGCAATAATGCATCATTAGCCGCTAACTGAGCAACAGAACCAATAGAACCACTGCTGATTCCACCAACACCATTTAACTCTTTAGACAATGCTAATTCTTGACCTGGAGTAACACAAGCAATGTAGAATCCACCAGCATCTGTTGGTGCATTTACATTTCTTAAGTTAGCAACTGAAGTTGCAAAGTGGTCAAGTGTTGCACTGATTGAAGCAGCCGCACCAATAACATTTGAAGTTGCAACAGCTCTGATGTAATCAGATTTGATCTGTGCAAAACCATTTCTCACTGTTGCAACAAATTCTACTGCATCAGTGTCAATGTCTTCAAACATTTTAACAGTTGGTTGACGCTTCATAGCATAACCACCTGCTTCTGGTGAGAACACAACTGCCAAGTCAGCACCTGTTAGTTCTGAGTTAATGTAACCATCATTAGTAACATTAATGTTAGCAATGTCTGTCATTGCTGTTTCTGATCCTGAAAGCATGACTCTAAATCCTGCTACATCAGTACCTTGTGCAATAGCTCTTGCTAATCTTGTTGTAGTTGCTTGTGCAACTGTTCCTGGAACATCTTCTAAAGATTCATTTGATACTTTAGAACCTGCGCCTCTTTTGTTAACACTTAAACTAACATTTGAAGGACCAAAGTTGTCTTCTGCGTTAGTAATAATTGCTGTGTTCTCTCCTATTGAAGAGTTACCTGAACCCCATGAATTGGTTACAGGAATTTTTACTTGGTTCCCCACTGTTCCTTCTAAGTTGTATGAGTTCACAATAAGTGAAGGGTTTGGTAGCAAGACCGCATTATCATAATATGGAATAAGGTCTGCAACAATGTCTTCATACAAAGAAGTTAATGAGGTAGTTCCTACTGCCGCCATAATTTTCTCCTTGTTTAATAGCGTGTCTAGTTAATCTGTTATCTCAACATCTTGGATGCCAAGTTCAATTCATAACTATCCATTGTTTTTTTAATCAAAGCATCAGTGATTTGACCTCTGCTTAATCTTTGTTTTTCTCTGAGGTCTACATAAGCCTTTCTGTACAGTGGATCAGTCTTTAATAAACTTTCATTTATTGGTGCTGATTCTGTAGTCTTGCTTGGTGCTTTTTCAGAGTCAACCATGTCAATACCTTTCTTGGCAAATGGCAAACCTAGGGTTTTACCAATTGTTTCAACAGCAGACTTATAGTCTGGTGTTTCACCATCAGTAGTCAAGAAATCATCACCACTTTTGATAGCAAATGTGCCATCTTGGTAGTGCAACATGTCTCTGGCTTTCATCAAATCAACAACTGCTTGTTTCTGGTTAGCGTCCCAACTAGAAGGCATGTTGTCTCTGAGTGTGCCTACATGTTCTTTAAGAGCGTAATCTGTTTTTACTGCATGAAGTTCTGCTCTCAGCTCTTCCACAGTTTGCTCACGCTTCTTAACTGCATCTCTCAAACTGTTAAGATTAAGACTGTCTTGTTCTGGGTCAACACTTTGTAGTTGTGTAACTACTGATTTGACTTTGTCAAAACTGTCTACTTGCAAATCCTCTAAGATTCTGCTTTCAGCATCTCTTTTGGCATTTGCGGCTATTTTGTTTGTGTCATCTCTGGTGTAAACTCTCACACCATCAACAAACATTTTACCATCTCTCAGTTCTACTGCTGGTGCCACTGGGGCATCAACTGTTTCAGATTTTGCTTCCACTTGCGTGTCTGCTTCAGCATCTGTACTTACTGGTTGCACATTCTCACCTGCAACTGGTGTATCTAAAGTGATATCTTCACTCATTATCTTCTCCTTAGTTCTCGCCTGGAGTTAGCGTAGTTTTATATATCTCCATTAAAGACTGTTGGTTGTTGAACTTGCATTCAATAACTGTTCTAGTCTCTGTTTGACTTTGTCCAGCATATCTGCTTTGAAAGTCTCATCTATGGATTCTGATTGGAATCCAATAGCACTCTCATATTCAGCATGTGTTCTAAATGGCATATACACTGTAACACCATCTTCCACATGACTGTGAGCACCATCTCCTCCTAACTCTTGTGCCCTACCTATGGCTTCTGCCTCTGAGGCAAATTCTTCACTTGGGGCTCTAGTCATCATGCTTTCATATTTTTCCAACACACTCATTGTGAGGTTGATTTCATTTAATTCATGTTCTAGAGCTTTTTTGTTATACTGTCTATTATATGATACACCAAAATCTGCAGGTCTCTGTTGATTTGTCCAATCAAACCAGATATCCCACAGTTTTGATTCACCATTTTCTAAATTTGTTGCTTTCCTGCGTATAAGAGCTGACAATTTGTCATCATATACTTCAATTTGTTCACCACTTCTGCTGGCTTTGATCAAGTCTTCACTGCGTAACATGGCAATTTGACTTAATTTTTCTATTTTGCTGTCTATAAGTTCTTTGATCTGTTGAATACTGTCTAGTTGTGGTGATCTAAATTCATACACATACGCAGGCTCTCCTGTAAGTCCTGCTTGTACTGTGATAATTGACCCTGGCTCACTGCCCACTGCACCATCATTGAGTTGACTTGTGGTTTCATCTACCAGTAATGTTGGGTGGGAACCATAGGTTATGGCGCTGTAAATCTCTGCTAAGTCACCATATATGCTTCTCTGTATGCTGGCAACATCTTGTATAACAGTTGTGCCCACATTGTTGAACACTTTGGTGCTTTGATAGAATGTTTTAAGTGGTATGTAGCCCAATTCATTTTCTTGGCTAACCATGAATACACCTTCATCTATCTGTGTGAGGCCTTGTATTTGTGGGGGTATGTAGTCTTCTTCTTCTTTGGCCACAAACACTGTGTCAATGGTTTCTGGAGTCATTAATCTGTACACTTCATGCACATCTGAATCATCTATTTTGATTGCAACTTTGTTTAGTTTCAAGTTGCCATCTATGTCATATGCATATTCCCAGTTTGTGATATCTAGTGGAGTATGTATTCTCCATCTTGGTATTTCTGAACCTGCTGGCTTGTAACAACCCACATGACATACACCAAACACTGTGGTGTACATATCTACTAGACTCATGAATTCCCCAATTGAATTCTCTTCACCATCTACATCTTGTAGGAATGTGTTGATTTCTGGGGTATCTGGTAATGTTCTCTGAGGTGGGTTTCTAAACAGCAGTGCATTGTATTCTGCCACAACCAATTTAACATAGTTGTACAGTGGTGTGTTATCTAATTTTTCACCATAAAAGGTGCCATCAATAACATCATCACCTCTGGCAGCCGCACTAGAACTGTTTGTGCTGTTCTGCATGAGTTTGGCTTTGCTTTTGCCAACTACTGCACCACTTTCATCTGTTACATAAGTGGTGACTTGTTCTGAGGCTGTTTGTAGGTCTACATTATAAGCTCTCAGCAATCTTGCTCTTTTGTATTCTTCACCACCATACCAACTGTTGATGCATAACTGCCATTCTTTTTGATATCTGTCATAGAGACTGTGCGTTGAGGTAATGAATTCAGAATATTGATTGGCCAAGGTTTCTCCTGGTACTATAGTTTGTTAATTAACATTGTTTATTTATCCATATTGTGGTAAAAACTGTAAAAAACCCCCTAAAACCAATTGGAGTAGATTTGTAGGGGGCAAAATGGCAATTTTATTTGAGTGAGAGCTGAGTTCCTTAGGAGAATATCAATGCAATATGTAATTACACGCTCTCACAATACTATTTATGTAATTGTTCATTTTACACCAGTTTATTTGTGAATTTTGGTTGACTTGTATAAATAAACTATGTATAATAACTTATATGGAGGCAATACAATGCAGATAACACAAAGAAAAGTTGACACTAATGATCTAGAATTCAAATTGATGAATAGACCCAGAGTCAAAGATGCAATCAATTACTATTTTGAAGAATTGGTTGAAAACAATGTAGACAAAAACATATGGCAAAATGTCAAACATGCAGAATACAACACAGTTGAAAACATGTTTGGTAGAAAATTTGTTGATCCCTTAAAAAACATAGATGTTGATATCATGACTGATTTGATCAGAATGTGTATGCAACACTATAACAAAGTTCTACCACAATGGGACTATGACTTTCTCAAAAAAGTAGAACTCAAAGTAGAAAGCAAAGAATACAACAAAGCCACAAAAAACAATCATTCAGACAAATGGCGTCTAATGATGATATTGATAGAAAACGCACAATAAGGAGAAAACATGATCAACATAATTATCACAAACCCAGCAGACTTAATTGACATCATAGAATACTGTGACAGAGAAGATGAACAGTATAAAGTAGAATACAGAGGCACAAATGGCATACTGGAATCTATCAGACAACAAAACAAAAATGAAGTCAGTTTGGTAGATCAATTGAAAAGAACAAACACCAAGCCAATGAACATGAGAGAATTCTTAGCACAAAATGACCAGTGATCAAGAAAAAACCATTTTAATGAAACAGTATTTGTTGGGCATATTAGGCAAACAGTATGCAGATGTTCAACAAGCATTATACACAATGCCCAACAGATACAGTTATGGCACAGGCACACATGGTGTACTGTATGATGAAACTGTGAAAGAGGTGATGTTAAATGTTATATCTCATAGAACTTGAACCAGTAGAAACCAGATACACTGCTCAATGGCAGAAATATTTGCCACAGCAATTGGAAAATGCTGGCATACCTACTACTGTAATATCAGGTCCCCCAGACACACCCCAAGACACAACACCTGGTGCATTCTTAAACTTTTCAGGCACCAACTATTGGAAAAGTGAACAACTCAAACAAATTGCCACTCTGTTTGCAAATGGTACAGTTAAAGATGGTGATTATTTCTTGTACACTGATGCTTGGAATCCCACTGTTATACAGTTAAAGTATATGGCTGATCTGTTAAACATATCAATAAAAATAGGTGGTATGTGGCATGCTGGCAGTTATGATCCTCATGACTTTTTGGGCAGAGTTCAAGACAAAACTGTGTTTGGTTATACAGAATGTGCAATGTACAGCACATATGATCACAACTTTTTTGCCACACAATTTCACTGTGATTTGTTCAGTAACACATATCCACTGTTACCCAAAGGCAGAATGCACAAAGTGGGTTGGCCCATGGAGTATTTGAAAACTGAACTTGCACCACATATTGCACAACAAAGACTCACTGAGGTGAGGGCTAACAGAGTGCTGTTTCCACACAGATTAGCACCAGAGAAACAGTTAGACATATTTGAATTGTTATCTAACACTGTGCCAGACTGTGAATATACAGTATGTCAAAGCACACCATTAACCAAAGCAGAATATCATGATTTGTTATGCAGTAGCAAAGTGGTGTTTAGTGCTAACACACAAGAAACACTGGGTATCAGCATGTATGAAGGTGTGTTGTGTGGTTGTGTGCCCATGGTGCCAGACAGACTGAGTTATTCAGAAATGTTTCCTGTATGGTGTAAGTATCCCAGTGAATGGACTGAAACATATGGCAATGCTGTAGAACACAGAGACAAATTGGCCAATGATCTAATATCAAAAATCAGTTTTCACAGTCAACTCAGCAAGAGATTGACCAACTACACAAAATTGGTACAACATCTAGATCAATTCTTTAGTGGTGAAAAACTGTATGAAATTATCAAATCTGGTAAATAGTATTACATTATGTTTTCCCAAATTATAATGTATTTGTGTTATTAGTTTAACACAGTGTTATCAAATTGAAGCCCTCTTACAGCCATTAGAGGGCTTTTTTTTGACTAAAATGGTTGACTTTTGTTTAGATGATGCTATTATTAACACAATCCAAATACAGGGCGTTACCATAAGAACAACCCTTCAATATGGAAGTGTAGACACAAGCCACCAAATCAATAAGGTGGCTTTTTTTTGGCCAAAAAAGGTTGACAAACTTCTACACTGTGTTATAATTATTATTGTGAGTTGGCAATACAGGTGTATTGCGTTAGCACTGCTCACAAGAAACCAGGGAGCATATATAACAGGAGAACCTGTG
>Ga0208542_1001138_pt1 | contig 11504 bp, 14 predicted proteins | sample DEB08_DNA_3_FD_185495 | JGI IMG/M metagenome (GOLD analysis project Ga0208542, IMG submission 185495) | Aqueous microbial communities from the Delaware River and Bay under freshwater to marine salinity gradient to study organic matter... | ecosystem: Environmental > Aquatic > Marine > Coastal ... | reverse complement strand
TTATGCCTTCAGCACGAACGCAATCCCAACAGAGACACTTCCCACGCATCTCACGCTCGTTCAAGTGGTGGGCGGCCTTCATCGCTCCCACCTCCCCGATCCGCCGAATACGAACTCAGCGTGAAGGGCCTGCATTACTTCTCGCTCTTGCGGGTTCAGACGACTAGAAGGGAATATCCGAGTCAAGGTCGGTTCCCCCTTCCGCCTTTTCTTTGGGCTTGCCCTCCGCGTCGTTTCGCCCCCGGATCGCATCAACCACCGTTTCGGTCATTGACTTGATCTCGGCCTGAACCGCGATTGGGGAATCCAGCAAGCCAGCACCAACCATCGCGGAAACCACCACCCCAGCGGTCTTCGCAGCGACCTGGCGCTCAATGCTCCTATCCCTTGAAGTATCGGCGGGGGCAGAGAGAGAACCCCCGCCGCCTACGGTGGTGGACGCTTCTCCTGTCGCCCCCTCCGTAAAGACTGAAAGATCGTCAAACTTTGCGTGGGGCTTTATACCCCCGCTGATCTCGTCGCCCACCGCCGGGAGTTCCCGGTCAGCGGGGCGTGAGAGTTCGAGCTTGGTAATGCGGTTGCCGTTCTCGTCACGAACCGCGATGCGGCAGGACTTGTAGGACTGACCGCTCTTCGTCGTGTATTCACGAACCTTGTCTCCTACCCAAGTGACTTGGAAGTTAGCCATTGGCCCGCCCCCTTCTCACTACGAGTTCCACCTTCTCGACAATCCCTGCGAGTTGGGTGGAGAGCTTGGCGATCTTCGTCACCTGCCCCTGGAGTTCGTTCAGGTCACGGCGAAGTTGCGTCACTTCATCAAACAACGCATCTACCGCCGCATTGTTGGTAGCGGTTGCTACTGTTTCTTCTGGTGCCATTTGCTTGCTGCTCCCTTCGCCCAATCACGCAGGCCCGCAGCAATCAGTCCGAAAGCGGGGGCTAGGAGTATCAGGCAATAGTTGATAGTCTTCATTCAGAACCAAGAAAAAAAACTATCAAGTTCTTCGGCGGAAAAGTCGCACCCGCCTAAGTTGCCCCCAATTTGGTAGCCGCAAAAAGCGGGTTCTTCAGAATCATCAGAACCCCGCTCCTACCAAGAGAGAGGGTGTAAGAATGGTCGGAATGAGTTCAGAAGAGTTAGGAAAAAGGGTTCGCGCTGCCAGAGCGTATGCGGGTTTGTCACAGGACGAACTTGCAGAAAAGATTCAGGTATCGCAACCGACGCTTGCTCGAATCGAAAAGGGTGAACGCCAGGCTAGGTGGATCGAAATAATGGGAATCGCAGAAGTGACAGGGCTACCCCGAGTCTGGTTCACGGGTGAGCTGTCGTCAGACCTCGACGTGAGCGCCGAAACGGTAGGGGAAATAAAGAAGCCCCCTAACGCGCAGGAGGGCGGGTAGCGCGTTAGGGGGCGTGTATCAGGCGTGAAGAGCCGGGCGAAGGGGGGCCTCGGCTAGTCGCCTGAAGTCTTGGCGGGCTTGCGGGAGTATTCCTTCAGCAAGCCCTTAGCGTTAGTGAGAAAGCCGTGAGCCTTCAAGCTCGCAGCCACGCTAGAGAGAAGGTTCAGACGGATAAGGTGAGCGATCTCCTGATCTATCTCTCCGTCCCTCTCGTAGTCGTAGAGCCGCTGAACGGTCAGTAGTGACCACGCAGCGATATCTTCGGACTCTTCCATCGTTTCCGACACAAGCTCGTCCGGGGGGCGAGAGGCGTAGGCATCGTCGCCGCCATACTCGGCGGGGCCGTCCTTATCCAATCGCTTCCAGACTCGACTCTTGAAGGCTTCAAGCGCCTGGCCGGAAATAGCGGCTTCCCTTGCTGCCGCGTTTAGAAACTCATTCTCGAACTCTCGATCCCTCATTCTCCCTCCTAGTCTCACACTTCGTAGATTGGTGTCGGTTCGTATGCGTCGTCTGCTTGCGTGAAGTAGATGCGCTCCACCCCGGCGATCCCCCACTTGGGGGCTACGAAGAGAACATTCTGTTGGGGGCGCGATGCTGCGGTAATCATTCCTGAAAGGTTGTTGGCTCCCACCCAATCGCCCGAGACAATGGTTTCGCCCGACCCGTTAGGGATCGTGGCGGGCTGGTGGTGGTGGCCCATAAGTAGGTAGCGATAGACCCGCTGGTGCAGGCGGATAGAGCGCCCGTCGAACTTGGTAAGGCCGTAGAAGGGCAACCCGCCCCAACCCCTTATCTGGTGGCCGTGTATGAGCTGGAACTCGTGGCCGGCGCAACGGAAGAAAAGCGCACCGCCCGGCTCGATCACGAACTGATCTATCGGTTCAGCCCGCAGGTGAAGCCCGAGAAGGTTCAGGAATAGATAGTTCCAGGAATAGGTAGCGGGACGTGCGCCGGACTTTTTACCTCCGACTTTCCCGTGATTGTCGTCCACTCCATAAACGGCAACCTTTCTCATACCAATCTCATTTATACCGAAAGTGGTCAGTTCTCGTAGCGCGGCCTCCATCTTTCCGGCTAACTGCCACGCCTGCTCAATCGGGTGAAGTTCTAGTTGCCACGCCTGCCCTGCGAATATCTCATCACCTTCTAGGTGATCGCCACCCATAGCGATAATGAGTTCGTCTAGATTGTAGGATTCAGCCCGGTCTGCGATTACGCCCTTCACACCCTCGATGTAGCGAGCAAGGCGGCGGTCGAACTCAGCAACCGAGTAGTTGCCCTTATTACCGGGCGTGTCCTCTTCTCGGACAAACTGCCCGAACTGCTGGTCGAAGATGGGTAGGACTACCGAGTTCTTCGGCTTGCCCTTAGGCTGCTTCTTGCGGGTGAAGTTCGGCTTCTTCACCGGCATCTTGGTTGCCTCTACGATCCGCTCGAAGAACGCTTCCTGATCGGACAGGGCGGTTGAGTAAGCCTTCAGGTCGCGGCGCATCGCCTTGTTCTCGGCTTCGAGCTGCGTGACCTTCAAGCGGTCAGGGTCGTCAATCGGCTTCTCGGGCAGCTTCTCGCGCTGCTTGCTGGCGGTGATACCCCGCGTTTGCAGACGGGATTGAAGCGTGGGCCTCGGGACCCCTAGCGAAGTGGCTGCCCCGTGTTGCCCCAACTTCTTGACCAATGCGGCTAGGTCTTCATCGCTCGGCCAATCGTATTTCGACTTACCCCCCATCAGTCGGGCCACACATTCTCGAAGGCAATAGTGGGCTTTGTCTCGCCAGGGGCGAAGTGAACTAGCACCCCGATCCACCCGGCGCTCTTACACATACGGCGCATCTCTTTACGGCGAGCGGGGCCGAACCCGCTCCAAATGGTCTTCGTGTTCTTGACCTCGATTGCGTAGGTCTTGCCTGCCTTACCTGCGATCAGGTCAGCGCCCTTAGAGCCTGCGCCCCTCACGACTTCATACCCCCGTTCAATGAGGCAATCGCGCACCGCATATTCTTTCGCCCTCCCCCTCGCATAGTGGCTCAGGGCTACTCAGCCTTCAGGAACCCAGCGGCGAACGAGATCACGGTTGCAATCGCAGCTCCTACATCGCCAGGAACCTCAACGCTGAACTGCGAAAGAACGAAAAGCAGAATGGTGGTGACTGCACCGCCGATACCTGCGGCAGCAACCTTCTTCTTGGGGGTCATCGAATCCTCCTAATAGGTTGGTGAAAACTACCTCTATGAATAGAAGCAGGCTAAACGGACGGAAAACTATGGCATCTGATAGAAAAGGTCTGCCTCAGCCTTCCTGCGCCTGACCAATCCAGGGAGCGGGCGCGGGGGGGTGCCGGCATTGACCCACTTCGAGAACTCGCTGCGAATCTCCCAAGCGGGAGCCTTTGCGTTTATCTTGCGGCGCAGGGTGCTGGAAAGCCACGCGCCGACCCCATTGTTGTAAGCAAAGCTCACTAGCGCGTCAAACTGATTCTGCGTGAGCGGAACGCTTACCGAGTCACGGATAGCGTCCGAATACTCCCTGAGATCAGAATGAAGTAGGTCAAGTCCCTGCTTCAGCGTCAGGGTTCCGAACTTCTTGCGATCCTCTGGGCGACAGGCTCCGTAGCGAATGAGATGCCCGAAGCCAACGGTGCAATAGCCTACGGGGTCCGGCGCTGGGCGCGGCTCGAACCCCTCGAACTCACTAATGAAGGCCACCCCGTTCTCTGAGATATCGGTTGGCCGCTGCTTTGCCCGCCTTATCTGACGGCGCACTTGGGCGACCTTGCGAAGTAGCCGGCGTAGCCTACGCTTCAGGCCCCTCATACCTAATACCTGCGCCTGCTCGGGGTCGCCTTGCCGGGAGCGATGGCGATATGGAGATGGTCGTAGTGACCGCTCACGCGCCACAGGACTTCTGCGAACTTACGAGAGAAGCGAGCATAGGCCCACGCCTTAGCGCGGTCGAGCTGGCCCCAAGCGCCGGGGCGCTGCGGGACGAAATCAAAGGCTAGGCCGCGTGTATGATATGAGTTCGGCGCACCGCCTACGGCAGCGTTCTCGGCCTTGCTCCGATAGCCAGAAGTGATTGAGAGGTTGAACTTACGAGCGATCCGCTCGGCGTAAACGTGAGCGGGCTGCTCCTTTTCGCCGCGTGGGAATACACCCTTGCGGGCTGGCTTCTTAGCCATATAGAGCCTCCTAAAGAGGTAGTAGGTGTCCAGAAACGACAAAGCCCCCGGAATAGGCCAGGGGCTTCGTCGGAATAGAAAAGGTGGAATGATCCACCACCGCGCAGGGAGGTGAAGCCTTGCGCGACGAGAAAACCTTATCAGACCCGCTTTACGGACTTCAAGCGAGCCTGTCGAACCTTCGCCTTGCGAGCAATCGCCTGAGCTGCTTCACGGCTCTTCGGCACCGGCTCGCCCCACGCTCTAGCGGTTAGGGCTAGGCGGGTGGGTCGCCCCTTAGCGTCGGTCATTGGACCGCTCGGGTTCGTGTAGAACCGTCGCGCCCACGAAACCCATCGCTGCTTATCGGCGGGTGAAGCGGAGGAATAGTTTCTTACGCCGGGGCGAATGTTCTGTCCCTGCGCCCGAAGCGATGCTCGACCTGCGGCATTGAGTCCACCCTTCGGGTTCTTGCCCGCTTTTGTCTGCCAAGCGGCCATTAGACCTGGCTGATTCCGAAGACTAGGATCGCGGCGCTCGCCGCAACCGTAAGGGCAAAGCCAATAATCGCTTGCCGTAATCCTCGGATTGCTTCGCTGAGATCACGCACGTCCTCGTCCAAGCCCTCGATCTGCGTATCGTGAACGGCTACTGCGGTTTCTAGGTAAGAGAGTCGGTCTTGATCTGGGTGTCTGGGGGGTCTTGCGGCTGCCATTTGTCTTTCTCTGAGTAGGGGGTTAGAAGCCCTTGACGTTGGTTCTGCCTGGGACGTAATTAGAACCGGCGGGGGCTGTAGGCCTGCGACGAACGCGGGTGGTTGAACTTCCGCTTCCTCCCGGAACACCCGGAACGCGGATTGAATACGAGCGGCGATATTTCTTAGCGTTCTCGATACCTTCTCGATCAAGGTAAGAAAGTCCCAAGAAGGTTTCCAAACGCTTTGAGAGTGGTTCGGGATCAGCGGGATAGGGGGTGCGAGCAATCAGTCCTGTCGCATCGTTACCGAGAATCCGCAGCCCGAGGGAAAGCAGGGGCATACTCGTAGTTGCCAAGTTGATAAGGGCTAGGCCGAGCTTTTCCTCCTGTCCCAACGGTTCACCACTTCTTGATACAAGTTCTTCTCCCCTCCAATCCAACCCCTCAAACGCAGCAAAAACACCGTCAATCTGCGGCAATACGCTTCGACTCAACTGCGCGAAGGGATCGGAAAACATTCCAAAGCTCGTCATATACTGCGGGCGAAAATAGAAGTCTTCGGAGATTGGTATTGACCCCAAGTGGTAGTCCGGCACACGCTCATCTCCAAACATACTTAGACCCAATGCGATGCGGTCCTCTTCGGTCATTTGTTCAATAACAGAACCGATTGCCGCCTTGATCGGGTGGTGACGCGGAAGCGTTACGGCAACAAATGAATATGCGGCACGAATCCACAGGCCAAAGGGAACGTAATATCCAAGCACGTCTTTTTCTAGTCGCCCAAGACGATTCCATTTACCAAAGACTCGCTCAATCGCCTGAGCGTAAGCAACTTGTGTCTTGGTATTGGTTAGCCCTCTGGCTAGGTCCGTATAAGCGCCACCACCAGCTTTTAGTCCGTCGCGCCAAGAAGCGTCCACATCTCGTAGGCGCTGTCGTGCCTCTTTACCGAGAGCTGCAATCTGCGGCTGACGCTCAAACCATCGAGAGTTATTGCGGAACATAAACTCTCGGTAGCGAGCATAAGTATCTCCTATTTGTTTTGCTCCAGGCGCGGTTCGTAGGGCAAGCCAACCTCGAAGCAGGTTGGTTAGCACTTGACTTTCTCCCCATTGGTCGGGAGAGGTTCTACGGATTTCCAATCTTCCTGCGGTTCCGTATTGAGTTCCACCAACCAATACAGTTTCTACGCGCTTTGCCTCGTCCGGGTCATACTTCCTTAGCTCCGCAAGCAACCGCTGACCAACTACCCAATCTAGCGGTGTAAGCCCTGCAATCGCAGACCGAAGATTTGGGTCCACAACGTTTCCGAGAAGCCAGCGAAGACTGACGGGAAGTATTACGCCCTTGAAGAGATTGGCATATGACGCAACAACCTTACCAATGGTGTTTTGTGGAGCTGCCAGCGCCTCTACAACATCAAATACCTTCTCGGGAACTACGATCCACTCGCCAGGCCCATCGTCGGTTGTCTTTCGCAGAAGCTCTTGATCCAGACGCTCCAATGCTCGAACATCTTCGGAGGGTTGGCTGATATTCGGATTATCAGTTTGCTTTGCTTCGTCATCAAGAAAGCGTTGAGCGGCCTGCCTTTCGCCGGCAGTGCTTCCAACCGGCGTAATCCGAACTGCCTTTAGCGGGATATTTGTAGGCAGCCCGAAATCTTCTGGGCTTTTGATCGCATCGTCAGCTTTCATTCGATTCTCGAACTTGATTGCTGGTGCGCCATCAGCGCCCGATTCACGAATTGCGGCCCACGCAAACATCTTGTCCATACCCTTTAGTCGGTCAAGAAGCGTAGTGCTGGAAATCAACTGTTCAACGGCAGATTCAAGAGAAGCATCAAATAGACCAGCTTCAGAAGCTCGCCCTGTTCGCTTTGCCTTTGGTATGGAACCGCGTCGTCCCTTTACAAACGAAGCGGCTTGATAGAAATTGCCCTTTGCGCCCCGGAAACCTGGGCGTTGCGTAACAAAGGCAGGATCAACCTCGTCCCGAGCCATTCGTGCCTCAATTTGCGACAGGCTTATTTTATTGCCGGATTCATCTACCAATGCTCCGCGCTGCTTGCCTTCACCGTTATCAAAGCGAGGTTCCCATCGAGCGCCCATATGAGCAACGGCGTATGGTCTTGCGCGAGCTGTGCGGAACTGAGTAGCGTCATAAGCGCCGCGATCTATGATTTCGGCCATCTGCGGGTCTTGAAACTCGCGCATCGTAGTTCGGACCTCCACCATCTTTGCCGCATCTGCGTCGGTGGCATTTTTCAGCGCCTTACGAATATCCTTGATATTTCTCAGATTTTCGTTGAACTGTGCGCCTGTCCATTGTGATTCACCGTTCTTTTCGGCAACCTTCGCCTGAGTTCGTTCTGCCTCAAACCGAGCTAGTGCGCCGCTTAGGTCTTCGCGCCAAGTATCAGCTTGACGAACGGTTCCATCAAGAAAAAAGACCGCAATATCTTGCAGAGACTTGGGAGCCTCCCACCTTGCGCCGGTTCGCGGATCGCCGCGACGACGATCTTTAGCCAGCACTTGTCGCGCCTCTTCCCTGTTGGCCCGTCGCATACCCTCTTGCCCCGATGCGACCGTCTTTGCTTGCTGTTCAAGTTCTTTTTCAGCCTTTCTCGGAGTGGCCTGAAATGGGTCCTCGCCTCGACGAACTTTCTTACGCTCACCCAGAACTTGAAATCCCTTAGTAATAAGGTTCTTTGAGTAGCGTTGTTCAGCCGCAAGTCCAGGCGCAATCTTCAAGTCTTCGCGCTTGGTGGAAGCGGCTGATTTTGCCTTCTTTCCAGCAGCTCCACTTCGAGCAACCGCGCCCGCACCTCGACCCACGACTGCATACCCTCCCGATACTTCTAGGGCCGCGTAGAGCGGGTGGCGCTCGAAAGCCTCCCTCGCACCTTCCCAATCACCCTGAACCACATTCGGGAGAAAGCCGTTTTCAACGAAGTCTTTCATCATAGCGGTTAGTTCTTCATCGTTTCCATTCACGGCCTTTACAACTGCGTCACCCGTTAGATAAAGGGAGGGAATAATTGCGGTTGGTAGTTCCGCTAAATCCTTGAAAAAATTGTCGGTAATTTCCGTAGGGGAAAGGGCCACAGCCGCACCGACAACGGCCTGAGTGCCTATGCCTTCAGATGGCTTCAGCACCACGCGCAAGGGCTTTAGGGGATCGCCTTCTACAACCGCTCCTGGGATTGAGCCAGCAACATTTGCACCCGTTAGCACCGCCGCAGATTTCCAAACCTTATTCCGTCCTCTAACGGGCCAAGTTACTGCCTTAGTTGCGGTCTTGATCGGTTTAGGCGTTGCGGCTGTGACCTTTGCCCGCGTTGATTTGACCCGTTCGGTAGCAGCCTTCGCAGACTGCGCGGGGCGCGACTTGGTAACGGGTTCTGCCACCTGCTTTGCCTTGCCCTTCGCTCCCTGCGTGGCCCGAGAGGTAGCACCTCGAACGCCCGATCCGCTTCCCTTTACGCCTTCTTCTGCGGCTTCTCCGACGACTCGCTGAACCTTCGGCGCTGCCTTGCGAGCGCCTGCTTTTAGCGCCTGCCGCGCTAGACCTGCGGCGGCACCCGTTCCTACGAGAAGGCTTGCGTCGTCAATATCGTCCTGAAGACTCTTGTTCTTGTTCTCAAAGCCGCCAAACTGCGAGAAGTCAAGTGCGGCAGGGGCTTGGATATTGGTGACAGAGGGAACGTTCTTTGCGAGATCGAAAGCGGCCATTCCGGGTCCAACCTTGCGGGCAAAGCGATCCACTTCCATAAGAACTTCAAGAGCATCACCTACGAAACTTCCGCCATCGCCTTCGTTCTTGGCGGGATCAGATGCCCGTCGTGCCTCAATGCCTTTCTCCAGCTCAGGCAGGGCAAACCCGGTCGCGGATTCTTCTTGCAGCTTGCGCCACTCTTCGGGGGTAGTCGCCTCTCGCGCCAATGTGCGGAGAGCGATTGCCTCTTCACGGGCGCTGATCCGATCTGGCCCGAGTCGGCGATAGCGATCTACGGCAGAGGTGCGGCGGCCTGTTCGCAGGGAACGCTCAACCTTCGCTGCCTTCTGCCGCCGATCTGATTTGGAGCCGCCATACATAGCGGCTTCGCGGGCATTGGCAAAGCCCGAAGCGGCAGGCTTACGCTTGACCTTCTTACGAGTTGTTCTGCCCTTGTAAGTCGGACCAGGCACTAAGAGTTGCGCCTTTCCCGCTCTGCTTCTTTGCGCTTCAGGATTTCATACCATCGGGCAACGGCTTTCTTCGCGGCAGGCATTGACCAATCCTGTCCCGGTCCCGTAACAAAGGTAATCAACTGATTCTTGCTGACTTCCATCGCGTTTTCGGAATCGCCTGGGGCTAGGACGCGCCAATAGGGGAAGTTCTTTTCTAGCCTGCGAAGGGCTACTCCCCAATCGTCACGGCCCGGAGGGTCAGCACTTGCACCGCTACTGCTCCCGCCGCCGCTGCTGCTGCCTCCATCAGCCATAGACGCGGAATAGTCGAGGTCGGCCTGCCTGCGGTTCTCCGCAAGTGCCGCCCTGTCCAAGTAGAACTGATTGCCACCTTCCAGAAGCGACTGAATGACTTCAAGCCGCCTATTGGCCCGATCCTTACGGGTCTGAGCAATCTCTTGACCGATCTTCTGCCGGCGCAGCTTCTCGTTGCCGATTGCGGCGTTCTGCTCCAGACCTACGTTCATTGAGCGGTCGCCCAAGTAGTCGCCCCTGATTGCGGCGCGGCCACCCAAGTTCGCCATAATCGCGGCGGTTGATCCGGCGCGAGCGGCAGCGGCACCTGCGCCCGCTGCGTCAAACTTGGCAGGGTTAGCGTTAGAACCTCTTGCCGCAGCGTCAGCCGCGAGTCGAGAAGCCATATCCGAGCGGGTCGCATCTTCGCGGGCGCTAGTAGCGGCTTCAAGTCCTGCCAGATTCTTCTGAAGGTCGGCGTAGTCCTGGGCGGTCTTTCCTGCCATCTGATCTACCTGAGAGCGGTAGGACTGATACCACGCGGGAAGTTCCTTATTTATTCGGTAGTCGGAAGCCCTGCGGTTCGCCTTCAACTCGCGCATAAGCGGGTTGTATTCAGACCCGACAATGCCGCGAATGATCTTGTTCATACCCTTCTTGGTCGGGTATCCAAGCGCCCCGGCGTTCTTCGGGTTCATCGTGTAGAGAGGTGCTTTCTTAGCCATTGAGTTGCTCCTGCGCTGCGTTGCGCTGTCGGATTAGGGACTTGATTGCTTGCGCCCGCTGCTTGCTCGCAGGGGCCGTTTTCAGAAGTTGGTTGATTAGATACTGATAACGCTTGGGCGATCTGAGTTGAGTGGAGGCGGGGAACTGCGAAGCGTCCACGTTCTTTGAGGCCCGCTCGATTGCGGCCAACTGCTCGTTTGACTGCATATCGTTGAAGCTCTGATCTGCCTGCGCTTGGCCCTGTCCGATATCGGCAAGAAGCGCGGTCATATCCTGAATGGCCTTACTTCTTTGGGCGGTGTAAGCGTCGGCATCGCTCTGAACCGCTCGATCCATAGCGCCCGAGTAGAGCTGCCCCCGAGCGGCACTAGAGTTCATCGTGCGTCGAGCCTGAGTGTCGTAAGCAGACTTCATCATCGCGGCGCGGGTATAGGGATTGGAAGCGAACGCCGATTCGTCAGCGGTGTAAGAACCGTCAGCGTTCTTTTTCAGTTGGAAGCCTGCGGCCTGCTCTGCCTGACTCTGCTTGGTAGCGAGTCCGAGCTTGGTCATATCGCGGGAAGCCTGCCCCTGAGCGATCTTGTTCTGATAGGCGGGATCGCTATTCCAGGGGTCCGTGATCGAGGGTTGCGCCACCTGACGGGGCGGCTTTCTACCCGCCATCTGGCTAAGAGGGCGGTATGCGGGTCGCTGCTTCCAAGATGAGTTTTGAGGTCGTTTGGCTGCCATATCTCCGAGTTAGGTCTTGATTATGTAGTTGAGGACGATTGAGGGCTGAATGTTGTTGTGAGCGCCATCGCCGCCGGTTGCACCAGAGGTTCCGCTGACAGCCCTTGTGATTCCCGTCCCAGGATTCAGTCGCGCACCTCCGCCGGTGACGGTAGTGTTGGTGTTGCTCTGAAAGTTTGTTGTGTAAGAACCGGAACCGTGTGTATGCGATGGAATCTCAGACTCAACAAGCGTGTGAGTCTTTGCGCCGCGAGTCTCGCCAAGCGCGTCCCAATCGGTATCGCCTGAGTCGAGGCCAACAACGGTGCGGCCCTTCAGGTTCGGCA
>Ga0208542_1001137_pt1 | contig 11509 bp, 8 predicted proteins | sample DEB08_DNA_3_FD_185495 | JGI IMG/M metagenome (GOLD analysis project Ga0208542, IMG submission 185495) | Aqueous microbial communities from the Delaware River and Bay under freshwater to marine salinity gradient to study organic matter... | ecosystem: Environmental > Aquatic > Marine > Coastal ... | reverse complement strand
TTCATATTTTAATAATACATAATTGATGAACCGGATAAAACTTAATTTATTTATAGCTCTATCTTTAATAAATCTGTGCCAAGAGTAACTTCACCCTTATAGAATTCTTGAATTTTATTTAAAACTGCTTTTTCATCAAATACTGGTGGAACAAAGTGATTTAAAATAAGTTTTTTTACACTAGCTTTATTGGCTAACTTTCCCACTTGTTCAGGGGTTGAATGATACGCTTTAACATTCTCTAATGTTTCTTTAGACATTCTTTCTGGATGAAAAGTTAATCCCGCATAAAGTTCATGAATTAATAAATCTACATTGTTAGATGCATCTTCCAAATTTTTTGAATATGAAGTGTCTCCCGAATAAACAAAAGTTTTTGTTTTATTAATTGTTATTTTATAACCAAAAGCTGGCTCTACAGGTAAGTGATTAACTTCAATTGGTGTTATCTCAATGTCATTTATATAAATTAAAGATTTTGTATCTATTTCAAAAATCTCATATGTAAGACCGTCCATATTTGGTCTTGCCTCCCAATCTTTTCTTAAATTTAGCTCCTGCTTATATGCCTCTAAAATTGTTTCGAAATATTTTTTAATACCTTTAGGACCATATATTTTAAATGGAATATCTCTTCCTGTGTGCCATCCAGATATAAACAATTGGTAAAGATCAACAATATGATCAGAGTGCAAATGTGTTATAAGTATAAAATCAATTTCAGATGGTAGAATAGAGCACTCACTAAGCCTTTGCGTAACACCTGATCCTGCATCTATTAAAAAATTTAAATTTTCTGAACTAATCAAAGTGCTGGGGCCAAATCTTTCATGACTTGGTGCTGGACACCCTGTACCAAGTAATATAATCTCGCTCAATTTATTTCTCCAACTGATAATGAGGACAGCACAATTAATGGTCTTGCTCCAAGGCTTATTTGCTTTATACTATCTTCAATATTTTCTATATATCTAAATAGTTTTTTATCAAATTTTTTATTTTCCATAAGAGCAAATGAAAAATATTTAAGAGTTTGCACTATCAAAAAGTTTAAAGAAATATTTTCCTCTTCCGGTAATTTCTTAATAATATCTTTACAAATTTCAATTAACCTAACAAAACAAGCCAATTGAACATAGTGATCATCTAATTCATCATTAAGTTGTTGAAGTAAATTTTTTAACTCCTTTAATTCTTCATTTAAATTCTTTTTAGTAAATATTTCATTGTCATAAAAAGTTAAAAGATCATCTTCTGAAAAATCATATTTTATTTCTATATCCGAATTTAAAAATAAAGTCCTACACCGACTTTTTATAGTCGTTAAGATAAAATTTTCAGTTTCTGCTTTTCCGTGAGACCAAAAATTTCCGGAGGATAAAATAATAAAAATACTTGAACTAGATGGCTCTTCAATAGTTTTTAGAAGAGCATTGGAGGCTTCCTCTGTAAGAGATTTAAATGGAGGAATAATAATTATTTTGTACTTTCCTTCTATCGGAACTAAAGAATCATTACTTATAATATCTCTTATGTCCTCTATTCCAATAGTATTCAAATTTTCTGATTCAATTAACCTAATATCTGGATGTTGAATTTTTTCTAAATTCTGAAACAAAATTAAACTAGAAAATTTCTGTGCTTGGTCAATTAAATAATTTGCTGAGTTGGAATAGAGTAAATAGGCATGGAAAGGTTTTTTTGCCTCTTGCAATAATTGATTATTAAGAATTGTCAAAATTTAACCAGAAATTAATTTCAGATAAATTATGTTCAATTGAAGATTCGCCATTAAGTATAAGAAAATTATCACTATTTTTGTTTGCTATTTCAAGATAACCTTCTCTTACTTTTTCAAAAAATTCAAGTCTATCTGAACCAATTCTGTCCGCTAAAGATTGTCTTTTTAGTGCAATCTCTGGGTTAATATCCAACAAAATAACTTTATGTGGCCAAAATGAATTTATTGCTAAGTCATTTAATTGAAAAATCTTTTCAAAGCCGAGTCCTCTACCAACACCTTGGTATGCAACAGAAGAATATGCTGATCTATCAGAAATAATTTTTATATTTTTATTAATACTTGGTTGAACAACTTCATTTATTAACTGCGATCTTTGAGCTGCAAACAATAAAGCTTCTGTAAATTCAGAGACTACATAATCATGGCTTAATAATAAATTTCTTATACCTTCACCAACTTTAGTTCCCCCTGGTTCTCGTACTAAAATATTCTCAACACCAGACTCACTTAGTTGTACAGAAAGTTTTTCAGCAAGAGTGGATTTACCACAACCGTCAATTCCTTCAAAAGCTATGTAATCATTTTTCATCATGGCTGATCCTCTTCATTATTAAGATTTAATCTTAACTTGTTAAAATTAGAATTTTCAAATCCAAATTCTTGTACTAAATTTTTGTATCCATTAAAAAATGTATAAATTCCTGTAACTAATATAAGCAATGCACTTGCCCTTAAAACAAATAGTACTCCATCAAATTTAAAAATATCTTTTGCAATGTTTGCTAAAAATCCTGACAAAAATACGGAGATTAATAATGAGATTCTTGCAATAGAATAAAAATTTCCAAACACTCTCCCTCTAAGCTCTTGCGAGGTAGTGCTTTGTAAGTAACTTAAAGTTAAAATATAAATTGTTCCTGAACCTATACCCGCAATAAAAATAAAAAATAAAATTGTTGAAAATTCATATGACGAAAAACTAAATATCAAAGATAAACCAGTTATTGTCATACTAATACCAATAAAAAACGGCACCCTGCTGAAACTTGTTACGAAATAACTTAAAATTACCATCGTAAAAACTACTCCAAAACCAAAGGAAGCAATCATAAAACCATAGGAACTTTGAGTAAATTGTAAAGTTTGAGTTAAGTAAGAATTGCCAAGAACAAACAAAGCCCCTGCTCCTAATAGGCTGATTGATATTGATGTAGATACTGTTTTTAACTCTGAATTATTCAAAAAATATTTTATACCAATAGTTAAGCCTTTTAATACTGGTTGATTTTTCTTACTTTGAAATTTGTTTTGTGAACTTTTTAAAAATAATAACAAAATAATTGATAACAGAAAAGTTAAAGCATCAATCAAGAAAATAATTGAACCATTCCAATTATTTCCTATCTTAATTAAAGATTGGAAGTAAAAAGAATCTGATAAAAAACCAAATAGTAAAGATGCTAAAGGCAATGTAGCATAAGTTCCAATTGCAAAAAATGAGTTTGCCTTGACTAAATATTCATCTTTTACAACTTCTGGAACTACAGCTTCTCTTGATGGTTGTCTTATTAATGAAAATATCTCTGAAACAAAATTTATTATGAAAAGTTGTAATAGTGATTCCGCAAAAAATAATAGAACAACGACCAACATTCGTACACTATCGCATAAAAGCATTATGTTTTTTTTATTAAATCGATCTGCTAGTAAACCAGCAAAAGTTGAAAGTAAAGCTGGAATTATACGAGCTATTACAGGGATTACTGCAGTAATTTCTGAGTTTCCATTTTTTGAACCAAAGTAACTTGCCAGAGCAACTGAAGCAAATAAAGTTCCCCAATCTCCAAAACTTGAAAGTGTGCCAGACCACCAAAGAATCGAAAATTGTGATTTTGAAAATATTTTTACTGAATTCATTCCTACAATAATCCTAATAACTCTTACAAATGACAAGACTTTTTTTTTAAATACTGTACATTTAACAAAAATAATGTTATCAATAAAGACATGTCAAAACCATTAGTTATTGTTGAGTCCCCAACAAAGGTAAAAACTATTTCTAAAATTTTAGGGACTGAATATAATGTCAAGTCAAGTGTTGGTCATATAAGGGATTTACCAAGAAATTCTAAATCAATCCCTAATCAATATATGAATGGGAATATTTTGTGGGGTGCAGTGAAACCTGGAAATTTTGAAAATATTTACGTAGTACCTGAAGATAGAAGAAAAATTGTTAATGAACTAAAAAAATTAGCAAAAGATGCGCCGGATGTTTATTTAGCAACTGATGACGACAGAGAAGGTGAGGCTATTGCATATCATCTAAAAGAAATTTTAAATCTTAAATTTGAACCAAAAAGAATTAAATTCAATGAAATAACAGAATCTGCAGTAAAGAAAGCAATTGATAATCCTGAAACTATTAACATAGGAAAGTTTAAATCTTATGAAGCTAGAAGAACACTAGATCGAATGATAGGGTACGAGATTTCACCAAAAGTTAGAGACTTGGGTGGAGCATTTATCTCTACGGGGAGAGTGCAGGGTCCAGCAATAAGACTAATTGTTGAAAGAGAAGAAGAAAGAATAAAGTTTGTAAAATCAAGATACTTTGACATATCTTCAATTTGTAATAGTGGTGGGTATCAATTCGAAGCAACAGTAAAAAAAATTAACAGTTTAAAAGTTGCTTCCTCTTCTGATTTTAATAATAAAGGAGAAAGAATAAGTGCAGAAAGATACTATTTAGAGCAGAGCCAAATTGATAATTTAAAATCAAAGCTCAGCAATTTAGATTCTAAAGTTTCAAAAATTAAAAGTACTCCAAGAACTTCTCGCCCGCCAAAACCATTTAAGACAACCACTTTACAATCAGCAGCAAGAAGCGCTCTAGGTTTTCAGCCTGGAAAGACAATGGGTATAGCTCAAAAACTTTATCAAGAAGGTTTAATTACATACATGAGAACCGATTCAATTAGACTTTCAGATGTAGCAATAAATGCCTCAAGAAAGTATATAGCTGAAAACTTTTCTGATCAATATCTTCCAGAAAACCCAAACTTATATGGAGATAATCAAAATGCTCAAGCTGCTCATGAAGCAATTAGACCTTCAGGTGAAATATTTACTACTCCTCAACAACTTGAAAATAAATATAATAGTGATACTGACGAATTTAAACTATATTCATTAATTTTTAACACTACAATCGCTTCCCAAATGTCTGATGCTAATGGTTATACCAAAACTATTGAAATTCAAATTTCTGACGAAGAGTTTGGATTAATAATATTAGGAATTTCAGGTACTACCTGGGAGTTTGGAGGATATAGAGATCAATTAAAATATGATAACGATTTAAGTCAAGAACTACCTGACCTAATTGAAGGTCAAAATCTAACTATAGAAAGATGTGAAATCGAAGAAAAATTTACTTCACCCCCAAACAGGTATTCTTCAACTTCACTTATTAATAAGATGGAAGAACTCGGTATAGGTCGTCCATCAACATATGTCTCGATTATTGACAGCATCACCTCAGTATTTATTAATTCCGAATCAAACTTAAAACCTAGAGCATTGGCTATGGCATTAATTAATAATTTTATGAAGCCTTTCTTTAACCAATATATTGATTTTGAATTTTCAAAAGAAATGGAAGATGAATTAGACAAAATCCTAGATAGTTCAAATCCAGAAGATTCAAAAATTAATTTCTTAGAAAAATCTTATGAGTCAATAACATACCATATTAACGAATACGGAACTCAGGACCCTGCTGTTTTAACAACTGTCAATCTTCCTTTTGAGTCAAGGTATGTAATCAAAACAGGGAGGATAGTTGAAAAAACACCATATCCATACTTGCTAAGAGATGATGGCTTTAAGGTTGGGCTGCCACCTGACATTACTATTGAAGAATTAACAAAAAATTATATTGATGAATTAGAAGTGCAGCAAGAAAAAAGTTTAAAAAAAGAGAGATCTGTTGGCGATTGTCCTGAATGCAAAACTGAAATTTATATTAAATTAGGTCCCAATGGAAGCTTCTATTTGCAACACGGTGAAAAAACTAAAGGAATTAAGCAATCAAAGTGTAAATATAAAAACTTAATTGGTCCTATTTTTGAAGATGAAGATCCTAATAATTTAAGTATTGAAGATTCTATAAATAGATTTTCACTTTCTACTAAGAATCCAAGACTAGTAACTACATCTGGAGAATGGTCATATTTAACTGCTGTAGGACCTTATGGTGGGTATGCAATAAAACAAAGAGATAGAAAAGTTTTTAATTTAGAACATCTAAATTCTTTAAACAAAGAGGAGTTGATAGAAATTTTAGATGATGAAAAGTACAAAAATATATCAAATTACCTAGGTGGAGAAAATTTAAAAATATCTAAAACTCAATCTAAAGATGAAATTATAAATTCAATAGCAGAACATTATAAATTAGAAGAAAAGCGAATTAAAACATTGAATAAAGAAACTTTGGTCTTGCTTTCTAAAGCCTTGGAAATAGTTTTCTATAGAGGTAGATTTAGAATGAAAGCTGAGGACGCGACAAAACAAAATTTAATTAACAAGATATTGATAGACAAGAAAAACAAACCTTTAGAAACTCCAAGGCATGCTTTAACTATTACTAGTGAGGAAATTTTAAATTTATTCGGTGATCTGGAAAATTAATTTTTAAGATTCAAAACTTTCTCAATTGATTCTGAAACTCTATCCCAACTAAATTCTCTTTTAACGAATTCCTTTGAAGCATTGCCAAATTCTTTTATTTTTTCAGGATTATCGATGAAAAAATTAAGTGCATCAGAGATATCTTTTCTTGAAGAAACTATAAATCCTGTTTTCCCAGGTATTATAGTTTCGAATGAACCGCCTGATGAACCTACTAAAACAGGAAGGCCATAACTAGCAGCTTCCAAATAAACTAATCCTAAACCTTCAAATTCTCTTCCAAAGTATCGTGATTTTGAAGGCATAACAAAAACATCTAGGGATTTATAAAATTCTTCCAAAGAGTCATGATTCTTATCTGAATAAAAACTAATTTTTGCTGATGAAAGCTTTGCTAATTTCCTTAAAAAACTTTCTTGTTTTCCAAAACCAAATATCTTTAATTCTACTCTCCTGCCTTCATCAACTAAATCTGATACTGAGTCGATAACCCAGTCAATTTTTTTTCTAGGTACAAATCTACTACTCACTCCTACGGTCAACACGTCTTTTTGTTTGTAATCTTTTTCAAAATCAATTTTGTCTATGCCAGCTTTAACTATTTCAATTTCAGAATCTACAATAGTTCTTAACTTCCTTGCCGTGTAGTAACTTACAGTAAATATTTTTTCTAAATCATTCAGATTATTTTTTAAAACTCTATTTAAAAATGGAATACTTCTAACAATGTTAAATTCCGCACCGTGAACAATCATATATTGTGGTAAATTGTAAATTTTTAATTTCTTAATCATTAAAAACTGTGGATTGCTAGAAGCATGAAGAATAACATTTATATTCTTTGTATTAATTATTTTATTTAACTCATTGTATGTTTTTTTATTCGGATAAATAAATCCTTTTGATGATTTTGTTTCAGGATTACTGTCTGCCCATTTTGGAGAATATATAATAACTTCACTTTTCATATTTTCTATTAGTGAATTTATATATGTTGATATACCTCCTTTTTTTGGAGTTATATCATTTGTTATAAGTAAAATTCTCATATCCAATTTCTCCTACATTATAGGACCATAGTTGGTATTGATTATTTTGATTTATCAAAGTTGAGATACCTAAATTATTGGGAATAGTGAATCCAGATGCTGCTTTATCGTTAGGAAGTTTTAATAGCTTTGTTATACCAGCTTTTATAGTCCCACCATGCGATGAGATAAACACATTTTTATTTTTAAACTGATTAAGTAATTTTTCAACTCTAACCCCGACTTGATATAAAGATTCTCCATTTTCCCCATATTTTGATTTATGGTTCAAAAAAAGTGCATTAATAAATTCATCTTTATTGTTCTCGAGTATTTGTGATGTAGTCATCCCTTCCCAATTACCTAAATCAATCTCGACCAGTGAACTAGATAATTGAAAATTATTTTTTGTTACTAAATTTAATGTTTGCTGAGTTCTTTTAAGTGGAGATGAGATATATTCATCATAAATTGATATTTTTTTGTTTAATTTATTTGCCTCTCTTATTCCAAAATTATTTATTGGATTATCAATTTTACCTTGCCAAATTCCTTTAGTGTTTGAATCAGTTTGTGCATGCCTCATAAACGTTAATTGAGAGTTAAATAAATGAATTGGAAAATCATACAAATTATCGAGATGGATAGCATCATTAAATTTATTAACTTGCCTAAGACCATCTCTTTCAATAATTGTAGAAATAGAAGTATTTCTAATATTTCCGACTGGATATGGGAACTCTTTAAAGCCTAAAGTTAAACCAATTGCAGTACCAATAAAAAAACCATGAGTTACAGCTAATGAAATTTCGTTTTCTTTTGTTTTTGAAAATAAATAATCTAGTTCAAGTTGAACTCTTTCTCTAAAATTTTTCATTGATTCTCCATTTGGAAAAACAAATGAATCATCCGCTAAAGAATCAAAAATGGACCGATTGTTAGTATAAGTTTCTGAAACTTTCTCGCCCGCAAAATTTCCAACATCAACTTCTCTCAATTGTTTTCTTTTCTCAATGCTGTTTGAGAATTTATGGGCCGTATCTAAAGCTCTTTTAAGATCTGAACTAAAAACTTTGGAGAAGTTGTTTAGTCTATTAGATGATTGAACTGCTTGTTTTAAACCAGTTGAATCTAAAGAAGTTTCACTATGACCTTGCCAAATTTTTTGTAAATTTTCTTTTGTTTGACCATGTCTAATTAAGTGAAGAGTCTTCACTAATACTTAAAAAGCAGAGGCAAAAATTAAACTGACTATTGTCATAACCTTTATAACGATATTCATTGCTGGACCAGATGTGTCTTTAAATGGGTCTCCAATTGTATCACCTATAACAGCAGCTTTGTGCTCATCAGAGCCTTTACCTGCGCCACCACCAGCTTCAATATATTTTTTGGCGTTATCCCATGCTCCACCTGAGTTAGCCATAAAGATCGCTAATAAAAATCCAGTTACTAGAGCTCCAGCTAGAAATCCACCTAATGCCTCTTTATTCCAAAAACCAATTACTAATGGAAGGACAATTGCTAATCCACCAGGTAATAACATTTCTTTTAAAGCTGCAGTAGTAGCAATATCTACACACTCTTCGTATTCAGGGACTACTCCTTCTTTTCCTTCTCTTAATCCAGGAATTTCTCTGAACTGTCTTCTAACTTCTTCAATCATTTTAAAAGCTGCCCGACCAACTGCATTAATTGTCATAGCAGCAAATAAAAATGGAAACATACCCCCTAGAAAAAGTCCAGCAGTAACTTCAACTTTAGTTAAATTTAATCCAATTTCACTCAAACCTGCACTTTGAACAAATGCAGAAAATAGGGCTAAAGAAGTAACTGCTGCTGATCCTATTGCAAATCCTTTTGCAATAGCAGCAGTAGTGTTTCCTAACGAATCTAATTCGTCAGTAGCTTTACGTACTTCAGGGGCAAGATGGGCCATTTCAGCAATTCCGCCTGCATTATCGGCAATTGGACCGTAGGCATCAACAGCAACCGTGATACCTAGTGTCGCAAGAACTCCAATAGCAGCAATAGCCACGCCATAAATTCCTCCACCTTCACCTAATGCCCAATCTCCAGAAGCATACGCGCCACCTACACCTAATACGACAACTACTACTGAAAAAGCTGCTGACCTCATACCTTCTGCTATTCCAGAAAGCACAACAGTTGCAGGGCCAGTTTTAGCTTGATCTGCAATATTCTTTACAATTGAATAATGATCGGATGTAAACCACTCTGAAATTTGTCCAACGAGAATACCAACTAAAAGTCCAACTATAACTGAAACAAATAAACCTACAGAATTTTCTGTGTAGTCAGAAAACATGGCAGAAGAAAGAAAATATACTCCAACGGCCGTTAAAAAAGCTGCAGAATAAGTTCCTCTATGTAAAGCTTGAGCTAACTTACCTTCTTTAGGAACTACTAAAAAAGATGAAACAATGGATGCAAGCATTCCAATTGTGCCCACGGCCATTGGAAAAAATAATAAAGATGGAAGTACTTCTTGATTGCTAAATACAATTGCTGCATATGCTAGAGGAGCGACTAAAGAACCAACATAGCTTTCAAATAAGTCTGCACCCATTCCAGCTACATCGCCAACATTATCACCTACATTATCAGCAATTGTTGCTGGGTTTCTTGGATCATCCTCAGGAATTCCTGCTTCAACTTTACCTACTAAGTCAGCACCTACATCAGCTGCTTTAGTGTAAATTCCGCCACCCACCCTTGCAAATAATGCAATTGAGGAACCTCCAAGACCTATTGCAGCCAAAATATCATATCCATTTTTTAGGTCCATAACATCAATGAATATCCAATAGCCGAGTGCAACTCCTAAAAGTCCTAATCCAGCTACTGAAAATCCCATGACAGCTCCGCCCCTAAATGCTACTGGAAGAGCTTTTAATGTACCTCCGTCTCTAGCAGCTTCAGTAGTTCTCCCATTTGCTGCGGTAGCTATTCTCATTCCGATAACACCTGCTGAAGCAGAGAAAAGCGCTCCACCAACAAAAGCTACGGATCCCCAGGGATAACCCCAATCAGTTAAAGTAGAAATTAAAACTGCTAGAACAACTACAAAAACACTGACCCAAGAATATTGCCGTTTAAGAAATGCCATTGAACCTTTTCTGATTGCATCAGATAAACTTTTTACTTTTTCGTCTGTTACTTCTATAGATAAAATCTTTTTTGCAAAATATGCTGCTAAAGCAAGTCCTAAAAATGCAGCAATAATTGATCCTCGAAAGTTAAATAACATTAATTTTTCCCCTTTTTCAACAAATTAATAATAATAAAAAAAATGACTTTTGTATTGAATTTACTCAACTACCGGACTATTAAAACGTTCGTCATTATCACGTTGATCAAGAGGAACTTTTTTAAGAATTCTGTTTAGTAAAATTGGAGCGATAACAGTTGTATTTATAACCATCCATATAATTATAGAAATTATTTCCTCAGATATAACTGATGAAAGTGTAGTTGCAGCAACAGCCACAAAAATTAATCCAACTTCACCTCTGGGTGCCATTCCTATACCAATAATTGATGTGTTCATTCCTTTTCCTAGAGCTCCTAATGCGGATAAGTATTTTCCTACAAATGCTAACAAGCTAACCACTGCTCCGTATAAAAATATGTCTAGTGAGGCAAGTACTTTTATATTCACTTCAGAACCTATATAAACAAAAAATATTGGAACTAATAAATAATTAAGTGGTTTCAACTCTTCTCTTATTCTGTGAGTCATTCCAGATTCACCTGCCACAACTCCGCCTGCAAATGCTCCAACTATAGGATGTAATCCTACAAAGTGTGCAGCAGCTCCAAGTAATGTTGCAAAAATAAAACTGCCTGTTACGAAAGTGCCTGCCGAAGGTATTTTGACAAAAGCATTAAATATTTTTGGAGAGAGCTTCCTACCTAGTAAAACAACTACTAATAAAAAGCCAATAGCCTTACCACTGATAAATAGTAAATCAATGCCTGATAAAGCACCTCCGCTACCTAATAAACCAGCTACAACCGT
>Ga0208542_1001136_pt1 | contig 11516 bp, 18 predicted proteins | sample DEB08_DNA_3_FD_185495 | JGI IMG/M metagenome (GOLD analysis project Ga0208542, IMG submission 185495) | Aqueous microbial communities from the Delaware River and Bay under freshwater to marine salinity gradient to study organic matter... | ecosystem: Environmental > Aquatic > Marine > Coastal ... | reverse complement strand
AAAGATAACACAATACAATACAAATGTCAAGTCCCCCCTCAATAAAAATTATTTTTTCCGAAATACTTGACGCTTGTGCCTTAGCCTATATGTTGGGGGCATGAGTAAACCATCTATGCTAACTCCCAAGCAGGCCGCGTTCGCCGGATTCGTCGCGAGTGGGTTGTCCTACACGGACGCCTACGAGAAGGCGTATGATGTGAAGAGCGCCAAGCCCGAATCCATTCGTGTTCTGGCATCCCGCCTCATGAAAGTCGAGAAGGTCAAGAAGGCCGTCGATGATCTAAAGGCCGATAAGAAGGAAGCCAAGCGCGCCCACGAAACCCTGACATCCCAATGGATCCTCGATAGATTGAAGTCAGAGGCCATGGATGAAACCAATCCCCCAAGCACTCGTGTCCGGGCACTTGAGCTACTTGGGAAGTCCCATGGAGTGTTCGAGGAGAATAACAAGGTTATCGTCGAACACAGGAATCCAGAGGACATCGAAAAGGAATTAGGGGAGAGGCTAAAGAGTCTGTTTTCAGAGGCGTGATATAGGTGGATTGGAAAAGGGAGAGAGTAGCACACCCCCCTCTTTCGATCCCTTCTGAACGAAACTCTTAGCCTACCGGGACGAAAAATAATTTTTTTCGATCCCTCATTGTGCTAACCGACGTTTTCGATCCCTCATTGGGGACACTACTGTCGATTCCACCGTGGATTTACCACTTGTCGATCCCTCATGGGGTCAACTACCGATCCCTCCTCAAGAAAACCACCGATCCCTCCTCGTGTTTACTGACTCGCGCGAGGGGAAAAAATAATTTTTCAGCTCGGGACATGAATAATTATTAGTCCGGAGTGAATAGTGGGGTTTGGTTTGGCGCGTTTAAATGCGTTTTAAGGCCCGTCGGTGGCTCCGGGGTACCTTTGGTATGGGTCAGGAGCCGAAAGGCCTCTAACGCGATCCTACAGCGTGAGGCACGCATCGGATGGGTGGGCGAATAGTGCGCCCGGAACCGGAACGCATGGACAAAAAAAGGGGCCGACCCCGAAGGGCCGGCCCCAGTTTACCGCCTTGCTACTCGCCCAAGGTGGGGAGCTCCTCGAAAGGAACCGCCGACCGGTTCTTTTGGATCCATGCGAGCGCCGTCCGGTACTGCGTCAGTATGCTCTGGATCCGTTCTTCGTCGGCTTTGATGTTGCGCCAAGCCTCGCCCGCTTCCTGTGATGCCGCCTTATCGGGCTTTTTCGAGGCTTGAAGGTTGGCGGACTTCACGACCGTCCTTTCGTGAAGCTTGACCTTCCCATCATCTCCCTTCCCCTCGAGGCCTACCGCGAGGAGCGGCCCTACACTCTGTAGATCCTTTTCGGTAACAACACCGGCAAGCCGGTCAGGATCGTTGAGCATGTCGAGCGCTAGCCGATTGAGATTGGCCAGCTTGGGAAGCCGTGGCTTTGTCTTACCCTCCTCGACCTTGCCAGACTTCGAGATGCCCTTCGAGGTCAACACTCCATAGCTGGCCTCATCCTCGATTGCGTCTAGGAATCTCTGTTCATCTCCGAAGAATGCGAGATAGGAAAAGAGCCTTCCGATGTCTTGAGTCGGGTTGAGCACATTCGGGTTCGACATCTCCGCCGCGATCTCGCCCCTCCACGCGAGAACATCCTCTACCGTGGGTGGCTCAGCATTGCCCCGAATCTTTGCCGCAAGGTACATCGTCACCGCCGCCGTACCTTGCCCGCCCGCCTTGGTCGCCGCCTTGGCGGCCTTGCTAGCCTTTGACAGTAGGCCAGCGACGAACGACGCGGACACCTCGATAACTTCCATTTGCTTGGTGGACATAATGTCCCTCCATGTATGGGGCACCTTCGCCCCGGTGATCCGGCCCGCCGGAGTGGCGGCGCCGGGCACAACCATGATTGTCAATCAACACTCCGGAATCTCGTTCAATCCAATCCGATGCGCAAGGCCCACAACAATCCCGCGCAATCTGGGGCCATTCCACGCGCAACACGACCGCCAATGGTGCCCGGCCTGAAAAATAATTTTTACGATCCTATGCATCCAAAATGCATAAAAATGCACCCCCAGTACCCCGGGGGCACCCCTAGGCGCGCGAAGCGCCCGCCCCCCTGTAAGGTAGGTTTTACGCGTTCGACGAAGTTGTATCATGGGGTTGCACCTATGTGCTAGAAAAGCCCATGAGTAAAACTGTATATATATTATATATATATTTATACCCTTATTTTTTTTTAAATGGTTGTTAAAAATATGGTAAAAAAAATATATATAAAAAATGAAAGTATTAACCTATATTTTAAATACATGTATTTATAATACTGTATTAATAATACTGTATTATAAATACTGTTTATAAAAAGTATTTATAATAAAAAAAGAAAAACCCCTTTTTTTAAAAGGGGTTTTTCTTTTTATATATATATATATAATTAGTAGTATCTCGTGCCTGAAAAAGACGGATGGGTTGCTTGGCCAGCAAGGAAAAAAAGAAAGAACTCAGGGATCGTCAGTTTGGTCCCAAGGCTGAATGGATCAGATCCCTGCCTTGCTGTGCTTGTGGCACTGATGGTCCTTGTGATGCGGCACACATGAAGTCTAGAGGTGCGGGGGGTACCAGTGACCATTTGGTTCCTCTCTGTAGGAAGTGCCATACAGAGCAGCACACAACGGGGATCAAGACCTTCTTTTCAAAACACGGCGTTATAGACATCTTAGATCTGGCGGAACGCTACCACCAGAAATGGCTCTATGCTGAATACTGGGACGGAAGAAAAGGAGACATGCTCTACTGAGCTAGAACCCATAAATATATGGGAAGCAATACAAGTTATTGAGAATGCAGTTGATGCTTATCGTGCATCTACAGCCATGATGAGGGGCACAAGATCCAAAATCAAAGATTTATACAAACCACATGGTAATGGAAAGGTCAAGTATATAGGTGAAACGGCGGAGGAGATACTTGAAAGCTTTTTGACTAGGCACAATTACAGGCGTGGTAGTCAGCTTTGGTTTGATTTCTCTAGACTGGTAATGGATTATGCGGAAAAGAATGAGTTCGAAGAGTGGCGTGTGGCCCACTGGTGCAGAATTAACAAAGTACCTTTCCGGCTTTAAGATGTCCGAGCTTGTCAAGAAGCACAGTGATTGTATGTTGAAGGCACAAAAGTATTTTATGGATGGTGATTACAATCTTTCTGACAAGCACAGAAAGAATGCAGACACGATTGTTCTGCACTGTGAAAAATTCTATGACGACCCAGCTTGATTTAGCCAGCATCAGGTCGAAAATCTCCGGTCTTCCAGAAATTGAAAGACTGGAGATACTCAGGTTGCTGGATGAGTTAGATAACGCAAAGACCAAGGACCTGATCAACAAGGACTTTTTGGCCTTTGTTAAGCATATATGGCCAGCTTTTATTGAAGGTGACCATCACAGGGTCATGGCAGATGCTTTTAACAGGATTGCCAGTGGTGATCTCAAGCGTCTGATCATCAACATGCCGCCCCGGCATACCAAGTCTGAGTTTGCGTCCCATCTTTTTCCTGCTTGGTATCTAGGAAAATTCCCAGACAGGAAGGTTATTCAGACGGCACATACCGCTGAGCTTGCTGTTGGGTTTGGCAGAAAGGTCAGAAACTTGGTGGACTCGGATGACTACCAGTCGGTATTCAATAGTGTGTCCCTTGCCTCTGACTCCAAGGCTGCTGGACGATGGAGCACCAATAAAAACGGGGAATACTTCGCCATTGGTGTCGGCGGTGCCGTTACGGGTAAGGGTGCCGACATTCTGATCATTGACGATCCGCATTCAGAGCAGGAAGCAGCACTCAACGACCCGTCGATCTACGATAAGACCTACGAATGGTACACATCGGGACCAAGACAGCGTTTACAGCCCGGCGGAAGCATCTGTGTGGTCATGACTCGTTGGTCGAAAAAGGATCTGACTGGCAGCATCCTGAAGTCTTCCATCGAACGGGGAGGATCAGACGAGTGGGAAGTCATTGAGCTTCCGGCAATCCTGCCAAGTGGTAACCCACTGTGGCCAAGCTTTTGGCCAATCGAACAGCTTGAGGCACTGAAGTCCGAACTCCCACTTTCCAAATGGAGTGCTCAGTACCAGCAGAACCCAACCTCAGAAGAGAGCGCAATCATCAAGCGGGAGTGGTGGCGCGAGTGGGAAGGATCTAGGCCACCGAGTTGTAATTTTATTATTCAATCTTGGGACACTGCCTTCCTTGCCAAAGAAACTTCTGATTACAGTGCTTGCACAACTTGGGGAGTGTTTTATGATGATAATGGGAATTCAAACATTATCCTGCTTGACGCATTTCAGGAAAGGCTTGAGTTTCCAGATTTGAAGGCTAGGGCTTTCGACATGTACAAGGAGTTCAATCCAGATGCTTGTATTGTCGAAGCCAAGGCTGCCGGATCACCCTTGATTTTCGAGCTTCGTAAGATGGGGATCCCGGTCAGTGAATACTCACCAAATCGCGGCAAAGACAAAATTGCTCGCGTAAATGCCGTATCGGACCTATTTTCATCTGGGTTGGTTTGGGCACCCAAGAAAAGGTGGGCGGACGAAGTAGTTGAACAGTTTGCTTCGTTTCCCACTGGAGATCACGACGACCTTGTTGATTCGAGCACTCAGGCCCTACTGAGATTCAGACAAGGTGGATTTGTTTCTATCCAAAGCGATGAGAAAGAAGAAGAAATGATTTATCATCGCAAGGCATCGTATTACTGATGGCAACTACCGAAAGAGATTTGCTTGATCGCCTTGTAAATCCACAAGGCTTTAGTGGTACAGCGGCTCTTTTGGGTGCCAGTTTTACGCCGGGTGTAAGCACTGCCGTTGATGCGGCGTCTGCCCTAGATGCTGTAAGGAAAAGAGACCCACTTAATTTTGGACTTTCCACCCTTGGACTGCTCCCATTCATCTCGGGCACTACGGTTCGGGTTGGTGGAGAAGCCGCTGGCCGTGGGATCAAGTCTCTTGTAGAAAATCTTTACCACGGATCACCCAGTCTTTTTAATAAGTTTAGAAAACCCATAAGATCTGGCATGTACGGAGCTGGTCACTATTTAACAAACTTGCGAAAGACAGCCGAAGATTACGCAAAAAAAAGCACACCTTCTAATCTTCTTAGAACGAATTCCGATGAGTTAGGTGATCCATTAGGATATATATACAATATTAATGTAAGGGCACCGGAGTCGTCATTTGTTGATTATTTTTCACATGACCTAGCATCTCAACCGAAAGGTTTACAAGATCTTTATGAAGAATTGGGGATTCCAGATGATTTTCAATTTGACCTTTTGAGAGCGGTAGAATCACCTGATGAAGAAATTACCAGAGTTGCGGGGAAAGTAGCACGTTTGGCGAGGAAAAGTGGTTTTGAGCCTCGTGGTGGCCTAGAAAGCTTACTTCAAAATAGAGGTGTTTCGGGAGTTAAAGTTGACTTCGGAGCCCTCCAATACCCGCCCTTACCGAAAAAACCAGCCGAAAAATACTATGTTGTATTTGATAATGACTTAATTGATATTATTGGGGAACCTACACCAGTATTTCCTCGTCGTGCTGGCGAATCGTCGCCCGGAATGTTTTCTAGCATCCGACAGTTAAATCAATATTTAAGAAACCGGTAATCTGAAATTATCATGGCCATAGACAAAAGTTTGATGGACCTAATCCCGATCAACGAATTAATCATGGCTGATGATGTTGTTCTGGATATTGAAGAGCCCGAAGACGAAATCATTGATGCGATTATTACCGAGGGTGATGATGGCAGCCTGACGTTCGACTTCGATATTGGTGCCACTGGTGCGCTGACCGAAGAAATTCCATTTGAGGCCAACTTGGCCGAATACATGGATGACGATGATCTGCGCCATTGTGCATCAAAGCTTGTTTCTCTTTATGAAGACGATAAGTCCAGCCGCAAGGACTGGGAGCGTTCTTACAAAGAGGGGCTCGACCTGCTTGGGCTGGAGATGGAGGATCGCACTACCCCGTGGCCCGGTGCCTGCGGTGTGTTCCATCCCCTTTTGTCTGAGTCCGTCGTTCGCTTTCAGGCACAGACCATTCAGGAAATCTTTCCTGCCCGCGGACCTGTAAAGGCAAAGATCTGGGGTATTAGCACCCCCGAAATTATTGCACAGGCTCAGCGTGTTAAGGAGTACATGAACTACCAGTTACTGGAGGTCATGACTGAATACCGGGCTGAAACCGAAAAGCTTCTATTCAGTCTTCCGTTATCCGGAGCTGCTTTTAGAAAAATTTATTACGACCCCACTCTTGGCAGGCCTTGCTCCATGTTTGTGCCTGCTGAGGATTTTGTCATCTCGTATGATGAAAGTTCGTTAGACAGTGCGGAGCGGTACACGCATGTAATGACCAGAAGCGCGAATCATATCCGAAAGCTTCAGGTCAGTGGGTTTTACCGCGATGTCGAACTTGGCCCAGCCACACACTCGGCAGATGTAATCAAAAACAAATTCGATGAGATTTCTGGTGTTTCGTTTTCCGGGCAGGATGATGATCGCCACCAATTACTTGAGATGCATGTTGATTACGATCTTCCGGGGTTTGAGGATGAGGACGGCATCGCGTTACCTTATGTAATTACAATTGACAAGTCTTCTAGTACAATTCTGTCTATTTACAGGAACTGGGATCAGTTTGATCCTATGCGCAAGAAGATTCATCATTTTGTGGATTATGGTTATGTACCGGGAATTGGGTTTTACAACCTTGGCTTAATCCACATGATTGGTGGGTTAGCTAAGTCTGCTACAAGCCTCTTGCGTCAGTTGGTTGATGCCGGAACGCTTTCTAATCTGCCCGGCGGTCTCAAGACTCGTGGTCTTAGGATCAAGGGTGACGACACTCCGATCATGCCCGGTGAGTTTAGGGATGTAGATGTGCCGGGTGGCGTGATCAGGGACAATATCACCTTCCTGCCATACAAGGAGCCTTCTGGGGTTCTGTACCAGCTTCTTGGAAACATCGTTGAAGAAGGCCGTAGGTTTGCATCTATGGCAGACCTCAAGATCGACGACATGCGGCAGGACGCCCCCGTGGGCACCACCCTTGCCATCATTGAGCGGTCGATGAAGGTCCAGTCGGCTATTCAGGCACGGATTCACGCGAGTCTCAAGAAGGAGTTCAAGATTCTTGCGAGGATCATCAGGGACTACACCGCTCCTGAGTATCCGTATGAAACCTCCGAAGGCGAGATGATCAAGCAGTCTGACTTTGATGATCGCGTGGATATTATCCCCGTGTCGGACCCGAACGCATCGACGCTTTCTCAGCGCATTATGCAGTATCAGGCGGCCTTGCAGTTGGCGGCTCAGGCTCCGAATCTTTACGACATGCCCATGCTTCACAGGCAGATGATGGAGCTTATCGGGATTCCGAATGCCGATGAGATTGTGCCCAACGCTAAAGACATCAAGCCGGAAGATCCGGTTACCGAGAACCAGAACATTCTTGTCCTTAAGCCCGTTAAGGCATTTGAGTATCAGGATCACGAAGCCCACATTCGTGTTCACATGGTTCTCAAGAATGATCCTCAGATTGCTCAGGAAGCCCAGAACTCTCCGATGGGTGGTGCTGTCATGAGTTCTGTTGATGCGCACGTTAGGGAGCACCTTGGGTTCCAGTTCAGGGATCAGATTGAACAGGAGCTTGGTATTGAGCTTCCGCCGATGGGTGAGCCGTTACCCGAGGACATCGAAAAGCGCCTCAGTGTTCTTATCGCTCAGGCGGCAGAACAGCTTCTTGGTAAGAAGCAACAGCAGGCTCAGGCCCAGCAGCAGGCCCAGCAGCAGCAGGATCCCATCATTCAGCAGCGTGAACGTGAACTTGCCATCCGTGAGATGGATGTTCAGCGCAAGTCTCAGGCTGACGCGGCAAGGCTCAACCTTGAGCAGCAGAAGCTGGCCGCAAAGCAGCAGAAGGACGCATCCGACGCACAGATCAAGATGGAAAAGATTCAGGCCGAGCAGATGCTTGGTATGGCCGAGTTGTCTTTTGATCAGGCCAAGGCAGAAGCAGAGCTTGGTTTAGACAAGGATAAGCTTGAGTCTGAGGGTTATAAGTTTGCCATCAGACAGATGGAAGAAGAGGCACGGCTACAGCTTGAAAAGGATAAGCTTGAGGCAGAAGGCTTTAAGTTTGCCATTGATAAAATGGGAGATATGTAATGGCGGAAAGTGTTCTTGGTCTTCTTAGGAAGAAGATCAGAGAGCAGATGAACAATCTTGCGGATCACCTTGCCACAGGTGGCGCATCAAACATGGAAGATTACCGCAAGGTCTGTGGAATGATCGAAGGCTTGGCTTGGACTGAGCGCGAAATTATTGACATGGAACAGAGGATTGAGGGCTGATGGCTAAGGATAAGAAGTGGATTCAGAAGGCAATCAAGGAGCCCGGAGCATTTTCGGCCAAGGCAAAAAAGGCTGGAAAGACCACGGCTGCGTATGCCAAGTCCGTTTTAAAGAAGGGCTCTAAGGCCACGATGAAGACAAAGCGTCAGGCTAAACTTGCACAGACGCTTTCCAGTATGCGCAAGAAGTAAAAATGGCGACTTCCCGTAAATCCAAAGTGAATGAGGCTGGCAACTACACAAAGCCAACTCTCAGAAAAAAGTTATTTGAAAAAATTAAGTCTGGATCCAAGGGTGGTCGTGCTGGTCAATGGAGTGCTAGGAAGGCACAGATGCTTGCCTCTGAGTACAAGAAGGCTGGCGGGGGGTACAAGGACTAATGGCAAAGAAGAAGAGCCAAAAGGATCTTGATCGTTGGACTAAGCAGAAATGGCGTACCAAGAGTGGCAAGCCGTCTACGCAGGGTCCAGACGCAACGGGAGAGCGTTATCTTCCGGCATCAGCTATTAAATCTCTCAGTGCCAGCGAATACGCATCTACGACCAAAAAGAAAAGAGAGGACACAAAAAAGGGGAAGCAGTTTTCTAGGCAGCCAGCAAAGGTTGCTAAAAAGGTTAAGGGGCACAGGAGCAAATAATGGCCAAGAATGTTAAACACTATCTAAAAGACGGTACGGTCTGGAATGGCAATTATCACAAAATGTCTGACGGCTCTCTGCACACTAACAAGACGCATACTAAAACGAGTAAGCCACTTTTTCATTTCAAGGATTTAAGTGAGCGCGGTAAGTCCAAAGTAAAAAAGTCTAAAAAAAATTTTTAGTAGTATTGCTTTTAGGTAAGAAGTTGTTTATTTGTTGTGCCCGCAGTACGCATCGCTAGCTCGTAGCGCACTTACAACACGGAGGTCTTAATGACCGCGCTTGCAACGGAACATGATATTGTTGCGTCAGATGACGACAATATCGGTGACGCGCCGAAAAAGGCGTCACAGCTACCTGAGCCCAAGGGCTATAAGCTCTTAATCGCTCTTCCCGAGATGGAAGAAAAGACGGAAGGCGGAATCATCAAGTCCGCTAAGTACATCCATGAAGAAACAATCGCGACTGTTGTTGGCTGGGTAATGTCCATGGGACCTGATGCATATCAGAGTCCTGACAGGTTTCCCAACGGAGCTTATTGCGCGGTTGGAGATTGGGTTGTTTTCCGAGCTTTTAGCGGAACCAGAATCAGGATTCATGGCAGAGAGTTCCGCCTTATTAACGATGACACTGTAGAAGCTGTCGTTGACGATCCTCGTGGAATTGAAAGGGCTTAATTATGTCTACCAAGGAAGAAGCTTTTTTTGGTGTCAAGCACACGATTGAATCTCCAGCGTCAATTATGAATACTGAAGAAGATATTGATGTCGATGTTGTAGACGATACACCAGAAGAAGACAAGCCATACGTCAAGAGTAATAGTGACAATAATGTCACAAAGGTTGAGTCGTCTGACGATGGTGATGAAATTAAGAATGTTGGGAAGAACGTAAAGGACAGAATTAATAAGCTTAAGTGGGAGTACCATGAGGAAAGGCGCGCCAAGGAAATGGCTCAGCGTCTTTCTGATGAGGCTGTTTCAGCAACCAAGCAGCTTCACATGGAAAACCAGCGTCTGCTTGAGCTTGTAAAGAGGTCTCAGGGTGCCCTGAATGTTCAGGCTAAGGGCCGCGCCGATGCGGCTGTCGCCATGGCCGAAGACATGCTTCGCCGGGCAAATGAGCTTGGTGATCCTGATGCAGTATCCACCGCCCAAAAGCATCTTATTGAAGCAAAGATGATTCAGTCGAATTACGGCAATGTTTCAAGCGCCGTAATTAACGATTGGAAGGCTGCGGTAGCACAACAGGATGCTGAGATGCGGCAGGCGTACCAGCAGCATCAGCACGAAGTTGAAAGCGATTATGTCCAGCAGCCCGACCCCAAGGCACTTTCTTGGCAGGAAGACAATCCTTGGTTTGGTTCGGACTATGAGATGACCAGCTTTGCTTATGGTGTTCATGATAAACTTGTTTCTCAGGGTATTGACCCAGACACCGACGAATATTATCAATTAATCAATTCGAGGGTACGAGAAGTGTTTCCCTCTTATTTCGATGACAACAGTGTGTCCACAAATCACGTTGTTGACATCGCACCGCGTCAGCGGGCAAATCCCGTGGTCGCTCCAGCCAAGAGAGGTTCTGCCTCTGGTGGGTCACCGCGCAAAATTGTTTTAACTCAGACTCAGGTTCGTCTCGCGAAACGTCTTGGTCTCAGCCCGCAGCAGTATGCTGCGCAACTACTTAAGGAGAAGTCGTAATGACTACCAATCGCGCACCTCGTAACAACAGCGGTACCGACACTCGTGAAAAGAGTGAGCGCACCAAGAACTGGGAACCCGCCTCAATCCTTCCGGATCCTGAGCCTCAGGACGGTTGGGCCTTTCGTTGGATCAGGACATCCATGGTTGGATCTCCTGACAATACCAATGCGTCAAAGAGGTTTCGAGAAGGCTGGGAGCCAGTTCGGGCAGAAGATCATCCTGAGCTTAGGATTATGAGCGACCACGGCTCTGAATGGGCACAGAAAGGTGCAATCGAAGTTGGTGGACTCCTACTGTGCAAGGCACCTCAGGAAATGGTGCAGGGCCGTCAGGATTACTACGCTAAGCGCGCTCAGGACCAGATGTCGGCAGTAGACAATAATTTCATGCGCCAAAACGATCCTCGGATGCCTGTTTTAGCGCCAGAACGTAAAACCAATGTGACTTTCGGGGGCGGTGGCTCTCGCTAGTCATCAAATCAATAGGTAATAACTATGGCAAGCACCGCTACACCGTATGGCGCTAGCCCTGTTGGTACCCTTAGCTCGGCTGGCTCGTTTTCGAGCAAGACGCGGCTTTTGGAGATTGCCAGCGGGTACAATACCGCCATTTTTAACGGTGATTTTGTGAAGCTGGTTGCCGCTGGAACCGTCGAAAAGGACACGGGGACGACCTCCCTGACGACCTGCGGCGTGTTCCTTGGTTGCCAGTATACGGATCCTAGTAGCAAGCAGCTTACGTTCAACACCCAGTGGCCCA
>Ga0208542_1001131_pt1 | contig 11550 bp, 39 predicted proteins | sample DEB08_DNA_3_FD_185495 | JGI IMG/M metagenome (GOLD analysis project Ga0208542, IMG submission 185495) | Aqueous microbial communities from the Delaware River and Bay under freshwater to marine salinity gradient to study organic matter... | ecosystem: Environmental > Aquatic > Marine > Coastal ... | reverse complement strand
TAGAATCAAACCGAGGAGGAGAATCTTCACCACGATAAGAGTAATAGTTGGGACCATATTCTTCCCTATGACGGTCTAGCAAATCATTAGACCAACGTTCGTTAGTCCAGCAGGAACTCATATCCCCACCATCAATCAGTTCAGAAACTTTCTCTTTGGTGTTGTAGTGAGTGTTGAGAATACGACCCAACCATTCAGGATAACCGTCCCAGTGATGATAGGCAGAAAGAATACTGCCATCAGCGAGTTCAATACCGATTCGGGAGCGGGTTGCCATTTGTTCGTTGCTTACATTACTAGGACACTTTCAAGGTGAGTAACTTTAATAGACAGCAATTAGTTCGCTTGCTTTCTTCCGACTGCCACCTTTCTAATTGCCCATCTCTCGCAAACTTCTTACCATATATTCGGAAAACTTTTCCATCTTTTCGGGAGTAAGTGCTTGTGGTCTTTGACTGATTACTTTTCTGAGTGCATCCATTTCCTTCCACTCATCTTCAGTTAGTTTTTCTTGTTTTCTGGATGAAAGGGTCATGCGTTTGCTCCCATGTTTATGAGCATATCCTAACACTATTTAAGGGAAATGTTGTGTTTCTTAATATTGTCTTTAGAGTGTGTGTAACAGTTCTTAATCTCCATTAAAAAATGGACCAAAATTACCTCTGCTTCCAGGTTTTCTGTCTTCCAAAAGATCCATAATCTCCTCAAACTTCTTACATTGTTCTATGTCAAGAAGAAGTTGAGAGAGTTGTTTGACAACAAGTGGTTTTTCATTTGTTGCAGCAGATTTAATTGCAGCACGAAGATGTGACTCTGCTTCTAAAAGATGATCTAGGGTTTGTTTAGATAATGCCATCAATACTTAACCTCGGGGCTGTTTTCACATTTTTCATAGAAAATCCCATTTTTATAACAGGATTTACCAGGTTCATAATATCTTACCACCTGTGGTTTTGGTGTGTCAAGAGCACAGTATCCTTGGTTGGATAATGCACTCTCAACACAAAATAATAGAGCAGCAGGAGCAAAAAGTTTAAGAGTATACATTATACTTTACGCAGAAGATAAGAACCATCACCTTGATCCACCCATTCTACTTGATCCCCTTCTTTTAGATTTGCTGCTTCAAGCAAATCATCAAGAAACTCAATATAATAATCATCCACACCATCAACACTTCCTCGCTGAACAGGAAGACGCCACTTTACAACTTTATCTTTAGGCGGAAGTGGGGTGTATTCATAACCACCTGCTGCTTTGATTGCTTCATAATCAGCATCAAGTTGTGCTCGCTTATCATAATACTCTGCCTCACGCAGGTTATATTCACGGCACTTTTCTTTCTCTTGATCTGATGCCGCTTTGTCGCACATCGCATTCAGTTCTTCTTCGGTATATTGCTCCGATTCCTCCCAAAAATCGTTCCAAGATTTCTGACACTCTGGAGAAGGGTCATCTTTATCACAAACTAGATTAGATGTAGTGTTAGAGTCCCAACCATCATAATGTTCTTTAGTAATACTTTCGCCATTACCATTCAGAAGTTCAAGAAGTTCATATGCTTGTGATGCTTGTTGCTTGTAAACATAATAGTTTTCTTTCACTACACCAACAATCACATCATAGATTTCTTGTGGAGATGCTTCACCAGCAGACGTTGCATCGTGCATCCATTCTTCCAGTTTTTCAAGTGAATACTTTTTGTAGTCCATAATCAATCTCTGGGTTTAGGTTTAGAGCACTCGTTGCAGTAGTACGAGAACCCATCGCGGAAGTATTTTACTCTCTGGAAGTGGTCTGTGTCAAGTGGTTTCTCCACTCCACACTTATCACAAATCCTTATCTTTTTTGACGGACTTTCGAATTCGTTTGAGTTCTTTGAGTTCCATTTTAATATTTTTGTAAGCAGTGTCAGCATCTAACTTTCCTCCCATTTCTAGAGCAATAATGATGTCTACTCGTGTTCCGAAGTGTGCTAATGCTTTCTCAAAAGAATCCAAATCATACATCTTTATTGATCCATTTTTCTACAGTCAGTATATCTATACGAACATCAACTGCATCAATAGAGTTCATTATCTCATAGAGAGTATTTGAGGTTTCAATATTCTCTTCTTCTAGTTTTGCAATCCTTTCTTCGAGTTCAACAATTTTTGAATAGACATCGTGTTCTTCTACGATTAGTTTTTCAGTAGGAGAAAAATACCACCCAATAAACTTTTTAATCATACCAAACCAATCTCTTTCAAATATTGTTGATAACGCATAAAAGACTGAAGACGAATAGGGACACCTAAACTTTCACAACAACGACAGTAAGATATAAACTCATACCAAGGAGATGTGGGGTCAGTATCACTCATAGCAATTCTTTCCAAAACTGATCACCTTTTTGAAGTGCTAATACAGCAGTTGTGTGTTCCCTTGCGTGTCGGTCAAGGTCTTTCTCTTCAAAGTAAAGATTAGACCTATAGATAGCACAACGGAACACATCAGCCCATAGTTGTTGATTAGGCGTCAGTCTCAGTTTCATTTTTATTAAATCCAAACTTGATTTTTTCTTCCTCAATACGGTTCTTTTGAGCAAGGCCGCAAACAGTTTCCATCACTTTAAGTGTGTCTTCTGTTGTGGCATTGGCAGGCATACGGTTGCGTACAATATCAAACAGAGGAAAGAATTGCTCTGCTGCTTTTTGTACTTCGTCAGGAGTTAGTGGTTTTGGGTTCATTGGGTTTAATTAAATCGGGGTGTGGTGCATAAAGTGGTCCTTCATAGTTTCCAGCAAACTTTGAAAGTTCTTGAACTGCTTTTACAGTTTCGGGAGTTTCTTCCCAACTCCAACTATTTCCATTCTTGTCAACAAATGTGCGAGTTGTCATAGTTTATAATTATCCTTTGTAGAATATGTTTTAGTTTCTTCAAATCCATCTTGAAGACACTTGAGATACCAACGAGTAGCAGTTACACACTGGTTTTCGTTGAGTGAGGTAATAATACCCTTTCCATCTGGGTAATGAGACTGCCAAGTTCCCCATCTTTTTTGCTCCACATAGAAGCAATCATCATATAGTTTTTTTTCCATGATTCAATAATGAGAGTTGTCGTTCAATTTCATACTTGATTGGAAAAAGATGTGAAGTAAAGAATGCTTCATAGTTATTCTCTCTCACAAGATTTCCAATGTTTTCTATCTGTTGCAGAGCAAGAATAAGATTAATTTTGGATGTCATGCTTTATTCCCATCAGTTTTCCGTAGATTTTGGCATAGAACATTTGAATGGATTTATCACCAGTATCTTTAATTTCCCTTTTCACAAGTTCCATTAAAGCATCTAGTTCTTCTACCCTCCAATCAGCATCTATGTTGTGCTCAGTTACTTTCATTTTTTGCGTTTTGTAGTGCGAGTAGTGTTTCTAGTGGAATCCACGCAGGTGGTTCGTCCTTTACTTGTACCTGAACTTCCTTTACTTTTTGGTTTAGGCTCTTGTTCCACACTTCTCTTACGTTTTTTACTGGTGTCAACGGGTTTTCCATCACGATAATCAATCTTAATAGTTCTCTTATCCATTTTATACCTTTCCAGATATTTGTCAAGATGTTCCTGACACTCAAACCAACAGACTGTGGTGTTCTTTTTCTCCCCAAACTCCAACCTAAACCCAAACTTTTCATAAGGGAATAGTTCTGTGTCAATCATAGTTCCCGACAATAAAGAATACCTTGATAGAGGTCTGGTTTGCAGATCAACTCCATTTTAGCACCTCCTGCCCCACTTGCAAGGCGAAATAGTGCAACGGTAACGATTACTGATTGGCAAAGGATGACATATAAGAGTATCCTATCTTTGTTTTTTTGGAAGGGTGCATTGATTTTATCAGACCATTTCCAGTATCTTTGCCAGAAGTTTTTCATCGTCCAGTTACATCCTCATAGTCCATCAATTTACCACGTCTGAAATGTAACCGCAATCGAGGCCAATCCTCCCATTTACCTTTCCATTGTTCTGGATAGATTTCAATGTATTTGGTGATGGGGTGAACACGATACTTTCCATGAACTCCTGTAGGAATCCATTCGTAGTTTAGAAAGAGATGTTTATCATTATATCGTGGATCATCCTTCTCAATAATCTCAAACGTAGAAGTTCCTCTATAATCACCAACCCACAAATAACCAGCAGGATCTATCCAAAAGTGGGACATAGTTCCACTATATCCTTCTTCAATATCTTTTGTTTGACACACTACATTTGTGAATTGTTCTCCAAGATTATATGAAGATTTTACCCAGTCAAACATCCCCATCGTCTAACTCCACATCTTCTACAAGGTTTTTCATTCGTTTGATAAGAAGTTCATCCATAGGAATAACTTTCTCTTTACCAGTTTCAATATCTTCAACAAGTTGTTGTAGATGTTCTAGAAACTCTTTTGGTAGAGTGTCATCTTCACCAAGATAAGACCAGAAACAATCACGACATTCTTCATATGGATCATCATAGAACATGAGACCGTAATCTTTCCAGTTGCCAGTCATCAAATCACCCCAGTTTTGGAACGAATGTTTGATGCTCTGCCAACCAGTCATCCAGCAGTGCATAATCCAATAATCAAACCAGTTCATTTTGGTTTTCTTGTTGCCTGTTCCTGGTACTACTCTACTATACATATCTGGGTTTTTCCGTATCAAACTGATAGAACTTTACATCTTTCATATCTAGGCACATACGAATAGTTTCGTGTTCTCTGTGCTCTCTTGGTGTTCCTCTGTATAACCAACGACGTTGATAAGCGCAGCACCAGACACTAAAAAAGATTTTAGATTTCTCATTCATTTGGGACAGTGTAGAAAATATTTGTATTCAGCAAGTGATCCGTAGTGCCACTGAATTATATCACATTCTTTGTAGGTGCCAACCACTTTGGTGGACTGTGATTCAACTGGTGGGTTCTGTGACTGTGACAGTAGAGAGATGAGAAGAATGAACAGTCCTACAACAATACCAACAAATCCACTACGAGTGAGAAACTCTCGCAGAAATTGTTTATCATCTTCAGTCATTGTTAATACTCATCCAAAAATCTTGTGCTCTTATATAATCATCTAAACGATAATCAGAATGATTGATAAGACGATACCAATACCACAATGGCGTATGCTTAATCGGTTTAAATTCGATTATCCACTTGTTTAAGAACACGGGAAAGTCCATTAGCAGGTTTCATCACTCCAAACCTGGTAGTATTATACCAGAAAGGGCACCTGTTTTCAAGTGCCCTTGTGACGGTTCTTCAAGTGCCCTTACTTTATTCTTTTTCTTTGTTTAGTATCTATATTTCTTTTCTGTTGATATCGTGTAAGTGCTCCTGATGTGGTTATAAATCCAGTTTCCAAACAAACCCATCTTTGAGAGTTTGTTTTTTTTACCGCATCTAATCTTTGTTCCGCAGTCATACCAAATATACCAAGACGATATTTTTTTACTTTTTCTGCTCCCTTTTTACCATTTTCACTTAACTGTTCTTTTGTTAATGAGAAAATAGCAATACCAAGTTCTTTATTTCTTTTTGCGTTTCTTTTACCAACTTTTTTACCAATAATTCTACCAGTTTTTCTTCTTACATCTAATGAAATCTTACCTCCATAGTGTTCGTTTAAACACCATTTATCACTATTATAAACTGGTTTAATCAATCTATTCTCAACATTATTTGCTTCAATATAACCTTCATCACTATAATCAAATATTTCTAATATCTGTTTCTTTGGTGTATAAAGTTCCCAACACCATTTATTTGTTACTGGAGAACCCCAATAATCTTCGTTAAAGTGTTTTTCTTTCTTCACACCATAGTAATAATAAGGCACTTCCTCAAAAGTAATCTTATATGTGTATATTCTTGGACTTTGTGAAGTCATAGTTCTACTCTGTAAGTCGCAATACTATTTATACAAGAAAAGGTGCCGAAGCACCCTTTCCACCTATAATGCGACTTACAGGTATTATTATTTATTATTGTTCTTGAGACCAATAATACTTCAGTTTATCACCATCCGCAGAAATATTCAAGTGGTAGATTTTACCATTTTTACCATAAACACCAATCCAAAGGGTGCGTTCATTCATACTCTCAAGATGAAACATTTGAATGTCTTGAAGAACAATCTCATCAGGATTTTCAGTAAAACGGCTCACTTTTCCAACCTTTCAGTAATGTTTTCAAAAGAACTATAATCATAAGAAGTTTTTTGTCCCATTCGTATTTTTCCATCAGGAAGAAAAGAATGTTTATGAATTACCATTTTTCCTTCAAGTTCAAGAAAATCAATCAGTATTCTATCACACTCATAAAATTCTTTGAGGTATTGTGATACTTTTGCGTAATCTATGTGTTTATCAATCATTAGATTAAAGAAGCAATAATTACAAGAATAAAAAATCCCCAAGGAATATTCAAACTAATGACTTCTCCCTTGTCGTTTCTATCCGCATATGGAACAAAAAACTTGATAATGTCTAAAGTGTTCATCGGAAACTCTTCAATACTTTACGAATAAACTGAATAGAACCATAAAACTCTTGACCATCCTGCCCACCAATTACAATCCAATCAACTTCTTCCAGAGCAAGTTTAATTCTTTCATCTCTGGTAAGTTCTTCAAATGATTTCTTTGCGAGTTCTTGTCGTGCTGCTGCATCCATAACCTTTTCAAGGTCTTCATCGGATACTTTTGCTACGATTGTTTCATTACGCTCAATCTCTGCAAGTTGTTTCATACCTTCACCATTCTCATCATAAAGTTTGTCTAATGCTTCAAGTGCTTTGTTTTCTGATTCTCGTTGAGCAGCAACTTCCAACATTTCTTCGTGAGTGAGGTCTTTATCCATAAGTTCTCGGATTTTTTGTTTTCCGTATTCTGTGAGTTCTTGTTTCTTACTACGAAGTTCTTGGACTTCTTCATCAGACAGTCCAATCACCCAAGGCATATCTTCACTCATTGTTCCCAAGCATAAGATTTCAAAAGTTCGTTGTCCTTTTCCAACTGTTCTATTCTATCACGAAGTTCGGCATTTAGTATATAAAGTTCCTCCAAGTGTGATGCGAGTTGATAAAAATTGACTTCACCCAACTCATAGCAACCATTATCATCTGTAAGGTCAGTAAAGATGTTTCCCCATAATGTTGATTTCTTTTCAGTCATACATCCCACTCCCTTGCTTCCCAGTCCATCAGGCACATATCAGTTTGCTCCTTGTCTGTGTAGTTCTCATAAGCATACTCACGGCACTCTTCTTCTGTGCCCTCAAATAGAGTTTCATACATTTTGTGGTCTCCATCGTAGGTAATCTTATAAAGACCCCATTCATCGTAGCAATCAGGAAAGAAAGGCATTATCGTAGTTTCTCCTTGATAGTTCTAATACACTGATTCCATTTGTAATCATTGGTATCGTGTTCTTTCGGCAACCATTCTTCAATTCTGCATACAAGGTCTTCAACACAAGTTGGAACATCAATACTATCTGTGACTACATCAAAAGACCATTGAGCAATCACATCACTGAGAGTTTTTTGTTTGGTAGAAGATGAAACCACACCTTGCTTGACTGCTTCACGGAATGCTTCTTTCAATCCCTGCTCTGTTTGCTCTGGTGTTTGTGGAGTTGGTTCCCATTCACTTACCTTTTCTTCATAAGCAGCATTATAACCTGCTTGGAACCCTTGCCACATTTTTTCATCATAAATATCCCAAGTTCCAGTTTCAGGATATTTCCCCCACCAATCTTTGTATGCTTCTTCTACTGGTGATTTGGGATAAGCATCTTTGATTTTATCAAAGACACTTTGAGTTTCATCATTCAACTCAACATACTTATAAATCAGTTTGAGTTCGTCAAGTGTGAGTTCCAGTGTGATTTTGTCAGTCATTTCCGTGCCTCCCAAAGTTTTCCTTCCATCCCGTATTTGTAATACTTTCTTACACTATCACAATACCTACCATTAGAGTGCCTCAATCTCATCAGCAATTTCACGCAACACAGATACTGGGTCTTCAAGTTCTCCACAATCCGTACATAACCTATCAGCAACTTCGTTGATTACACGAGCAATCAACTTCTGTCTGTCGCCACTTTTAGGACGCATAGACAATTCCATCGTGCATTCCAAGATTTGCAGTGCTCTAGTTGTCATTCTTCATTCTCCCAGAAGTCCTTCCATTCTACCTTATACTCATCAGTCATCTCTTCAACCTCAAAACCACTCACAATCAAATCAGGAAAACCATCTTTGATAATATAATTTGCTACATCATTTGCCAAGTAATCACCAAACTCTTCTGGACTATTCAATTCATCACATTCGTGTTTAGCAGGATTGAACTTTACACAGAATGTGATTTTATATCCTTCAACACAATCCTTTGACTTACGCAACAACTCTTTGCGTTGTTCAATCTGTTTTTCAAGTTGTTGAAGTTCTTTGTAGGAGAGTTGAGAGAGGTCAGTCATCGTAGTTTCAGGTATTCTGCTTTACAATCAGTTGGATTTTCTACGCAAAAAACGATAGCATCATTTCGTTCTTGTGGGATTTTCTCTTTTTTACAATGGTCTGATGACATTAATAATAACCCATTTGAGAGGAGCAAAAGTCCAAAACAAACCATTAAGAGGTCATTCATCACTCAAATACTCGTGTTGATGTGCTTGATATCGTAGCAGAGATGGAATGGAATCTGGTGTGATGCCAATAGATTCTAACACTTCTTCAAACCAATCAGCAGTAGCATCAATTACTGCTTGTGCTTCTGCCTCTTCATTAGGTGGTGCTGTTTGGAGAGCATTCTCAATCATCTTGAGTAGTTTGGTTTTTTCAGTCATTTTTCAATCCTTAAGTTTAACTCGTGGTTGAATATCGTTGAGTTCATCATACAGCATCTTGGCAAACCCATAGTGAGGTCGTATGCCAGTTTCTATACTGGTGCTGGTGGCAACAGTCCACATAATATCAAGTTCTTTTTTATCTGGTAGGGGTTTAGTCATCTTTCAACTTCATATAATCTTTTGCTTGGTAGAACAACTCATCACGCCAGTTTCTACCACAAATATCAAAGGTGAATCCTAACCGACCAAGAGAGAACAAGAATGAGAACAGTTTACCATATCCCATAGAAATTTGTAAGTAAGGCCATTCAATCCATCCACCATACTCACCATAATCAAAAGCAATCTGAAAGAGTGAGTATCGTTTTGTAGTAAGCAGAGTTAGATATACTTCGGTTCCGCAATCTTCTCTTACGCCAAATTGAATGAGTTTCATTGACCTTCCTCAATATCAGTGAGTTGCTCTTCAGTAAGATGAGTTCCCATCGGACCTTTCTTCAATCGTGCCCACTCTGCGTCTGCCTGTTGCATGTCATCAAACTTCTTCCTCAGGTCTTCACCCAAAGTCAATTCGAACTCATCAGCAACTTTACGCATATCTTCTTCTTTTCGATGTTCACCGAATGCGAGACTACAACCACCTTTCATGATGTTGATGTCATCGTGACCCATTGCACGGGCAACTGTTGCGAAAAAGGTAAACAGTTGATAAGTGTTAAGGTCTTCAGCAGGAACCTGAAAAGTATAATGCTCTTCGGGGAGCATCATATCATCAAAACCACTACTGTAATGAGTGGAGGTCCATTCAGTATCGAAAGAAACTTTCAGGGTTGCTTTGTAAGTCATAGTGGGGGTGTTTCAATATGGATACTATAAAACCCTTGACTGCGAAAGTCAAGGGTTAATGGACAGATATTAAACTGGTTTATGATGCTAGGATCTTTCTACATACCTGCCTACACGTCTGTGTATCCTCATCACAATCAGTCAAACATTCAAAGTATTCGGAAATCAAATCATTTTCACTCTCCCTATCATAACTATCAATATTATTCCAATAAGCCAGTTGATTAAAAGAAATTAAATTGTGCATAATAACCTCTCTGCACATAGAACTCATTACAAAGTTGATTTTAGGTTCATTGTATTCTCACTCCCACATTCTACCATTATATAGACTTTTTGTGTGAGTTTCTTAACAAAAATTTATGCCTAGTGATGACGAAGTGTTTTTAGATATTCTAATACTTGCTCACGAACTTCCATTAGTTCATGATAACACTTTTGATTATGAGCGCACTGGCGTAGTTCTGAATCTGGTTTATGAACAGATTCAATAAACAAATCTAAACCGCGATTCCATTTGATTTCTTTGGATTCGCCATCAGGAACTGGGTTTTGGTCTTTCATCAGGAACAACTGCAAAAGGACAAGTAGGAATGTGTTCTTTAATTGTTTGAATAATTTCTATTCTTTGTTGTGGCGTAAGGCCAACTACTTTAGTAGCACGATGGATGATTGCAATTGCACTTGAACATGATATGGTCGTTGTAAGTAACAAAGCAACCATTATTCTCTCCTATTCTTCTACTATTTAATACAGTTTGTAAAATCTATTCATAAGACACATTCTTTACGTAAAAGAAGGGAATCGCTATAAATAAGTCCAAAAATGAATCCAATCATTTAATGATACCCCAGTGGGGATCGTTTTCTTTATTCAACCAAAAGCAGTAACGACGATTGATAGAAACAACAAAAAGTTGAGTTGCATTCTCCTTCTCTACTTCCATTGCATGAAGAGAATCCATCTGATTCACAAAGCGATTCTTTGCTTTAGAACTTTTTGGTTGGACGTTGATGAATTGTTTTTTGGTCTTGAAAGCTTTCATAGTGTTCATAGTTTTTTCAACCTCCACAAAGGTATTCTAGTGAGTTTTTAGAGTTTGTCAAGTACTTGAGTACACAAAGTCATTGAGACTTAGGTATTCAATATAAAGTTGTTCTTCCATCTGTCTTGCTTCAATTTCCCACGGTTGGTCTTCATAGTCCGTCTTCGTGTAGTCTATGCCCCTCCAGAGACGTTTGCCATGCTTATCCTTAAGATTCCCCATAACGTGTTGATAAACGTGCCAGAGTTCGTGAAACAGCGTCTGAAGGTAATGGTCAGAGTTCATCCGATTGTGTAGTTCAATCTCAAACTCCCGAGGGCGATAGTTACAGTCCATCACAGTACACCAACCATAAACACCTTCACGCAACAATCCACGATGATTGATGTTGATTTCAAGTTTGTGTCTTGGTAGATACCTTGCGATGAACCATTCAACAGCGTTCTGACATCGACGCTTGCTATAGTTGTACCCGCTGGTGTATAATGAAAGCATCATTAAGTCCTTTTATGTAGAGTCAAGGCAACATCAGAACAGTGCGTTGATTGCCACTTCAGATACTTTAACACCCCAGTGCGTCACCCAGACGAAGGATGTGACAAAAATCAATCTGTCCAGTGTGGAGTACCTCATCGGTCTTTATGTGTCTCCGCCTACTATAAACCCCCGTAGGGTCGCTGCGGGGGTGAGGTGTATCAGTTTTTGGAGCGTCTACCTTGCCATATCATTTGCACATTGTGCCCTTACACCATCAACAAGAACATAATGAAAGA
>Ga0208542_1001116_pt1 | contig 11615 bp, 11 predicted proteins | sample DEB08_DNA_3_FD_185495 | JGI IMG/M metagenome (GOLD analysis project Ga0208542, IMG submission 185495) | Aqueous microbial communities from the Delaware River and Bay under freshwater to marine salinity gradient to study organic matter... | ecosystem: Environmental > Aquatic > Marine > Coastal ... | reverse complement strand
ATTCATATAGATCCACATTGTTTTGATGAATCAAATCAATATCTTTTAATTTATATTCCAGCATGTATTGAAAAGACTCATTATCTGGTGCACACAAACAATCGGATGAAAGTAGATCAGGCATTAACACCTGAGCTGGCAGAAATTTTAATCAAATTGGTTGGAGATGTTGGTTTTTTAGTTCACGTGAGAGATAACGCAAGTAATTAAACTATGAGTTACATTATTAACAAAACCGATGGATCAAAATTAGTCGTTTTAAAAGACGGTACGGTAGATATCGCTACGACAGATCTTACATTGTTTGGAAAAGGCTATGCTGGTTTTGGTGAGAGACTCAATGAAAACTTTGTTAAACTTTTAGAAAATTTTGCATATACTAAAGCACCGTCTAAAAAAGTTAAAGGACAACTTTGGTATGACACAATAACAAATCAAATCAAAGTATGGAATGGAGCAACATTCAAACCTGTTGGCAGTAGCACAGTGTCGACAGCAAGACCTACTAATGTTAATGCAGGTGATATGTGGTTTGATTCTGGTAACAATCAATTATATGTTTATTCGGGTAAAGTATGGCAACTGATAGGTCCAACGACAGTATCAGGAAGTGGTGTAACACAAGTTGTGCCAGACGTTGTTAGAGATGCAGTAGGTGTATACAAATCTATTTTAAAACTTACAGTTGATGATCAGATTGTTGGTATTGTTTCTAGAGAACAATTTACTCCATTGTCAGGAATAACAGGTTTCCCTGAAGTATACAAAGGAATTACACTTAACTCTACATCAATAGTTGGTGCTAAATTTAATGGCACAGCAACTGATTCTGACAAGTTAGGCGGAGTAAGTTCAGACGGATATTTAAAATCTAGCGAAGCAGAAACTACAAACTATCAATTTACTATTGCTTCTGACAATGGGTTATTAGTAGGAGCATCTAGTGACGGACAATTGTTAGTAGAAGGATCAGATGTAATATTACAAAATAACAGTTCTAGTGGCGATATTATATTTAGAGTGAATAGAGGTGGTGCACCAGAAGTTGAAGCCATGAGAATAGATGGGAATACAGCCAGTGTATCTATTCCAAATTTAACAGTGGATGGAACACTTACAGTTACTGGTACACGGGTTATAGTTGAAACAGAAACATTATCAATTGAAGACAATATCATTGAATTGAATAGAAACATATCTTCAGCGGCGGCGATGCCAAACTACTCTGGATTAAAAGTAAGACGAAGTGAATCTTCTTTATCAACAGAAGAGAATCTATATTGGGTATGGGATGAAACATTCGCAGATGACGGAAGCACAATTTTTGGCAATGCAGGAGGTGCTTGGACTGCGTTTAGAGATCAAGGAGAAATTGCTTCTCCCACACTGGTAGATATCAGAGCCAACATAGTACACGCAACAGCAACATCGGCACAGTACGCCGATCTAGCAGAGCGTTATGCCACAGATATGCCTGTTGAAGCAGGTGATGTGGTTGTATTGGGGGGTTCTAAGGAAGTAACAAAATCAACAGAAGCACACAGCACCGCAGTTTTTGGTGTGGTTTCTGAAAATCCAGCATTTTTAATGAACAAAGATGCAGGAAATAACGATTCACACCCTATGATAGCACTAAAAGGCCGTGCTAGAGTTAAAGTATCAGGGGTAGGAAAACAGGGAGATCGCATAGTATCCAGCGATATTCCAGGGGTAGCTATGGTGACTACAATAGACAATTGCAATGCGTTTAATGTGCTAGGACGGTTGCTTAGTGATAAATATGATAGTACAATAACATTACACGAATGCGTAATAGGAGTTAAATAGTTTTATGGCATACACAGCAGGTGATACAATTTTAGATGATGAGTATAATAATTTCTTAGATGGTTCTAGTGGAGGATCATACGGAATAAACCACATAATGGGAACTGGTGCTGGTGCATACGGTTTAGGTCAAACAGCAATATCAACAGTAGCGGCGGGTAACACAATTACAGCGGCTCAGTGGAACTCATTGTTCACAGGAATGGACAACGTGGCAAACCACACAAACGACACATTAACATCAACAACAGCAAGATCAGCTGGAGACACAATTGCAATTATTTCAGCATTGAATTCAGATTTACAAACACTAGCGGCATCAGTAGCGGCTGGGTCACCAAACGCAACAGCAGTATCAACATCAGCGGCTCTACAAACTGCTACATCATCAGTGAGATGGGCAGGATCACACATAGTAGAACACTCTGTGACTTTCTCAAGTGCGGATCAAGCACGTTGGTTCTTCAACGCAGGCGGAAAAATTCAAATCAACATTTCAAGAACAGCTAACGGTGGTGCATCAGCAACATCCAAAGACTCATCAGTGGACGAATTAATCACTGGTTTGGGTGATTTCAAATTTGGATCAGTTGCTTCCACAAGATCAGGTTCAACAGAAACTGTGACAACAGACGGTTTGGCAATTGGTTTCCACGATTTAACAACTTCATATCAAACAGTATTGAGATTGACTCAAGATTCTGGCACATACACTTCGATGTACTTCGACATCCAAGCCAAAGCAGATGCGGCGGCGGGTTCTGCGACTGTGGTAACAATCAGAGTTGAATTAAATGATCCAGATGCAGGTGACGGTGAATTCACTGCTGGTAACACTTCAGGTGTGGATCAGTATGCAAACTTCGTTGGTACAACTAACGTGATATTGAAGACTGTGGATCCTACAACAGCAGAAGGACTTACAACGGTTTATACACCAAGTTCTACTGCGGTTGCTACAAATACCACTGCATAAAAATAATTACCAGGTTGATTTTATTCATAATTAACTGTATAATACAGTTATGGATATCAAATCATTACGTGAACAGTCTGACCTCAGTTTCGATATTGCCACAGCCAAACAGAATGCTCTAGAAAAGGCTCGCAGTCGACAGATTGTGGCTCATCGAGGACATCTGTTTCGAGCAGATGCTGAAACGATCAATCTAATCAGCACACTCAAACAACAGCACAGTACATTTTTTATATTAGATGTCAATCAAAACCCTTGTGAAATCACTGATCCTGATGATTTTTTAAATCTATTAATAACTAGGAATCAAGAAGCTCTCAATCAATATCACCAACTGTATCAACAATTAAAGAAAAGGTAGAACATGACCACAGGAGTGTTAATTTATTGTTTTGATACAGAAGCAGTCAAGTATCATCCCACTGCTAATTTTGCCATTGCTCAAATTAAAAAACATTTGGGCCTGCCAGTCACAGTGGTAACTGATAGCAACACCCAAATACATCTACAAGGACAAGATAATGTGGTACTGATCGAACCTCGCAAGAACAACAGAAGGTTTTACAAGGATAAATCTATTCCATGGCTCAATTTAGAACGAACCAATGCGTATGAGTATTCTCCCTATGATGTCACTGTGTTAATGGACAGCGATTATTTTGTGTACACTGATAATATTTTACAGTATGTGGACACAGCATACGATTTTTTACTGCACAACAGAGTGTATGATGCTACAGGTAGAAACAGTTTCCTTTATACATCGAAGAGTTTAATTCCTATTGTGTGGGCTACTCTAACTATTTTTAAAAAAACACCATCTGTTAAAAAAATATTTGATATGATTAAACACATTCAAACACATTATGATTATTTTTGTAATCTATACAGAATAGATTTTCAAAACTATCGCAATGATTATGCGTTTGCTATTGCTCTCAATCAGATGGATGGCTATTCTAGCAATTTTTTACCGTCAGCAATGACAATGTTACCGTCAGACACTGAAATTATAAAAATAAACGAACAATACCTAGCATTCAAATACAATGAAAAGATCAGTTATTTAGAAAATCAAGATGTTCACGTGTTAAACAAGGAGATACCGTTCAATGTCTAAAGGGTTTCTATGGTTCGCACAGAATAATGACACAACAGATTATGCTCGTTTGAGTGTGGAGTTGGCTCGTTCTATCAAACAGCACAATAAAATCAATACGGTTTGTGTGGTCACTGACACTAAAACTAAAATTAACAGTGAATTTATAGACACAGTGGTTGTGATGCAGGAAGATAACAGCAGTGAGGATGCAATAAAGTTTGGCAATGAGCACAAAGCATTTGCTCTGTCACCGTTCACTCACACAATCAAATTAGAAGCAGATATGTTATGGACAGCAAACACAGATTGGTGGTGGCATTATTTGGGTCAGCACGATCTTGTATTTTCTGTTAACTGTTTAAACTATAGTAACGAAGTGATAGCACAATCTCCCTACAGAAAACTGTTTGCTCTCAATCATCTGCCAGATGTATACAATGGATTGATGTATTTTAGACGCAGTCAAACAGCAAAACAATTTTATATAATCTGTAAACAGATAATGGAAAACTGGAAAATGGTTCGAGATAATCTATTAAAAAGTTGTCATGATGATTATCCTACCACAGATGTTGTGTATGGATTGGCTTATAGAATAATGGATCCAACCAATGAAGGATTAATAAATTATGATTGGTTTAAATTTATTCACAGTAAACCATCTATCAATGGAGTTAATTTTGCTTCGGATCTATTGAACTATCTATATCCTATCAAACTCGATGACAGAGTGTATCTAGGTGGTAGACGTTTGAACAGAGTTTGGCACTATTATGATAAAAAAACAATGGAGGATCTAAATGCCAGGGTTTTTTGAAGCACGAGATAATTTTAAACCTGCTGAACGTAAGGACAATTTTTATATTGTTGTGGAAGATAAGAATATCGTAGCACTCACAAGGGCAGAGGGAGAAAACACTGTAAAAGTTAGTGAACAAGACTATAAGTTTTTATTGGACAATGGTATAGATTATTACATATACAATGGCAAGATAGAAAAGAAACCACTCAAAAAAACTGAGAGACTTTTTTTTGTGCTATCACAAGGCAAGGACGGATATGCTTTACACAAAAATGATCCGTTTTGGCCAGAATCAAAACAATCGCAAGGAGTGACATGGCAAACACCGTCAGAATAAGCGATCTAGATTTTGTGTTCATATCGTTTCGTGAGCCCAACAAAGAATACAATTATGCTGATCTACTGAATAAAGTGCCTTGGGCTAAAAGAGTAGATGGTGTTGTGGGTTTTGATTCAGCACACAAAGCCGCGGCTGAGATAGCAGAAACAGATTTCTTTATATCTGTGGATGGTGATAATATTATTAACGAACGATTTTTATTAGAAACACTGGATTGGACCAAAACTAATCCTCGAGCAGTACATCGTTGGAAGGCTCGTAACTCTATTAACGGATTAATCTATGGCAATGGCGGTGTGGTAGGTTGGGACAGAGAAACTTGTTTATCTATGAAGACACATGAAAATGCAGATACAGAAGAAAATCAAATAGATTTTTGTTGGGGAGTACCCCATGAAAATTTGCATAATGTTTATTCTGACACAGTGATCAACTCTTCAGCTGAGCAGGCCTATGTTGCAGGATTTCGAGAGGGTGTTAAAATGAGTTTAGATCGAGGCAAGGCAATTGCTCCAGATAAGTTTTTAGAAATGCCTCCTAAAAATTTAAAATGTTTAACCACTTGGATGAGTGTGGGTGCTGATGCAGAATATGGGAAATATGCTATGATGGGTGCTCGTGTAGGTTGTTGGTTAACTATGGTTAGAGAAATAGACATTACTAAAGTTAGAGAATTAGATTATATTGTGGATACATTTAATAAATGGGACGATAAAAATATTGATACAGATATTACAGTGTATGGAAACAGTTTAAGACAACGATTGAATATACCCATTGCAGATTATGATGCAGATGCAAGTAAATTTTTTAAATTTATACAGGGATCATATCAAAATCAAGGAGTACAAGATCGTGAGTAGTGTATACAAGACAGCGGCTGAACAAGCCAAACAGGAGTTGGAGAAAATATCTCCCACAATGTGTCTAGCAAAATGGAATCAAGTGTCACTGCATCTGCCCACCGGACTAACAAATTCCTGCTATCATCCTCCACTGCACGAGATAGATGCAGAATCGTTGGCCGCCAATCCAGCCGCGTTGCACAATACGCAACAAAAACTAGATCAACGACGTGATATGATAGAAGGTCGTAGACCACCTGGATGCTCCTATTGTTGGAAACTGGAAGATACCGGAGAGATGAGTGATAGGCATTATCGTTCGGGAGAACCATGGGCTATAGAAGATCTAGAGGTTATAAAAGCAGATCCATTCAATACCAAACATACACCTCGTTATGTGGAAGTAAACTTTAATCACGCTTGTAACTTCAAATGTTCCTACTGTTCTCCACAATTTTCTACCACGTGGGGCAAAGAGATTGACATATATGGCGAATACCCTACAACACCTGCTCACAATGCACCTGAACATTTTCAAGGTCGTAGAAAACCTATCCCTCACAGAGAACACAATCCTTATGTAGAAGCATTTTGGCGTTGGTGGCCTGAGTTATACAAAGGATTAAAACACTTCCGTATGACAGGTGGAGAGCCCATGATGGACAACAATACCTATAGAGTGTTTGAGTATGTGATTGATAATCCCAAACAGGATCTACATTTAAACGTAACATCCAATATGTGTCCACCAGATCCTAAATTAAAGAACAAGTATTTTGATATGGTTAAAAGAATCTGTATAGAAGAAAAAGTAGAGCATTTCATGCAGTTTGTGTCTGTAGATGCTCACAGCACACGAGCAGAATACATAAGAAATGGGTTAAATTACAATCAATTTATAGACAATATACATGAGTTTCTGTATCGTATTCCTGTGCGTAATTCTGTAACATTTATTATAACCTATAACAACTTATCTGTAACTTCACTGGATCAATTGCTAAAAGATATACAAGAGTTAAGGAGAGAATATTCAAAAACCTATCAGCGAGTATGGTTTGATATACCTCTGCTACGACAGCCTCTATGGCAACAGATCACTCTGCTACCTGAAGCATATCAACAGATACATCAAGACAACATAAATTGGATGTCTGCGAATTCTGGAGAAGACAACTACACTCAATTCAAAGACTTCGAGATTCAAAAAATGCAACGCAATCTTGCCTATTGGCAAAAAAATTACGCTGACGATAAAACGCAAAAAAAGAATTTTTACGCATTTTTTACGGAACACGATCGCAGACGCGGAACAAGTTTCTTAAAAACGTTTCCAGAAATGCGAGAGTTTTGGGAGGAATGTAAGAACATATGAATAGAAGAACTATAGGTTTTTTTGGAGACAGTTTTTGTGCAGGACCCGAACCTGAGAGCTGGTGTGTGATTCTAGCAATGAAATTAAAAGCCACAATTGTGCATTGGGGAGAGCCAGGTCGCAGTATATGGAGCACATTTATGAATTTTAATAATTTTAGATTAAAACGTAATCTACCTGATTTTATTGTGTTTTGTTATACAGAACCTTTTAGATTGTATCATCCAAAGATAGTATTGTCTGCTAATACACAACCATCACCTGATGTAGATCCAAAAGTGTACAAAGCGTTAGATGATTATTGGGTACATTTACACAGTTATGAAAAAGATATGCTGTCATACGAATATGCACTAAAGTGGTTTGATCACGATATACTGTCTAAAATAACTGATAGAACTGTGGTACAGTGTTGGAGTTTTCGACCATTTGAAACATACAATCGTGATGCTGGAATACAATTAACATCTGGTGTGTTTATTGACGAAAGTATGTATAAATTTTCTGTAGAGGGTTATCCAGAATTATACAAACAGGGACTACCAAAACCGTGGACATCAGGTACAACAAATCATATGACAGCAAATCAGAATAAACATTGGGCAGAAAAAGTCTATCAACGAATTAAGGAATATCATGAGCAACAAAACAGATATAAACTATCGTAAAGAGATACTGGATCAATTATCTCCAAGTTTCTGCGGAGCCAAATGGTACAATGCCACTATATGGTTAGGATCTGGTATGACAACGAGCTGTCATCATCCCCCAGCACATCAAGTTGATCTTGCTAAAGTAACGCAGGAGCCAAAAGCACTACACAACACACCACAAAAGAAACAGGATCGTGCCAAGATGATCGCTGGCGAGAGACCTGCAGGCTGTGAATACTGTTGGAAAATTGAGGACATGGGCAGAGATGCTGTGAGTGATAGAGTTTATAAGAGTCGAATTTACAAAACAGAAGATTTACATACTGCTAAAAATACACCAATAACAGAAGATGTAAATTTAAAAACTTTAGAAATCGCGTTTGACAGGACCTGCAATTTTGCTTGTTCATATTGCAATCCTGCATTCTCGAGCACGTGGGTGAGGGATATAAAACAGAATGGTCCATACCAACATTTGATATCCGATGGTAGAAACCATTTCACTCACCCACACAACGGTGCTCAGTTATACAAGTTGGAAGAAACCAACCCCTACGTGGAAGCATTTTTTCGATGGTGGGATTCTGATCTACACAGAACACTAGAAGAGTTAAGAATTACCGGAGGAGAACCCATGATGTCACCACACCTATGGAGATTGTTGGATTGGTTTGAAACTGAAAAACACAGGGCCAATCCCGATATGAGGTTAGCCATAAATTCCAATCTTGTGCCCAAAGCAGATCTATTTCACAAGTTTATTGAGAAATGTCGTAATGTGCCCAACCTACACATATACACTTCCAATGAAGCCACATTTGAACAATCAGACTACATTCGTGACGGTATGCGTTTCTCAGAATGGTATATGAATTTTGCGAATATTATCAATCAGTTAAAACCTGCAGGTGTCCACAATATGTGTACAGTGAATGCTCTCTGCCTAGAATCACTGCCAGAATTTCTAGATAAGATTGTGGAAAACAAGATCAGTGCCAAGAGAGTCTATGGAGTAGACGTTAATTTTACACTTAACATCCTACGTTTTCCTTCATTCCAATCACCACTGGTACTGCCAGACGAGTTGAGAACAGAATTTAAAGACAATCTTGATCGTTGGTTATCGAGACAAATAGAGCATTTAGAGCCCATGGAAGTGGCACATACACAGCGATTGATAGATTATTTAGATGTAGTAAAAACGCCGCATTCTGAAGCATTTGACTTACCAAAACTGAGGTCTGATTTTAAGAATTTTTATAAACAATATGATGAGAGACGAGGCAAAGACTTTGCTAAAACTTTCCCAAAAATAGGAGCGTGGTATAATGGCATATGAGTATGGGGCTAAAGAGCCTGTAAAATTAAAAATTAAAGATATGACAGACAAACAGAAAGATCTGTTATTAGATTCAGAAACATTCTGTATGCTACCGTGGATGCATCTTCACGCATATCCAGATGGCAGAGCATATCCTTGTTGTTTTGCCTTTGATGCCTATCACGTGGGAGATTTAAACAAAAACAGTTTAGAAGAAGTGTTCAATGGTGAACAGATGAAAAAGATGCGTCTTAATATGTTGGAGAATAAGCCTTGTAAAGAGTGTAGCAAATGTTATGATCAAGAAAAAGCAGGATTTTTTTCTTTACGTTTAAGTTCTAACAAACACTTTGGACACAATATAGATCTTGTGGAATCTACACAGCCAGATGGATCAGCAGATTTTGTTATAAAGTATTGGGATATACGTTTTTCAAATCTATGCAATATGGCCTGCCGTAGTTGTGGTACTTGGTTTTCATCTAACTGGTATGAGGATCATAAGAAGTTAACGGGACGTCCACCTGATCACGCAAAAATTCTTAAAGTAGGAAGGTCTTCAGATGATATGTGGGAGCAGATGTTGGCACAGTTTGACCATGTAGAGCAGTTTTATTTCGCAGGTGGTGAACCTCTCATTATGGAAGAACACTATAGAATATTAAAAGAACTAGATCGTAGAAAAATGTATCACGTTCGTTTGATATACAATACAAATTTTTCTAAATTACGATTCAAAGATATGGATGTGTTAGAATTATGGAACAAGTTTGATTCTGTATCAGTGGGGGCAAGTCTAGATGCTGAAGGACCTAGAGCAGAATTAATGAGAAAAGGCACTGTTTGGACACAGACTTTAGAGAACAGAAAAAGAATGATGGAAGTGTGTCCTAAAGTAGACTTTTATATCAGCGCCACAGTGGGATTGATCAATGCTTTACACGTGGTAGATTTTCATAGAAGTTGGACAGAGCAAGGATTAATCAAAGCTCAAGATTTTAACTTCAATCTATTGCAGTGGCCTAAATGGCAACGTATGGATAATCTTCCACAGGAATACAAAGAGCAAGTGGACAAGAAATACAAAGAACACATAGAATGGCTCAAAGACAAAGACCCACTAACACGAGCAACCAAAGGTTATCAAAGTGCTCTTAATTGGATGTGGATGAAAGATAACACAAAGAATTTAGATCTATTTTTTGAACAAACAAGGAAATATGACGCAATACGAAATGAAAATATCACAGAAGTATTTCCAGAATTACAAGAACTATTTGACAAGTATGAAAAGAATAAAGCCTAATCAAGGCAACCAAACATTCTGTATGGCACCGTGGACACACACTTATTTGTCTCCACAGACTGAGAGAAGAATGTGTTGTGCTTCCAGAGAACCAGCACAGAGTTTCCGTCAATATATTGACAGAGAGGGAGACCTCAAACAGTATCAGCCACAAACACTGGAACAGCACTGGAACAACGATCATATGAAGAGCGTGAGACGAAGGATGATGGCGGGAGAAACGCTTCCAGAATGTCAGGTATGTAACGATAAACTGCTCAATACAGATGTATATAGAAGTTATTTTAACAATCTGTTTCGTCACAAAATAGATGAAGCATACGAAAGCACAGATGATACAGGGTATACAGAAATGAAAACTGTGAGTTTTGATTATCGTTTCAACAATCTCTGTAATTTCAAATGTCGTCAATGCGGTGATATGTTATCCAGCAGTTGGGAAGCAGAACAGAGGAACCACGATATGTGGTCACCAGAGCGTCAACCCTGGATGGCACCTCCTCTACGACAAGAGATCTCCTATTTCCAGGATGGGCAAGTGGTGTGGGAGTTCATGGATGCTGTGGAACAGAAGAGAATGGAAGAGATCTATTGGGTGGGTGGAGAACCCTTGATGTGGGAGATACATTGGAAGGCCATGTCACGGATCATTGAGTTGGGCTACACTGATAGAGTGTATGTGAGATACAATACCAACCTAAGCAGAACAGAATTTCGAGGACAAAAACTGTTTGAGATGTTGCCTAAATTTCGAGATTGGCAGGTGTGTGCTTCTATTGATGGCACAGGAGAAATAGGCGAGTATATACGAACTGGATTGAACTATGATAAGTTTATTGAGAATTTTCGAGAAGGACTAGCGGTAGCACAAAACAAAAGACAGATGCAGTTGGATTTCACGATCACAATGCCTGGGCTACAGGAAATACGTAATATGTTTGATCTAAGCCAAGAACTCAATGCTAAATTGTTGACCAAAGTCACATTCGCTTTTGATTCACAGCAGATAATGTCACCAATGTGCCTACCAAAAGCACTATTGAATGAGATTGTGGACGAGTGTTTGGA